>OBXA01000565.1_pt1 | contig 28452 bp, 19 predicted proteins | sample 1538121 | NCBI WGS metagenome assembly OBXA01 (sample SAMEA2580133, study PRJEB22360) | human gut metagenome | biome: human gut; feature: human-associated habitat; material: faeces | place: Denmark | collected 2008/2010 | reverse complement strand
CTAATGCTTTCCAGTCACCGTTTACATTTTCACCGACCAGATAGCTTCGCCATGACGGTGCATAAAGAATTTTTTGCTTATCAGAATTTTTTGCTTTATGTAATTCATCAAATCTTGGCAGTCCAACTTTCCATAAATCAGTTTTTGCAAAGCCATTCTAACGAAAAATCCGATAATCTACATCACATGCAACAACTATCTTATCCGCAATTATTTTTTCAGGAGAATACTTCCACGGCATATCAATATGTAAAACCCCATGCTGCAAATATATGGTTTCAAAATGCATTTGATTCGCATATCGGCTATATTCTTTTTCGTTAAAATAGAAATACATTATTGCTTCACGTCTAAATCCTTTTGTGATTCAAATGCAGATGAAATTACAATAGAAAACTGCCGTGCCTACGAAGAAAACTATATATACCATGAAATACTCTTGCAGAACTGGAAACCAGATTGACTGAATGGAAACTGCAATGGTCTGAAACAACCTACATGTTATTTTGTAATTTATACATGTATTCAGCAAAATCAAAGTCTATTTGGTTATCAATATCAGTTGCTTCAACTTCATCTATTATATGAATATATGGTTTATCACCTACTACATTTTTACAAGAAATCATTTTTTCCTTCGAAACAATGCTAACTGCAAAATTGAGTGCGGCAATATCAGGTAAATCCTGACTACGTGGTTGATTCTTTAAATCATAATTTATAGGCTTATTATCCACAAACATAAACTCTTTTATTAAATGTGCTGAATTTAAGGAATCAAAATTTCCATTTGCAATTATTTCCTTATATTTTTCAATTGCTTCTATTATGGTAACATCTTTTATTAATGGATTCGTAACGTTTATGTATGCAATAACATCAGCATCAACATTTTCTGCCATATTACGATAAACATCACTCATAGAAACCTCATTTGATGCATAATATTGACTTCTTTTTACAGTCTCACATCCCAATGATGATGCAATTTCTAACATTCGATCATCATTGGAATTAACAACTATTCCATCCAAATTTGGAATTCTTTTTAATTGATTTAACTTTACTTCCAAAAGTGAACTTCCCGCAAACGGACGTATATTTTTATTTTCTACTCTCATTGATCCCGAACGAACTGCTACTAATGCTTTAATCTTCATTGTCACATCTCCTTACTTTATTAAATGCAAAATTTCTATACAATTTATTTTTCATTTACTCATCATAATCAAGTCTGTCTTGTATATTATCCATTGAATACACTTGTATTTTCATGCCACATATTTTCATCTCAAAAAAGATTGGTTCTTCAATTTTGAACTCTTTGGATACATAAATTTCTTCCGAATTCAAATCCAAAAAATCATAATTTTTTATGCGACTTTTTTTAATTACTAATTTTCGATAATTTTCACTGTCTGATGGAGCATCTAATATTACTGCCATTTTCGATGTTTCCACTCTTTCAGTAACAGTTTTAGATATTACACAATCGAACAGAACTGATTCAGTTGCATCCAACTTATCTTGTGTGTCAATTAATGCACTTACGAGAGACACATAAACATCTTCCATAAAAACATTCCATACTCGGTTCTCTTTGCGAGCTTGATGCGCCATAAGCATAACTGCAATATAGTATTTAATTAAATACTTATATTCCTGACAAAACATTGAATCAAATGCCACTTTTTTCTCAGCACATAATAAATTATTTGTTGATGTAGAAACAGTTGCATATACCTTTTTATATATAGTCTTCTTTTCATACCACAATAATTCTGACAATACATTCCTATTAACTATTATCAACCCATCAATATCAGTAAAATCTGTTCTATCATCAGGATGTGCCTTCAAATGAATTTCATCACAATCGTAACCAAAAATATCTGCTAAAAGAGCAAAGCACATTTTTTCTTCGTTAACAGTAAACTTTTCTCTCTGTGCCAACGGATACGTCAGAAGAAGGCATGCCTTTTTCTTATTTACGATAGCAGCCTCCTTAACACCGTATATTTTGAAAATTTTTTGTCTTTGTAATGGTGTAAGTGTTTCTATCAACTCCACTGGTGCAAAATCAATCGTTCTTGAACAATCGTAATCCTTCATTTGGGCATTTTCATTGATGTAAATATTTTGACAACATTTTCCACCTTGAAGATTTCTATATTTATCTATCATATATTTTTCTATTAGTGGGTATGTCTGATCTATCGAATGCAGCAACAACGAATAATCGCAATATAATCCTGCTCCATCTTCAATAATACTATACTGAACTTCATTACGTTCTAAAAAATCTCCAAATGGCATAGAATTTCCGGCAATAACTATAGATTTATATTCATTAATTTTAAATGGGATCAAACGTTCATATATACCAAAGAATCTGTATTCCTGTTCAATCTTATCCAATTCAGTTGCATTAATCAAAATCTTATCCATTGCATAGCTCACATCTCGATATTTCATGTCACTCCACATAAAAACTTCATCAAAAAAATGTGTATCACTTACCGCACCGAGCTTATCCTTGCGCCAAGATGATAACATTAAATCAGCCTTTTCATCAGGATGAAATATAAGTTTATGTACAATACAACATAAAAGTCCGTACGATGATGTTGCATTATATAATATTTTACCATTTGAATTTAATCTGTAGTCTGAAACCTTATTTCCTACTTTATTTTCACCTTTGATAATATGTTTTACATTGGATAACACATTATAAAAAACATTAAATAATTCATATTGCATTTTCCCCTTATCTGCTACATATTTTTTTAAAATGATATGATCATTATTGTGAAAATATTTGATCCTATTTATTAATCCCTGTGGTACATCAGGAACAAGTTTATACGGCTGATAACTGTGTGATTTTTTGGTATTATTTTCTATAATGTTGTTTTTTTCTATCGTACTATTAAGCACCTCCCTCTCCCTCTTATGTATTATTGAATAATTTGGAAACTTATTCCATTTTAAGTCTCCATTCCAAATATCTACAAGCCATTTTTTTTCGTAGTTTTTATCAAAAAACAGGTCATCCTCAAAATGAAATAATTTAAACACTTCCATGTCTTGTTTTTTTGGTAACATTATCAATTTCTCATGTATAAATGAAATATCGGTTTTTCTATATGTCATTCTATCAATATACCCTTTAAAGGTATCCATAAAATCACGAACAAATTGCACTGCTCCATCTTGCATTTGATTGATAACATATTTCTCATGAAATCTCCAATTCTTATCTTCATATAACGGTTTCAACACGTTATCATCAATTGAATATCCTACACAAGATGGAGATGGCTCAGATTGTACAAGTTCTCTTATTTTTCCTGTTAATGCCGGTGAAAAATCAAAAAAACTTTGAACATGAAAATGATATTTTTTTGCATTAATTTCTGCACGATCATTTAGTGTATGAACGTAATAAGCATTTACTCCATACCCTAAAAGTCTAGATAAAATTGCTTGTGCACGTCCGCTATAACCAATATCGAACATTGCATCTCCTTCCTTAAAAATTTTACTTAAACATTCTTTCATTTCCTCTCTATATCTGTTGATTATTTTCTGATTATGAAGTTCCTTTTGAATAGCATTTATAAAGCGAATATAATTTCCTTCATCTGATAATGGCATGCCATATAGTATTCCATACTTAGAAAATATGGATGCCATCACGTTATTATTATAATCTGGTAGTATCGGTTTATAATATTGAATTATTTCTTCTGGTGATTTACCAATATAATTTATATTTTCCTTAATACTCCACCAATCGTCTACATCTACAATTGAAAGTGGTAAAAATGATTTTCTGGACATATGAAAATATCCAAAATCCGGTATATTCTTTTCTTTTTCTTTTATAACCTCATAAACTTTCATTGCAAGATAACCATCTCTTGCAACAAAGAAAATTTTTTTATTTATGTCAATAGACTCCATTAACCATCTTACGATTCCATACTCATGCATTCCAAGTGCAATATAACCTATGTTGTAAGGATTCCTATTAAAATCCGTGTCTGCTTCCCAGTCTCCATACGGATTATCAAAAACCTTATTTGCTATAATTGCAAGCATACATCGAATACCAAAATAATCTAGTGCCTGCGTAAATCTCACAAAACTTCCTGTCAAGTTATTGTTAAGTAATTCTCCATAATTTCCTCTATGTTTACCTTTGTTAATATCTGCAACTTTGTTGAATAGAAAATCAATTGTCTTGGGTGTATACCAACTACTTATACCTAATGCCTTTGCTTGTTCACAATCTGATTTCCAATTATCACCTATATGAATACATTTTTCGGCACTATATCCTTCTGTGTCTAGCATTTTTACATATAGATTTCCAGTTGTTTTGGATAAGAATATATCTGATGATAAATACAAATTATTTTCAAAAATATATCCATTTTTCTCTAAAATCGATATAACAACATCTTTTGGCAAATACATATCTGATGAAAAAACAACTCTTTTTCCTAATGCCTGTGCAAGTTCATATATCTCCTTTATTTTTTTACGTGGTCTGGAAAACTGCGATTCAAGCTTTATTTCCAATTGGCTCATTAATTGAGCAATTTCTTTCGATACTCCATAAATTTGTTGTAACTCTCTATATATTTCATCAAGTGTTATATCTTCAAATTGTGATCCGGAATATTTCAATCTTTTCCTAGCCTGTTTTTCTGCTTCTACTCTCATGTCCGAGAATTTAACATGAGTGTCTGTTAATCTTTTATACTCATCATCCATCAGAACAAATAAATCTGATGGTTTATAAAATGGTCTTACAATTAATGTATCAAAAATGTCAAAACTAACAATCTCTTTTGTAACAATTACTTTTTTTAACTGTTCTAAACGATTATCCCAAGGTGTATTATTTTCATAAAAATAGATATCTCTTTCGTCTGGCAATTCAAGCACACCTGTTGGAGATAATTCTTTTAATTGTTCTAATACCGTCTCTCTCTCATCACTTGATAGCTCATATCCTTCTTGGATTTCATACCAAGTTCTTGACCACTTAGCCTTAAAACAATCGAATTTTTCAGAATATTTCTTATACTTATTTTTTTTCTTTAGATACTCTTCTATATGGTTAAATGCATATAAAACATCCTTCAAATTCTTAAATAATTTTTCGCTTGATCCATTATTACTTGTAGAAGCGTTCTCATTTACAACATAAAAATACGTATCAGCATCACAATAAACATAATGATTAGCATTTAACGTAAACACAACTCCATACATTAAATCTTCAAGCATTATATGGTGACCTTCTACTGATTTTAAATCATTGTAACATTTGTCCCATAATGTCTTCTTATATAGCTTTCCCCAAACAAACCACATAGGTGACAATTCACCTTCGGAATTAAATAAAAAATCTGCTATTTCTTCGCCATATAAATCTAAATATCTAATAGCGTTCATTGCATGTGTTCTTTTTCCTTTATAACCTGTCGTAAGATTTTCTCTCACCATTTCAGAAATTACAACATCGGCATCTGTTTCCTCAATTCTCTTTAGCATTAAACGCAAGTAATCTATTCCATAATAATCGTCACTGTCGATTGTTGTAATATACTCTCCACACGCATATTCATAACCTGTTAAGCGAGCTTGATAGAGTCCCTCATTCTGATAGTGTTCAATATATTTAATACATGTTAATTCACTACTTATTGCATATGATTTCTTTCGAATTTCAATTATAACCTCATCATAAACATTCGAAGCGTCAAAAGCTTCCATTTTAGTAAAATTTAAGCATTCATCAACTGCATAGGACAAAGTGTCCCCAATGGCATCATCTTCTAAAAGAATCATTTGTGTCAAATCGTCTAATATACTGAAATATTTTTCTCGAGCAATTCCCGATTCTATCTTTAAAAATACTATCTTAGAATGTTTTTTTCCTATATTTATTCTTATCTTAATGATAAGATTTTTCTTCTCAATATAAATATCATTTGGTTGATTTTTGAAAGAATCTCCTGTTACAATATTGCCGATATGCATTTTGGAACAATCCTTACTTCCATCATTTACAACTAATATTTCAAGATTTTTATATGTCTGATTTAACACACTACTTAAGCATTTATCTATATATTTCTCAGTTCCATAAACTGGTACAATAACCGATATTTTTTTATTTATCATATCTATCTCCCTTTTGAATTCTTCACATTACCCTTCATTCATCTTCTGATAAGCCTCGCAAACCCTCTTCGGCTCACCGCACATTTTCATTTTTCCTTTTTCGATCCAGACCACCCGGTCACAATTTTCCAAGATCGTACCCATACTATGTGACACCAAAAGCACCGTACTTCCTCCGTGGATCATCTCTTTCACGCGCTTCAAACTCTTCTTGCGGAAAAATTCATCCCCGACCGAAAGCACCTCATCTAAAATGAGGATCTCTGCGGTTTCGCCAATCGTTGCGATCGCAAAGCCGAGACGGCTGACCATACCGGAGGAAAAGTTTTTTACTTTCTCTTCCATAAAGCCTTCAAGTTCTGCGAACCTGACGATCTCGTCATATTTGGAATCGATAAATTCTTTGGAATAACCGATGATAGCACCATTTAAGTACACATTTTCCTTGGCGGTCAGTTCCACATCAAAACCGGTTCCAAGCGTCAGCAGCTGCACTTTCCGGCGGTCGCACTGCACTTCGCCGCTGCTCGGTTTTAAAGCTCCGGACACAATTTTAAGAAGTGTACTTTTACCGGAGCCATTCGTTCCGATGATTCCTACCACTTCGCCCTTATATACATTGAACGACACATGATCTAACGCAAGCAGTTCCCGGTAACTGATCTGTTTTTTCAAAAGCTGAATCACATACTCTTTGATACCGGAGACATTGTTCATCGCAATCCGGAACTGCATCGTGACATCCTTCACAGCAATGACAGGCGCTTCTCCTGCTTGTTCCTCCGGCACAGCCGTATTGGAATACTTTTCAGCAGCATTTTGTCCATCAGAATTCTTTTTATCGGATGAATTATCATCTCCGGCAGACTGTTCCAGTTCCGCCCGCCATGCGCGGATCTCCTCCTCAGAGATATCCAATGCCAGATCTTCTATCTCAAAATCATCTGCCGCATTTGTGTCAGAGGAAGTTTCGGATTCCCCTTGTTTTAATTTGTTTTTTCTGGATTTAATCCGATTGTTTGTTTTCCCGGATACAGATGTACCATCCTGCCTCTGTTTATTTTTATCCATATGGATAACCAGAAGAATTGCAAGAAACATGATCACTAATGTCACAGCCAGAATGATGATCAATATTTTCATCTGATTCTGAAAGTTCTCCTGCCCTTCATTCGGATTCCAGGTTTCCAGCTTATTTCCGGTCGTGATCTTATAAAATCCGGTCTGACCTTCCATATCTATCGCATAGACGATGGATTCGCTCTGGATGATGTCAAGTGTCAGTTCCTGCGGCCACTCGCTGCACACATACGGAGACATGAAGTAATATTTTTCTCCGTTGACTGTGATGGAATTGCAGGGATACAGTTTATCTTTTTCACTGCTGTAAGCGTACAGGTAAAGGTTTTTTTGACTGTCCGCCAGGTACACAAAACTGATATCTCCATTTGCTGACAGATATGCAGCCACTTCTGTTCCCTGATAGGTGATGGTTCCGGTATCATACTGGAAATCGATGTTCTCCGGCGTGTACTGGGAGAGATCCACCAGATAGTAGGTCTGCTCTTCCACCGGCACTTCCATCACTGTCGGAATATCCGAAACCGGATTTTCTTCTTCAGTTTCCGTCTCCTGACTTTCCTCCTGCGGAGCATCCACAACCGTATCTTCACCGGAAATCGTGACATAGGTTGATGCCAGAGTTGCCACATCAAACTCTTCTGCATTCTCTCCGGCAGTGTGGATCACTGCACTCTCTATTTTTATATCTGCCGTTCCACCGCTTCGTGTCTGGAACTTTAACATGTATTTGACCTGCGCATTGGCTCCGGTTCCACTTAACGTGATAACTCCGTTTTCCTCGGAATCACCGCCTCCGGTGTACTCCAGACGCCTGTTATCGTAGGATATTTTGACCTCATAGGTTCCGATCCTCGAATCCCCATTCAGGTATACGCCGATTGGAAATGTCTCATTGTCGGTTGCCGTATAGTAATTCGATCCGAACGTGACAGTTGCATTTTCCGCACGGATTTCCCACGGTATTCCTATTGCCAACACAAAGAATGTGCCCAGGAGTATTATCCTTTTCCATTTTTCCCAGATTCTTAATCTCACTTTTGTATCTTCACTCCAATCTCTGCTTTTTCCTTGTACTGTTCCTTCACGGATTTTTTTTTCTGTATATAACCATTATATTTTCTGCATCACATTATTTTCTTTTTTCGAGAACACGTAGTAACCGATCAGAAAACTTACAATGCCCCACAAGATCATTTTGATCCATAGATCCGTCTCCGGCCATTTCTGATACATGACGCAGTCCCTCGCAAATGCAATGTAGACAAACACCGGATTGTTTCCGATGACTTTCTGCATCATCAGCGTTGTACTCTCATACGGATAAAAGATCGCTGACATGTACATCCAGAGTGTCAGGACAATCGAATACAGGTATTTGATATCCGCAAAAAACACGTATAAAATCGAGAGCACATACCCGATTCCCATGGAGAACAGCAGGCAGAAAAATACATCGATTGGAAACAGTAACAGCGTCGGACTGATTTTGATCTGAAACACCACGAGCATGAGCACATAGGCAATACAGGTGTAGCCAAAGTTTGTCAACGCGGTATAGATCCTTGCCAGAACAAATGTTTGTTTTGGCAATTTTACTTTCAACAGCAGCGTCCGGTTATCGACGAGCGCCGTCATTGCAGAGTTCGTTGCACCGGAAAAGAGCTGCCAGAAAATCGTTCCGGTCAGATAGTAGATTGGATAGTTTTCAATCGTACGTTTAAAGATCGTGCTGAAGATCATGGACATAACTGCCATGGTCATCAGCGGATTTAACACACTCCAGATGACTCCGAGAAAAGACCTCGCATATTTTCTTTTGATTTCTCTGTCCACCAGTTGTTTGATGACAAAATAATATTGTTTTAACTCTTCTCTATTCTTTCTCAAAACTGTCATTTTCCTATCTTTTTATTTTCTGTTTTCCAGCCAATGCAGACTGTGTTTTTATCTGTTTCTTTGTTTCAGCCACTTGCGGATATAAATGATGTATTTATAGAAAACGGCATGCAAACGGTTTCTCGCCCTACCTTTTTCATCCAGTGTTTTGCACGATGCGATGCTGCCCTCGATCCACGCACTCTCATGGAGTACCTTTTTCCGAATGCCTGTCATGATGAGCAGGCGGTTGAGCAAATGATGGTTTTTGATTTCCTGCTCCGAAAAATCTGCGGACACTTTCTGATTGTCATCCTCTCTCACATCATCCGAGAAAAGCAGACTTCCGTATGCCTCTGCCTCAAACTGTGTCGGGTTTCCCATAAACGGTGATAGAAGTTCCTCCACATACCCGCTGTCCGCCTGCGGCAATGATTGCTTTTTCTCCTGCAGAACCTCTCCCAGCCAGCAGATATACCGGCTGATCCGCTCCCGGTTCAGGTTTTCCCTGCTGTCTGTCACCGGAACATAGATTGTTTTGTCTTTCTCTCCCTCTGCCCTGTAGGATAGCGTCATGCCCTCCGGTGCAGAAAATACTGCTTCAAACAGGCTGTTACTGAAATGTACTTTTCTTTTGATCTCGCCCCACGGCGTGAAGTAAAAACTGTGATAGTTTTCCCTTTCCTCCCCTTCCGGGATCTCATACAGACCAAAATAGTATCCTTCGAGCTTTCTGTCCGGCTGTTTCTGACGGAGCAGATGTTCAATGCTCTGCTGGATCGTACCGATCCAGCCGCTGTCCACCAGTGCATAAGGAACCGGTTCCAGCAGCCCCTCCTGCGTGAGATAGCCGATTGCTGTCCCATAAGCTTCTTTGGAATGTCTGTCTATATAATGAAATAAAAGTGGTATCTTTTTTAAGCGGTCTTTTAACTGCATGACCTCGTGATAATTGATGACTTTTCTGTAATTCTCCGTGTACCCGGCAAGTGCTGCGATCTCCTCTGCCTCTTTGTCTGTCAGTGCTGCACGCTGCATGATTTTTTCAAAGGTCACATCGATTCCTCCGACACAAATGCGTTCCAGACAGCGTTTCCCGAGAAGATAATATTCCGGCACACGCACCGCATATCTTGACACTTTGAGATATCTGCACTCGATGTCCAGATCATATTGTTTGCAGAGCTGTTGTGCGGCAAGATACATCTGATAACCATCCCTTGCCAGAAAGTAAAGCCGCTTTTTTCCGCTTTGCAGAGTCTCCTGCAAAACCCACAGCACATGCTCATAAAGTGTCGGCGCAAGCACACGCTCATAGATTTCTTTCTCGGATTGGGCTTTTTTATAAGATTGTAGTCTCTGTTCTCTGCGGTCGGTCGGATTCATAACTGCTATACTCCAATCTGGCATTTTCGGGCATCTGTTCTTTTTGGGATTTCCACCATGTCTCACCGCGTTTTAATAACGCAACGATCCCAGGCGGAATCAGACCGCCCACAACCGGACGGATCACATAGAGCCAGCCCAAGGGAAACAGCAGATGCATGGCTTTAAAATTCCGGTAGCGGAGTTTTGCCTCGTTGATCCGGAAGTGAAATCTTCGTTTCTGAAAAGACTGCTTGTCCTCCCGGTACGCAAACAGATATTGCTGAATGTTGTACCCCTGATAACCGAGCTGATGCAGACGCATGAATATCTCATAATCTTCACAGCGCAATGTTTCCGGGGAAACATGATAGCCCTCGTTTTTTTCAAATAGTTTTCTGCGGTACATGACCGTTGGATGTATGAAGGGAGAAAACGGCAGATAGTCTTTATCGGACGGAAGTTCCGGCATTTTGCGTTCTCCCCAGACACCGTTTTCATCAAATAATCTCGTATTGCAGCCACACCACGCATACTCTTTGTGCTGCTCCATAAAATCATACTGCACCTGCAGACGCTCCGGCAGTGCGATATCGTCTGCATCCATGCGGGCAATGTATTTTCCTTTTGCAGCGCCAATACACATATTTAAGGAAAAAGCCAGACCGTGATTCTCCTCTTTTCCAATCAGGACAATCCTCTCGTCAAGCTTTTCTAATTCTCTGATATAACCTGCCACCTCCGGATCAGAACCGTCATCGTAAATGATGAACTCGAAATCCGTGAGTGTCTGGTTCAATATGGACTTTACTGCCTTTTGCAGTGCCTCTCTGTTCCACTGGTTGTAAACTCCCATGATCACAGAGACTTGTTTTTCAAACTCTGCCCCCATACGCTTTTATCGCTTTCTTTCCTGCGCCACGCTGATCTCCTGATAGACACGGCGCATTATTTTATCTGTTGCCTCTATGCTGAATCTTTCTGCTGTCCTTCTCCCATGCTCTCCCATTTCCCTGCGTAGCTGCCCGGACTGTCTCATACGGCAGATCGCATGCATGAAATCTGCCACTTTATCTGCCTGACAGACAATGCCGTTTTCCGTATGGCACATGTACTCCCTGCTTCCGCGGTTATCTGATGCGATCACCGGGACTTCACATGCCAGCGCCTCGATGGCTGCAATCCCAAGTCCCTCTCTCTTAGATGGAAATGCAAAGCAGTCTGCACTCTGCAGAACATCCTGCACATCATTGCGGTAGCCTAACAGTCTGACCTGTTTTTCCAGATGGTGTTTCTGGATCAGATGTTCTAATGTTTCCCTGTAAGGGCCTTTGCCACAGATACTGTAATAAATATTTTCGTCATGTAACCGGGCAACTGCCTCGATCACGACTGCATGATTTTTATTTTCCACAAGTTCTCCCACCGAAACGATGTGAAATCCATCTGGCGGGATGTCCAGTTCTTTTCTTTTTATTTCTCTCAGTTCCGGTTTTTTCCGAAACTTCTCTATATTCACACCGACGCCCGGAATCTGTTCCACACATCCATGCTCTTTTAAACGAAAGCGGTTTGCTCTCTCATAATCTTCTCTGTTGATTGTAATGATCCGGTCGGTAAATGCTGCCAGAAACCTCTCTGCCGTATAGTAGAGCAGCCAGTTTTTCTTCGGTGCCCCCTCATAAAAATGAAACCCATGTGCCGTGTATACAACATATGGTTCTCTTCCGGAAGCTTTTGCGGCAAGCCTTCCCACCACGCCACCCATTGGATTGTGGCAATGTACCAGACTGATCTGTTCTTTTCTGATGATCTGTTTTAACTGTAAAAATGCTTTTGTATTTTTTGTGATCTGAAACGGACTTTTTCTGATATCGATATGATGTAAAATCAGTCCGTCTCTTTTCAACTGGGTTTGATCGATATTGTAAATCGGATTTTCAAAATCGGATGCATAATGAACCGTATAACCATTCTCCTGTAAGATTCTCACATCATTCATTTCAAATTGCGGTACGAATCCGCTGATGGTTGTGATTATTAATGCATGCTTCATTTTACTTCATCCTGTCAGTTCTTTTTCCGGCGGTCTGCATGACACAGACCGCCTGTTATTCCTGCTTTTGCAGGAACTACCACATGTTCATTCTTTTCTTTTTATAAATCTTAAGATTCATAAAATTAGTTGTTAAATTTAACTTTTGCTCCGCATACTGCGATACCTGCTGCACAGATAAGCACAATAATTGGTAAAACAGGTGTTGTTTCTCCTGTCTGAGCTGATGCATTGTATGCAACAAATGCGATTGGAGAAAGAGATGTAAATGTAGCTGTTACAGTTCCGTTTCCAACTGAATCCGGGTTGATAACTTCCCAGCTTCCGTCATGTTTCTGATGTAAAACAGCGATTTTCTGTCCTGCTGTCACACCGTTAACAGAGAATGTCAACTGTGCTTTCTCGAAAGAAACAGGAAGAGTTACATCGATCATCTGTAAAACTTTAGCTGTAGGAGCTACGCTTGCAACTGCCTGTGTCTGAGCTGCTTCAACCTGAGCTGTTGTAACAGCTTTTACAGTTGGAGCTGCTGTAGAAGCCACGCCATCGATCACGATGCCGTCTGCTGCTACTGTAACGTTAGCATAAGCAGTAGCCTCTGTTGTAGTTGTCTCAGATGTTTTGGTTGTTGGACTTGTTGCAGCGAAAGCTGTTGTTCCCATAGCCATAACCATTAATGCTGTAAGTACGACTGCGATTTTTTTCTTCATAACTTGTTTTCCTCCTTTCCTCACGTATTCCATGTGGTTTCTATATTAAATAAGGAATTTTCCTTACTTAATATCCTCTGATTCTACCGGTTCGTAGAACACATCAATGATGAGCTGATACAGCGCATCGTCATCGACATAAAATTCCTCATATTTATCTCCCATCAGTGTCTCACCCTGCATGGTGTACAAATGGTCGATATCAAAGTTGTATCCCAAAGCCTCAGAAGCGAGGTATGTAAATTTCGTAATGTCAATGTCTGTCACCATGTATTTGGATATGGTGTTGTATAAATCTACCGCAATGGATGGATTTGTGACCGCCTTGTTTTTTGCCTGTGCAATAAACGTGGTCAGGAACTGTTTCTGGCGCTCTAAACGCAGGGAAGAACTGTTAAACACATTTTCATTTCTTCCGCGCACATACCAGTAAGCCTGATGTCCGGTCAGTGTCACTTCATCTCCCTGATGGAGATCCATATCGTATTCCGGGTATATGACATCATCTAAAACTGTCACCTGCACACCGCCAACCGCGTCGTTTAAAGCCGGGATAGCTCCCATGTTGATCGCCGCGTAACCGCTGATCGGAAGATTGTAAAAAAGTCTCGACACTGCCGCCACACTCCGCTCACAGCTTAACTCCATGCCGTCGCCGTAACCGTGCTGTAAAGTAATCTGCTTCGTATACTGTCCCATGTAAACACCGTCCTCATCGTAGACATCCACGAGTGCCATCGCATTGCGGTTGATCGCAATAATGGAAACGGATTTATCGTGCGGATTCATCACTGCCAGAAACATTGCATCAGCCTGTCCGCCGCTCAGACCGTCTTTTGCCTTTTTTACAACATCGTCATTGTCAACACCCATGACGAGAAATGTCATGATATCTTCGTTGTAGGCATAGATCTGACCATTATAGCGGATCCATCCGTCCTGCCAGCCCTCTTCGGTTGATTCCGTGGATTCGAGTACCGGTGCTTCGCCGGAAATATTTTTTCTGATTCCACTTTTTCCAAGTGCTCTTAACACTCCAAATGCGATAACCGCAAAAAGAATCAGGCATAACAGTACAATTCCCACGATTTTTAAAACTTTCATCCATGTTTTCTGTTGTTTTTTTGTCTGTTCTGTACTTTTTTGTTTATTCATTCAGTAAAACTCCCTGTACAAGATAACGCATGTTTTTCTCACCGGAAACGCAGGTCGACAATGTGACAATGCGGTTGTCTGCATTGACCGTAACATCCTGCCTGATATTTGCACTCATATCACGTACCTCAAAAATCTGGTCGAGGTAATTCTGAAAAATCTCCGGATTATCAAGATCAAAGTTGTAGATCAGATGAATCGCATTGTATTTGTAAGCGGCAAAAATTTCATACACATAGGTTTTGTCTTCCGTATAGATATAGAAGTAAGGGTTTTCCTCAAACACCTGCTGGTCCTCAAAATTATGTAAAGATGCAAACATGCTTCCGTTTTTCATGTTGTGACCGTATAAAACAGTGTTCGGATCCGTAAAATCTTTCGTGTTCACGCTTTCCGTGTAAATGCAGCCTGGAAGCCCTTTTGAGCCGTCCATATTGTGTTCCAGATAATAGGCATCATCCGTTGGGTGCTGTAACACCGGGTAATCAACATTAGTTCCCGGCACATAAATCCAAGCATACACATCGCTGTTCTCTTCTTTTAATGCTGTGAAATCAATGTCTTTTTCCGGGATTTCAATTCCAAGGCTTTTTAAAACATCCGGTGCTTCTTCCGTTTCCGGCTCTGGCACCTCCTCAGTCGCCTGCGGTTGACTGCCTGCATTTTCCAGTAAAGCTTCGTAATACTCCTGCTGCTTTTTCTGCTGATATTTTTGAATTCCAATGATTATGAGACATATGATAAGAACGATACTGAAAACGATAAGCAGTATCTTCCATATGATATTTTTCTGATTTCTTTTGTTTTTCATAACTTTACCCTTATGCGTTATAAACATATTTTATTTTCGTGTTTTAAACATTTTCTATCATACACATGTCCGTTGATTATGTCAACAGAAGAAACTTACAGTTTTCTGACATATCTTACTTGTTTTTTGTTCAATATCACATTTAAAACGTATCTCGCACATACCTTTTAAACTCACTATTAAATTACGTTTCCATTGTGTTTTATTTCTACGTTTTTTTCGCAAGAATATGATACAGAGAATCACACACACTAAGAAACAAATGAGAAAGGGGAGTTTTTATGAACCGAAAAAGAGAAGCGTATGACCGTTTAGCCGTTGGCGACCGCATTCGAAAAAAAAGAGTCCAGTTAGGATTTTCACAGGACGAAGTTGCAGAGAGAATAGACCGTGCACCGAAATACTGTTCAGATATCGAGCGTGGCACCTGTGGAATGTCCACAGAAACAATGCTTGCGATTTCTGAGTGTCTCGACATGAGCCTTGATTATATGATGTTCGGGGAACAGACAGACGAAGAGGCAAGACGGCAGGAAAATGATGAACTTGCAGTGATCCATATTCTCTCAGGCTGTTCAAAGCAACAGCGTGATTATGCGATCCGGCTTTTGAAATTATATATTGCATCTATGCAGATTTCGTAGAATCCGTTATAATGAACCATGCGCCTGGTAATTCCGGGCAGATTTTTTTAGAATAAGAGGTACTCAAAATGGCTCTTGATGGATTTGTGATTTCCAATATCGTATATGAATTAAACCAGACAATTTTAAATGCCAAGATCAGTAAGATCGCACAGCCGGAAAACGACGAACTGCTCTTCACCTGTAAAGGAAGCAACGGGCAGTTCCGTCTTGCCATGTCCGCAAGCGCATCCCTGCCATTTCTATATCTGACCGGTCAGAATAAACCAAGCCCTATGACTGCGCCAAACTTCTGCATGGTGCTGCGCAAGCATATTGCCAACGGCAGGATCGTAAAGATTTACCAGCCGCATATGGAGCGTATCATTCACTTTGATATTGAACATCTGGATGAAATGGGCGATCTCTGCCAAAAAACCCTGATTGTAGAGCTGATGGGAAAACATAGTAATATCATTTTCTGTAACAGTGATGGAAAAATTATTGACAGCATCAAACATATCTCATCGATGATGAGTTCCCTGCGTGAAGTGCTTCCGGGGCGCGACTACTGCATTCCTGCCACACAGGATGACCGTTTAAACCCGCTCGAAGTTACGGAAGAAGCCTTTATGGATATGGTTATGAAGAAACCGACCTCCATCACAAAGGCTCTCTACTCTTCTTTTACAGGCTTAAGTCCTCTGCTTGCCTCCGAAATCTGCCACCGCAGTTCCATTGACGGAGATATGCCGGTCGACTCGCTGGATGATGATGGCAAAAAGCATTTATTTAACAATCTCACATGGATTGCAGATGATGTAAAAAATCATACCTACAGACCGAACATCATTTTCAGGGGAAAAGAACCGATTGATTTTTCCTGCATTGAACTCACACAATTTTCGGACTATGAAGCAAAAAATTTTGATTCCATCTCGCAGGTTCTGGAGGAATATTATGCTTCCAGAAATGTGTATACCAGAATCCGGCAGAAATCCGTTGATCTGAGAAAAATCGTCTCCACTGCTTTAGACCGTAACCGCAAGAAATACCAATTGCAGGAAAAACAGCTGAAAGACACGGAAAAACGTGATAAATACAAAGTATACGGCGAGCTGATCCACACTTACGGCTACGGTTTAGAGGAAGGTGCGAAAAAGTTAGAGGCACTGAACTATTACACCAACGAGATGATCACCATTCCGCTCGACTCACAGTTAGATGCCAAGGGAAACGCACAGAAATATTTTGACAGATATAACAAATTAAAACGTACTTATGAGGCGCTCACCAAGCTGACAGAGGAGACAAAAACAGAGATCGAACATCTCGAAAGTATCTCCACGGCTTTAGACATTGCCCTGACAGAAGACGATCTCGTACAGATCAAAGAGGAACTGATCGAATTTGGCTATATCAAGCGTAAAAAGACGGACAAAAAAGCCAAAATCAAAAGCAGACCGTTCCACTACCGCTCCACCGACGGCTATGATATTTATGTTGGAAAAAATAATTACCAGAACGATGAACTCACTTTCAAGTTTGCAACCGGAAACGACTGGTGGTTCCATGCAAAAGGAATGCCTGGTTCCCACGTCATCGTAAAATCTAACAATGAAGAATTGCCGGACCGCGTTTTTGAGGAAGCCGGAATGCTTGCCGGATATTACTCCAAGGGACGCGAAGATGAGAAAGTGGAGATTGATTATTTACAGAAAAAAAATGTCAAGAAACCAAACGGGGCCGCGCCGGGATTTGTCGTGTACTACACAAACTACTCCCTGACCATCCATCCGGACATTTCAGGGCTGACGCTGGTTTCGGATTAAAAAAATATCGTAGGGGGAGGCACAACCCCTACGATATTTTTTATTTCCAGAATACTTTTCCTCCGAAATCTTCTGCCATTTTGATACATCCCTTGTAAGAATCAAGATCATGATACTCATTTGGATTATGTGCGTCTACACCTACAATAAATTCATTTCCGTTTTCCACACCAAGTTTCACAAACCTGCGATCTGGATAATTGCACAACTCCCGGAAACCATTCACATTAATTTCAATTGGAATCTGCTCGTCTTTTAATCTGTCTGCAAGCTTTTTCATGTACTTTGTATACAATGCTTCATCTCCGGTGAAGTTTACGATATCCGGGTGTGCCACCATATTAAAATATCCGGTATCCAGTGCATTTGTCAGCAGATCTACATAGCTTTTCAGATGCATTTCATCCGTCCAGTTTTTCCTTACACTGATAAAACTTTCATTTTCATAGAAAAAATGCTGTGCCAGAAGCAGATAATCCATCGGATACTGCCGGATTTTCTCGATTGTCGGCTCGAAGATTCCCGGAAAATATTCCATCTCCAATGCCAGAAAAATCGTGATGTCATCCCGATATTCTTTTTTCAATGCCTCAATGGTTTTTACATAATCTTCCAACTGTGACATTGTCATACGAATCCTTGACACATATCCATTTTTGAATAAATAAGGGGAATGGTCGGAAAAGCCGATCACCTCAAAGCCTTCCTTAATTGCCTCCTCGACATATTCCCGCTCTTCTCCCACTGCATGCTGGCAGCGCACCGTGTGCGAATGAAAATTACATTTTTTGTCTTTATAATCATTCATGTCAAAATCAAAATAACGTTTCATTCTACTTTACTTCCTTCATATTGATTTATCGAATGAGCAGTTTTGCAGTGACATTGTTCAAAATGGCGTGCTATTTTTTCAGGCGGAGCATCTCTGTATAGGCAAGCAAAAATGGTTCGACACCTTTGGCGTCATCTTTGACAACCGGCTCTGACATATAATAATCATAGGTTCCCGGCCGTCTGTTTGCGCCGCCTAAGCCTGCCACGAGACAGATTCCGCCCAGATGGAGGTTTCCATTTTCATCCGTGGAAAGATAGTTATCACAGATTCCATGAAAAGCCTTCTCACCGTATGCGCGATAGCTTTCCGACAAAAATCCAAGACGGACACCTTTTAAAAGTGCATATGCCATAATAGAGCTTCCACTTGTTTCGAGGTAGTTTTTGTCCATACCGCCGAAATTCACGACCTGATACCACATACCGCTCTCATCCTGATATTTTAACATAGCATCCATGAGTTCGACAAATATTTGTTTTAATTTTTCGTAAGATTCTCCTGCAGCCGATGCGTCTGCTTTGTCTAGTGTATCAAGCAGTGCCATGGAAAACCAGCCCAGTGCGCGCAGCCAGAAGTTCTGGCTCAACCCGGTGACTTTATCGCACCAGAACATTGCTCTGGATGAATCATACGCATGATAGTATAATCCGGTCTTTGGATCCCTCATATTTTTTTCAACATTAAAAAATTGCTGGAAAATATCGTCATAATTTTTTTTATCATGAAAACGGGTCTCATATTCCATATAAAACGGCTGACACATATACAGCCCGTCCAGCCAGACCTGATCCGGATAGATATTTTTGTGCCAGAAGTTCCCCTCTTTCGTGCGCGGCATCTGTGCAACCTGACTGTAAACAAGATCAATTGCTTTTCTGTATTTTTCTTTTCCTGTCAGGTCAAAAAGCTCAAACAGTGTTTTTCCCGCATTCACATTATCAATATTTAATTCATTGACATCATACCCCTCAATTGTCCCATCTGCATTCACTTTGCAGTCAATAAAATCATCTGCAAATTTCAGATACTTATCCTCTTTCGTGATCGCATACATTTCCAGAATCGCTTTGATCATACATCCATCAATGTAATTCCATGTGGATTTTAACACCTGCATGATTTTTTCGATGTTCCAGATGGGACGATCCGGTGTACTTTTTTCCATTAGTTCCTCAATATACTTTTCGATTTGATCCATAGTTCTTCTCCTTTTTTAACCTTCTATATCTAGGCGTTTGCGAAACTCATCTACTCTTCTTTCAATTGTTCAAAATCAACAAAAACATTCAAGACACGCTCTCGCTATGTGTCACTCGCAACGGTACTAAGAAGCCAGTTACAACTTACAGTTGTACCTGCCTTCTAAGAACCGGCGGTTCCCCAATGTCTTTCATGTCTTTTGTTAATTTTTCACAATTCAATTTAGTTTTTCATGAGTTTCGCAATTGTCTACCTTCTATATCCATCATAATCAATGTTCTCCTGTTTGTAAATATTTTTTTGTAAGCGCTTACATATTTTAAAGAAATAATTGGCACTATTGCAAAAAACTGCATGTGTATTCCATATAAAAAATCACATACTATCACTGAACAAACAAAAAGAAATTTTTGAATGTTCTTAAAATAAACCAGAGCAGAAAAAAGACCTAAAAAACAAAGGAGGACTTACTATGTCAAATCGTTCATCTAACAGAGCAGCCGTTCCAGAAGCAAAGAGTGCCTTAGACCGTTTCAAATATGAGGTAGCAGGCGAGATCGGTGTACCATTAAAAGATGGTTACAATGGTGACTTAACTTCCAGACAGAATGGTTCCGTCGGCGGCTATATGGTTAAGAAAATGATTGAAGCACAGGAACAGCAGATGTCAGGAAAATAAAATTTCCCTGAACAAGAAAAGAACCTTGGATTGATATGATCCAGGGTTCTTTCTACGTGTTTTATGAAGTTTTTACTGCTTCATTCGTTATAAATTTAATTTATTTCTCTGGTCTGCCAAAAACAGTTCCAGATAGTCTTTCAGGTTTTTATGATCCTCGCTGGAAAGTTCCGGGTCTTTTCCTAAAATATCCGCAACTTCCTCGCTTGCGCGCTGCATAATATAGGCATCCTGATAGATATCCGCAAGCGCAAACTGCATTTCACCGGACTGCCGGATGCCAAAGAAATCCCCGGGTCCGCGTAGTTTCAGATCCTCACTTGCAATTTTAAAGCCATCGTTGGATTGATTCAAAATATCCAGACGTTTCTGTGACTCCTTGGAGTTGCTGCAATTGACCATAATGCAGTATGACTGCGCATCCCCTCGTCCGACACGCCCGCGAAGCTGGTGAAGCTGTGCAAGGCCAAAATGTTCCGCATTTTCGATCATCATAACCGTTGCATTCGGAACATTCACTCCAACTTCTACAACTGTAGTCGATACGAGCACCTGTATCTCATTTGCTGCAAACCGTTCCATAATGTCATTTTTCTGTGCAGGTTTCATCTGCCCATGTAAAAGCCCGATTTCAATCGTATCCGGCAGTTCCTCTTTCAGACGCTTCGCATAGTCTGTGACATTCTCTGCCTCCATGTTCTCGCTTTCTTCCACCAACGGACAGATCACATACGCCTGATGACCGGCAGCCACCTCTTTTTCGATAAACTGGTACGCTTTCGGACGGTATCTGGTGTCCACCACACAGTTTTTGATTGGCAGACGTTTTGCCGGTACCTCATCTACCACGGAAATGTCCAGATCACCGTATAAAATAATGGCAAGCGTTCGTGGAATCGGAGTTGCACTCATGACAAGAATATGCGGCTTTGTTCCTTTTTCCGAAAATATTTCACGCTGTTTTACGCCAAACCGGTGCTGCTCGTCTGTGATCACAAGCGCAAGGTTCTGATAAATCACCTTTTCCTGTATCAGCGCATGTGTTCCGATGATCAGTGCATCCGGGTGATCTAAAATCTCCTGATATGCCAGCTTTTTCTGTTTTGCAGTCATGGAACCCGTGATAAGAATCACTGGAAAATCCAGTCCAAATATCTCACACATGCTCTGAAATGATTCGTAATGCTGTCTTGCAAGCACCTCTGTCGGTGCCATAATCGCAGACTGACAGCCATTGTGTGCAGTGTCTGCCATCGCCAAAAACGCAATGATCGTCTTTCCGGAACCGACATCTCCCTGAATCAGACGCTGCATGACGTAGTCACTCCGCATGTCCGTCCGTACCTCTGACAATGCCCGCAATTGGGCATTTGTGAGCTTATACGGCAGTTTTTCGATCAACTGTTCCACAAAATCATCCGACTGGAAAGAAAACTGATTTTTCTCTTTTTCCTTTTTCTCTTTCTGATATTGCAGGTTTAAGATAAATAAAAAGAGTTCGTCAAACACAAGCCGTTTTCTTGCCTCGATCAACGTCTCCATATCGTCCGGGAAATGAATCTGTTTGATCGCATAATTATACTCACAGAGCTGATGCTTTTCCCGCAGTTCTGTCGGCAGATAATCCCGGAATAAATGTTCTTCCTCCAAAACAGACCGCTCTGCTTTCAGCATAAGCTGATTTGATAATCCTTTCGGCAGGGTGTAAACCGGAAGCAGCAAATGTTCCATCGCCTCATATTTTTCCGGCGTATAAATTGCCGGCTGCTCCATGACAAACCTTCCGTTTTTGTGTTGTACCTTGCCGTAAAACACATAATTTTCGCCCGGATGAAGGCTGTTTTTGATGTATGGAAGCCGAAACCACACCAGTTCCAGGCGTTTTCCCATGCCGACAATCGAAGTCACCGTGATCTGCATGCTGCGCACTCTCTTCACAATCGGAGTCTGCCGGATCTGCCCTATGACTGCCGCAGTCTCCCCCTCCACCACTTCGTCAGGACGTTTGATCTCCGGGAACTGCACATAAGTTCTTGGGAAATAGGAAATCAGATCCCGGATTGTCTCAATATTTATTTTAAGAAAAAGACCGGCTGTTTTATCGCCGATCCCTTTCACTTCTTTTATGGATGAATTTAATCTCATACTTTTATTCTACGGAAATCACATAATAGTAAATTGGCTGTCCACCGTAATGTACTTCCACTTCTACATCTGGATATTCCTCTTCCACTTTTTCTGCGATCTCGTTGGCAGAATCCTCGTTCATTTCCTCGCCATAGTAAATACTTAAAATTGCAGAATCCTCATCGATCATTTCACCGATCATCTCAAGAACCGTTTTCTCCATGTCTGTGCCAACGGAAAGGATTCCCTTGTCACCGATTCCCATGTAGTCATCCTGTTTGATCTCTTTGTCATCGATCACAGTATCACGGACTGCGTAAGTCACCTGACCGGTCTTGACCAGCTGGATTTCCTCACCCATGCGCTCCGCATTGTCTTCCGGTGTGCTGTCCGGAATATAATTGACAAGTGCTGTAATACCCTGTGGAATCGTCTTGGTAGGAATTACAATAATGTTCTTATCCTCTGTCAGGGAAGCTGCCTGATTTGCTGCCATAATAATATTTTTATTATTCGGAAGAATGAAAATATTCTTCGCATTCACTTTCTCGATTGCATTGAGCATATCTTCCGTACTTGGGTTCATGGTCTGTCCGCCTTCGATGATATAGTCCACGCCCAGTCCACGGAAAATCTCATTGATACCCTCTCCGATGCTTACAGAAATGAATCCCATTTCTTTTTCCTCTGCTGGAACTTCCTGCTCATTTTCCTCTGCTGCCCTGATCTCGTTCTCTGCATTTGCAGTGTTCTGCATCTCTTTTTCTTTCATTGCAGAAATCTTCTCATCACGCTCTAAACGCATGTTCTCAATAATAATAGTTGTAAGGCTTCCGTAAGTAAGACCTCTCTGCATTGCCATACCCGGATCATTGGTATGTACATGTACTTTCACGATCTCATCATCTGCAACTACAACGATAGAATCACCGATGGACTCTAAATAGCTCTTAAACTCTGTCTCCTGATTCTCCGTGAACGGATGCTCTAACATGATCAAAAACTGTGTGCAGTAAGTAAAGGTGATCTCCTGCTCTGCCTGTGCGTCAATATAAGGATTAGAAGCTGTGCCCTGACTGCTGCTTCCTGTAGAAACTGTCTCAACCTTGTAATCCACTTCTTTGCCCATAAGAGCATCAAATGCACCTTTTAATACCTGCATTAAGCCCTGTCCGCCGGAATCCACAACGCCTGCCTGTTTTAAAACCGGAAGCATATCCGGTGTCTTGCTCAGAACATGGTCACCCTCTTTGATGATCTCCTCACAGAAATATGCGAGGTCGTCTGTCTCCTCTCCTAACTCGGCAGCTTTATCAGACATTCCTTTGGCAACCGTAAGTATTGTTCCCTCTTTCGGTTTCATAACTGCCTTATATGCAGTCTCGGTTCCCTTCTGAAATGCATCTGAAAGAATCTGTACGGTCAGTTCATCATATTCTGCGATCACCTTTGTAAAACCACGGAATAACTGGGATAAAATAACACCAGAGTTACCTCTTGCCCCACGTAATGATCCGGAAGAAATTGCTTTTGCCAATGAAGCCATGGTTGGATTCTCAATCGCTGCAACTTCCTTTGCTGCTGACATAATTGTCATTGACATATTCGTTCCGGTATCTCCATCCGGAACAGGGAATACATTCAGCTCATTGATCCATTCCTTCTTAGCCTCTAAGTTGTTAGCTCCTGCCAGAAACATTCTGGCAAAAAGTTCAGCATTTATTGTAGTGACTTCCACTTTTAAAATCCTCCTTAATCAATGACACGTACGCCTTCAACGTAAATGTTAATCTTCTCAATTTCCATTCCAGTGAACTCCTCCACTTTGTATCTGACTGTCTCGATCAGATTATCGGTCACTGTACTGATGCTCACACCATAAGAAACGATCACATGAAAATCGATTGTAATTTTATTATCTTCATTCACAGACACGTTAATACCATGTGTCAGGTAATCTTTCTTCAATAATTTTACCAGTCCGTCTTTCATATTGACAGCAGCCATGCCTACGATTCCGAAACACTCTACCGCAACAGAACCTGCATATAATGCAATTACTTCAGGGTCTATCGTAACCTTACCTAATTTGGTCTCCATCTGTCCATTCATACTCATTAACCATGCCTTTCTTTATATTTGTAAGAAAGCCACTGACTGACCAGTTTTCTCTCTCACACATAATAACGCTAGTTTAGTGTCTATTATAACCGCTTTTTTCCAAAATTCATAGTCATAAATTACATTTTTTATATTTTTTTTAATTTTCACTTGCAATATCTTTTTTTTTCTGATAGAATAAATCATGTTGTGAGCCTGTTTATACATATAGGCTTAGAAAGATGCGAGGAGGTGCAAAGCAAATGGCAAATTGTGCAGTTTGTGGAAAAGGCAATCATTACGGAATTAAAGTAAGCCATTCACATAGAAGATCAAATAGAGTTTGGAAATCAAACATCAAACGTGTTAGCTGCAAAGTTAACGGAACACCTAGAAAATTATATGTATGTGCTTCCTGTTTGAGATCCGGAAAAGTTGAGAGAGCTTAGTCTTGAAACGTAGAGAACTGCATTGCAGTTCTCTTTTTTTAATCGGAAACCTGCAACGTAACTTTCCGATTTTTAAAAATGCTCCGCAAGGATACGAATTTCAAATTATTTCATCCCATAACCGTCACTGTACACTGCTCTGTTCATGTACGGAAATCCAACGATACCGCACACTAGTACACCGAATAATAAGTTTCTGATACATTGACGCCGGATGAATTTATTATTCGGTGTACTAGCAACCACAAAAAAGATAATATCCAAGCAGGATACAGCCGATCATAATTAAAATCCCACAGAAATCGCCCGGGATCAGAAACATCGCAAGCATTCCAAGCCCAAAAAAGAATAACGCAAAGCCTATGATACGTTTCATACGGACACCAAAAAAGACATATATCACTATTAATATATGCCTTTTTGTATACTCATATCCTACTACTTTTGTATTAATTTTTTATTTTCAATATATATTACACTGTCTGCCGCCTCATCCAATTCATCACTATGCATGACAACCAATATTGTTTTTTCTCCTTTCAATTTCCGAATGTATGCCACCACATTCTCCTGTGTTTTCTTATCCAGATTTGACAAAGGTTCATCTAAAAAAAGAATCGGGCTATTCAAGCCAAAAACTCGTAACAGCGCAAGTTTTTGCTGCTGTCCGTAACTTAAATTCACAGGATTGCTTAAAATTTCCTTATCCGAAAAATCTACCTGTAATAAATGCATAAGTTCTTTATCAATAGGAATCTCATACATGTTTTTCATAAAATCTCCATCAACTGTAAAGATTGGATAGGTTAAAAATGCTGCCTCATCCATTTCATCGGTAAGTATGAACCCACCTCGTGAAAAAGATAATTTAACGTTTCCAAACAGTAAATTCAAAAACATACTTTTTCCGCTTCCATTTTCTCCCTTTATTACATATAACCCACCCTTTTTTATTTTGAGTTTATCAATATGAAACAGAAAATCTGTTTTTTCCTTTCCTTTATAGAAATCATACTTTTCTGTGAAAAAAAGATTTTCTGTATTTGTCATATATTTTTTTGTTTCTTTCGGAATCTTTGCATCATCTGATAATTTATCAATACGTGCCACATGTACCATATTTGCCCTGTATCTCATCAAAATAGCACATGCTGTAGTAATTGGATCAGAGAAATACGCCATATATTGATACATCATCAGAAATTCTCCAATCGAAATCTGTTGATTCAAAACTAAATTTCCTCCTATAAACAAAAACACCACTAAACACACCTGATCCAATATATTGGGAGCCTGTCGGCATAAACATTCTAAAAAACGATACCTTAAAACATGTTTTTCATACGGAACAATATTTTGTTTATATTCATCTGCAAAGAATTTTTCTCTATGTAACGCATTGATTCCAATTTTATTTTCGATAATATTTCGAATACCATTTAAATATCTATCCTGCTTTACCATAACATTTTTTTGCATATCAAATAGCGGTTTCGAAATATTAAGGGAAACAATTATTAAAACGATTCCATATACGATAAAAAAAATGCCCAGATAAATATTGGTCATAAAAACTACTGCAAGGATTCCACACACGTAAATAAAACAACTAATTAAATTCAGATGTATTTCTTCATATAAATCTCCATAAGCAGCACAACTGTTTGAACACACATTATAATAATATCCTTTGTCCTCATCTGCATATACAGACTGATTCATATTTAATATGTCTTTTGCCGCCTTTATCTGCAATCTAAATGTATTTTTTATTCCAATCTTAATCGGGTTGTATGTAATAAAGTAAAACTTCATTATCATCAGCAGACTTGTAACTCCGAACGTAATCATAAACCATGGCAGTATCTTTTCTTTATTATTCGCCATTAGAATATCATCTATAAGGTAACTCAGCAATTTTGGAATTAACAATGTCAAAAAAGATGTCAGTGTCATCATCAGAATTTGCAGCGGATATTTTTCTAATTCTTTTGTTTTCATTTTTCACAGGCTCCTTAAGCTTTCTGGATTTATTTAAGAAATATGTTTAATATAAGAAATCAAAATATTCTTTAATTCATATTTTTCATATGTACATGCCCCAGCTCTCAAATTGTATTGTATTATGCACCCACCCAAACATAATGGTAATATATTGCATTTTTTGCATTCTTTGCGAACAGAAAACATTTTTTTATTTTCAATATCGACATCAAAAAAATATTTTTTCTCTTGATCCATAGAGCCACTGCAAAAAGTACAGTAACCTTCTGGACTAATTGCATATGCATTTCCATATGGAAATTTGCATGGTGTACTTCTAGGAACTGGCAGTTCGAATTTTCCTTTTTGTTCAGACCATAATAATTTTATTTGATATGCCACTTCTGCATACTCTTGTACAGAAAGCATTTCAAATGAATCATCTTGATGATATTTAATTGTACGATTTGGATTAATTTCAATTCTTTCATTACCAAACTTCTCAAATATATATTTATGTAATGCTATGATTTCATCTTTATTTTCTTTGCAAATATTAGTCCGAAGCAAAACTTTTGCTTGTGAGAAATTCATTATATTCTCAATAAGTTCAATCTCCTCTTTAAAATGGAAATGGTCGGACACTCTAAGTCTATCATGTGTTTTTTCAAGTCCGTCAAACGTAAGCTGTATTGACGAAAACTTTACTTTTTGTAATAATTCTTTACTTAACATTGAACCATTAGTAGTTAAAAATGCCTTATACACAATTCCAATTTTATCTGTAATCTTTTTAATATTTTCATCCAAATAAACTAAAACAGGTATATTTAACAACGGTTCTCCACCAAAATAATGAATATTAATCCCCTCAAATATGTTATCATTTAAAATTCTGTCAATCTTTTCTATAATCATGTTTGCAACTTCTGTAGTCATCAATTTTTCATTTTTATTCTGATAACAATATACACATGAGAAATTACAATAATTAGTTAGTGCAATTGTAAGTTCTAACTCTTTCTGTCTCTTTTGAATATTATGATTTATTTCTCTTTCAAGCAATGCAATCTCATCTTCATTATCATCAACCCAAAATCGGTTTACTCTTAAATATTCTCTTTCTTCTTCCGTAAATATGTCATTGTTTATTTGTATTAAACCGTTGTTATTAGTATTAAAAATGTATTTTTGATTTTCATATTCAAATCTATAATTAAAAAGAGATTCTTTCATTTTTTTATTGCTCCCAAAATTTTTAAGGGATTCCAATATATTAGAATCCCTTCTTTTTTATTAAAACTGTACACCATTGCAACACAAATCTATATGTTTTGAATCAGGTTTTTCTTTGATGACCTCATT
>OBXA01000560.1_pt1 | contig 28518 bp, 16 predicted proteins | sample 1538121 | NCBI WGS metagenome assembly OBXA01 (sample SAMEA2580133, study PRJEB22360) | human gut metagenome | biome: human gut; feature: human-associated habitat; material: faeces | place: Denmark | collected 2008/2010 | reverse complement strand
GCTGGTCGTTGCGGAGGCGGCCTCGGCCGACGAGCGAGTCGTAGCCGTCAAGGCGGCTCGAGACCGCTTTCTGCGTGAGGCGGTTGACGGTATCAAAAGACTTGCCGGCAACGTGACCATAGCTGAGCTCGAGCTGCGGCTCCACGAAGACAAGCGGCGTCACCGTAAAGCGATGACCGATTTCGGCAGAGACCGAGTAGGCATTGGTGTTGTAGTCCGCGTGGGTGCCCGCGACCGTGGTGTCGCTTTCAACACGTGCAACCTTGGCGATGAGGTCGAGGAAGCTTCCTGAGTCGCCGAGCCAGGAGGCATAGGCAGCAAGACCGTAGACATTGTTGTCGCCGCTTCCGCTTACATAGGAGAGGTCGGAATCCGTGTAGGAGAAGGCGAGACCTGCGTGCGTATTGAAGAGCACCGGAATCTTCGCGTCCGCACCCATCTGGAAGGTCGTGAAGTTGTTCTTCGAACCCTGGAACTTCTGCTTGCCCGCATTGACGCGCGCCCAGACGCCGGCATTGCCTTCGGAGTCGCGAAGTTCGCCCATGCGCTTGTTGAGATCGTTCATCTCAAGGCGCCAGGTGATGAGGCCTTCGGAAATGGACTTGCCGAACTGCTCTGTACGTGCGTTGAGAACTTCCGTTTTCTCAATGATCTCGCCCTTGTCGTTGCGCTTGATGGTTAGGGCGTTGTTTGATTCGCCGTCAGCAAGCGTTAGGTCGGACACCGAATTGTCCGACCATTCGATCAGGCGAGCCATGGCTGCGCTCGAGGATTCGAAGCTGTCGTTGAAGTTGCTTGTGCCGGCGACGATGGATTCCGTCTTGAACGACGTTCTATCCATGGTGATGGCCCCATCATCAACCTGCAGCGCAGCACCGTTCTTCACATGGCCGCCAAGCTGAACATCGGCACTGTCAAAAATGACGGCAGTGGTCTTGACCGTATTTTTGCTGAGAAGCGATTCATTGGATGCGGCACCAGAGTCAGAGACGTTGAAAACGGCACCACCGGTATAGATGTCGCCGGTGACTTTTGCGCCTTTCCCTAAGAGAATGACTGCGTCAGAAACTTCCGAAGAACCTGCTTTATAGACATAAGATTTGTCTTTGTTTTCAGTTTTTTCTCCCATGGATTGAAGAGCAACGGAAGCGCCGCCAGCATAGATGTTGCCGTTGATCGTGCTGTTGGAAACGGAAATGGCTACGTTATTGACGGATGCGATACCGCCGCTGCCGTTGTTGTAGCCGTCATCGCGGTGACCTGCAGCGCTGATGGCGCCGCCATAGATAGAGCCATTGATTGTTGCGTTATTGACCTGGATGGTAATGTCGCCTTTCGATTCAACTTTGGTGAATCGATTGTTCGCTACATCATCTCCGCCATAGCCGGCAATGCCGCCACCGGCTATTGCGCCATCAAATTGATCATTCGTAATTTGAAGAGATGCTCCTCTGTCAGCATTGTAAAGTTTATTGACTGTTCCTCCATTCACTTCAATAAGCGTATCTCCATTTACAACTGCCGTTGCGGCGCGCATTTTGGAGCTAGTTTCTTCATTATTATATCCGGATTGCGCAATTCCGCCGCCGATGATTCCGCCTACTATACCGCCAGTCACTTCGATGTGAACAGATTCAACGGTTGCAATTCCTTTTAAAAAATCATTGGCTTCGGAATTGACTCGCACTTTTCCGCCGCCAACTACAGCTTCTGTAACTTCACCACCGGATATGATGATATGCGTGTGCCCAACTTTAGCTTCAGAGAGGTAAAGAGCCTCGTTTTTTAAATCTAAAGAATCTAAAGGTGCTGAGGCATATCCGGATGCGTATCCTCCGCCAACAATTGTTCCCTTAGCAATTCCGCTTTTAACTTCAATTAAGGTATCTTTTGCTGTTGTGACAGCTCCAATGGAACTATCACCAGGCTTCACCGTATAGTGATAGGTATATCCGCCGCCGAAAATATCGCCGCCCATCACCTGTTGATCCTGAGTATCAATAATGATGTGCGTATTGCCGACAGAAGAACTGACAGCCGATCCTTGTGAGTAACCTCCGCCAAAAATATCATCAACAACGATATTTCCTGTATTCTTCTTGAAATGTAATGTCACATCGCCTGTTTGTGTTTTTTTAGAAGAATCGGAATCATCTGAGCGGATCGAACTCACCCCTCCGAATACCTTTCCATCTTTATAATCTTCTTTAATTAATGAAGAATCCCATTCGGTGGCCTGATTTACTTTCCCAAAATAATGGTGACTTTTTTCAGTCGTACTGGGTTCAGCTAAGACTGAAGATGCCGCAAAAGCACAAAGCGTGGCTATAAAGAGCGTAGATTTCCTGAAAGCGTACATAGGGACAGTATCCTTTTCAATTTGCTGGTGTTCTTATTCGCTTAGAGAGGCTGGTGCTGACCTATTTGGTCGAAAGCGATAACGATCATCTTCGCTTGATAGTCGTCGATGAACGACACCCTAAGAATACAAAAAAAGCCTTTTTTTGAAAAGCCCATGTCGAATAAGATCGACGCTGCCAGTAGCGATTCACGTGTTTTGACATCCATGCTCGGTGATGGATGCTTCAATCTCAGAACCGTCGATTCTTCTTCGCTGCCACATCAGTCCGATGATGTCGCTAATATTTTTTGTTCCGCAATCGTCGTCGGGGAAAACCCTACATTCTGTTGCAAGAAGTCCAATAAGTTGATTTTTCTGTTTATCAATTTGATGCTAACAGAATGTGAAAGGCGTGATTGATTTCTTTAATCGGGATGCGTTTCTGCTCCAGTCTTCCTTTCGTTTCGCACAACATTTCTAGCAGCCTGAGCTCTTTTTCCGTGAGACAGTCCGGCATTCTTTTCACCTGACTTGGCTCAGACACAGCAAGATGTCGATATCTCATGAATGTCTTCGCATCCATCATGACGTTTTCCGTCGGGGAATAGATCTTTCTAAGATCAGAGAGGATTGCGAGACCGTGGGTATCAAGGTCACCGAAATAGAGAATTCGGCTATTTACAAGCCATTCCACCCGTCTACTGCCGTGACGTCGTATCCCATCCCGATTAATATCGGGATATCGGGAGGAATGTCGAGAGGAATCCAAGTCTGTTCATTTTCAATGATGATGATTGTTTTTTGAGGGGAGGTTAGGCAACCAGGCGAGCGAACGTCAGTTGGACGACATCCTTGCCATCGCCCCTGATCCAGAAATAGGCATGGAACATACGCACGAAAAGCGTCTTCCGTCGCAGTCTCCAAAAACATTTTCGCCATGTGATTTATTTTCTCTCAGCTCTTTAATCAATTACCAGGCACCAGAAATGAGTGCCTGATGCTTTTCATAGCATTTGGTATCGATGTCTTCGACCGGAATTTCCTGAATTCATAGACCAGAATCCGTGTTCGTCAGTAGTAAATTCAGAAGCAGGGTGAATCGCTTCAATCGAATTTCTGTTTCCAGAGTGCATTAGTAGTCCGGAGAATGCAAATGAGGTGGAGCATAGGCTGGCAGTATCCCTTGTCTTTTCAATTGCATTCTCCGGATGAAATGTCCTGAAAGGCATCTCGAACTACTGTTCAATTGGTCTAACCCTATTGAATCCAGCTTTCTATGAGTTATCGCCAATGCCGTCAGCCTTTTTCGGGTTTCAGCACTTTTTTTCAGATATGCCAGCCAGCTCTATTTTTCTTTGGAGGAGTTCGTTTGACTACATTCCAGGATAAGCGATCCATTTGTCTCCCGGAAGTTTTACCCACCATTTGTCCTGATAGCTGAGAACCGAAGCATTGGAATTTTCAGAGACTGCCCATGTCTGCGGAAGGTTTTTAAATAGTTCCTGGGGGCGTGGACAGGTCGTGGACGCGGCCCACGGATCGCAGGTCACCGTGCGGCCGATGAGCTCCGAAACCGCGAGATAGCTCGTGCTTTCCGGGATTCGGATCTGAGCCGCAGGCAGCTTAGTCTTCGGAAGGCCGAAGAACTTCACGAGTACGGGAACATGCGTTATCCGGGGGCTCGGAATTTCACGCAGTCTCGCCATCTGGATCTTGTCTCCGCGCACAGCGGCGCCGTGTTCCGGAATCACGATGAAGAGAACCTTGCGTCCCGAGGCTTCAACTTCAGTCATCACCTGACTAAGGTCATTGAGCAGATTTTCTGCGCGGGGCTTGAAAGGCATCGGGCGCGAGCTGCTGAGCGCACGGTTGCCGTCGTGAAGCGCGATCAGATTAAAGAAGGCGGCAGTGGGTCCGCCGTCGGCGGGCTTATGCTTCAGCCAGTCCCGGAGAACATCGGCGGTGCGGTAGATTTTCGAATCGTCAAAGGCGGCGAGCGCCTGGCGGTAGGCGCTTTGATCGGAAAGCTTCTCCGCAAAACCGGCGCGCTCGCGGAGCGAGTCGAGATAGCCGTCGAACTGACCATTGTGGTCCATGAAGAAGGTTGTTTTCCAGCCAGCTTGCTCCAGGCGCCCAAAGAGCTCGCACGAGGGTTCGCGATGGTTGTAGAGCACTTCGTGCGACGGTTGGCCGCAAGCAGAACGAAGAAGCCGGATGGTCGCAGGGCCGGAGTAGGTCGTCGCGGAATTGAAGTTCTCAAACCGTGCATCAAAACGCGAGAAAACCGGGTGATCGGCAAGCTCCGACGCTTCGAGATCATCCGTGGAGAGCGAGCAGATGTTGACGACTGCAATGTCGAAATCCCGGGGTCGGGCTTCCTGGGGAATCCCTGCCCTGCGTTCGCTTTCAGACTGGTAGAAGCGGGTGAGCCACCGGTTGATGCCGGCATCATTGGCGGGCTCGGTCTGCGGTGGGAGGGGGCCGGATTCAGCCTGAAGAGGTACGGTCGCGGAGAGCGCTCCGGCTGCGGTTTCTGTGGGGACCTCCCGCGGAGTTTCGTTTTTTTCAGATTCGAGAAGCATTCTCCAGTTTGGGAGCGAAAAGAAGATGAGTCCGGCTATGGTGAAGACCGTAAAGCGGATCCAGTTCCTCAGCAGCATCCAGACGATGAAGGCGGCAAAAGCGATCTCAACCATCTCAATGTTGACGGCTGAAGAGGCAAGCTCAAGGAGATAGGCAGGCGAAAAATCGGCAAGATTTCCGATGTTCCGGATGATCACATCCGGGCCGGGAAGCCAGCTTTCCGACCAGATGAGCGCAAAAGCACCCGCGAGCGCTGCGGCGGCCCGGATTCTTCTCATGAGAAGCGATCTGATCGGAATCAGAATGAGGGCGAGGAGCGCGGCATTTTCAATCGGCTTCAATTGAATGTAGTTGAGCCAAAGGAGGACAAATTTGCCGATGAAGTAGAGGTTCCAGACGCCGGCGCCCCGGGAGCCGCCGGAAAAGGATTGATCAGGCGCGGGCTGTGTCATCTGCTGCGTTCCTCTCGCTGGAGCAGGGCCTCGATGGACGGGGCTCTGCGGATGCGCAGGCGTCCGATGAACTGCCAGCGGACCTCGCGTTCGAGTGCGGTTTTGTATCGGTTAAGGAGGCTTCCTGCGGGTATGAAGATCAGTGCGCAGAGAAGAATGAGGCTCCAGATGGAGGAGAGGTCGGGGATCTGCATTTCTATTTATTCCGATTGAGAAGCCCGGCTTTTGCACCGCACCGGGGTGATGGGATTGGGCTTCATGAGGGATAACCTGAACCTGTCGGTTGTGCGGCTCCCGGGCTGGGGAGCAGCATCAGCGGGCCGGCGCGGGAGCCGGCGGTCGTAGATATTTTTCGAAGTACGGTTTTCAGCGAGGAACGCCCGGCAGCGTGCAATGAGCGCAAGAACGTCCCGATCGTCGAAAGCGGCGTGGTAGGAATGAAAGAGGAGCGCCGGGTCGAGAAGAAACGTGCGCTGAAGCGAGAGTTCGACGTAGGACGGGTGGCAGCCGGAGAGAAAGACCACGCCGCGGTTGCCGAGTACGGCCCCGATATCGCCCGATCGCCTCGGAGCAAACTGCGTCATCGCCTCTTCTGCGGTGAGCGAGGGATCGGGCTCAAGAAGAACGAATGCGCCGTGCATGTCCTGACGGTCAAAGGGCGAACGGACGGCATTTTCCGCGAGTTCAAGGAACTTCCCGACCGCCTGCAGTCCCATCACGGAGATCACTTCGAAGGAGCGTGCAAGCGCATCGAAATCCGCTGGCGGCGCATGCGGGAAGGTTACGCCCGAGAGGCTCGATAGCATGACGCGGACATGACCGGCCGTCGCCTTTGGTTCAAAGAGGAGATTTGCGCCGCAGGCAAGGAGGAACGCTTCGGAAGATGCTCGGAGGGGAGAGCCCACTGCACAGACGGCGATTTTGAGGAGTCTGCCGCGGCGCGTGCGCAGCTCAGCGATCATTTTTGCCGCCGGCTTGATGTCGGACGGCTGGTCGATGCGGAATACCAGGGTGGCTGCAGTACTCATCAAGCCGCGCTCAAAGACCTCCGCGTTGCTCCCGAGCGGGTGAACGGGGCTGTTTTTGCCTTCGTCGTACTCGAGAATCGGGGCGGCGCTCCAGATGAAGTCATCGTCGCCGGAAACGTCTTCTGCTTTGGCTGCGGAAAGCGTTTTAAATCCGCCAGCGGGCAGTGCGGCGGGAGAGAGGAGCATTTCGCTTTCGCCGGAGTGGAATCCCGGAACATGCCAGAAAACTGTTCTCCATTTGGTCTCTTTTTCCGAAGCGTAAAGCAGCGCGAGCCCTGAGAGATGCGCGCTTTCGCGCATCAGGGCACCCGAAAGCTCGAGCGCCGTTTCTCCGTAAAAAATGATGAGAATGGGAAGCGCCCGGTCCTGCGCCGCAACCGCGCAGTCTGCAATGACTCGGGCAAGTTCCTCGGCATGAAGCATGAGAGCGCTTTCCGCGCCGAAAGAGAGGACAGCTGAGGAGACGCCCGGGGAAAGTGCTGAATAAAGCGAACGGGCGGATTCCACCAGTCCCGCGCCTCTGCCCCGAAGGTTTCGGACGGGGGCGGCGGCGAAGGCGCGGATGCTGCTGAGGCTCATGGGTGCCGCAGCCTTTTTGAGAACGGCGCGGTCCGGCTGCTCGAGAAGGAGAAAGAGCGGAGGTTCCGTATCCGCCGCAGCAGAGGGCAGGACGGCGCGCAGCGCATCCGCTTCATTCTCTGCGAGGAGAACATAGAGATTCCCCCGTGCGAGCGTTCGCAGGGGGTCGGCGACGCCGTAAATGCCGAGCAGATAGTCCCTGGTAGTTCTTGTCATCATCATGAATCAGGATTAAGGTTGAGGCGCATCAGCGGTGCTGAGCGGAGCGGTTTCAGCCCGGTTTCTTCCGCGTTGTTTGGCGCGATACAACGCCTCATCTGCCGCTGCGATCATTGATTCAATGCTCTGAGCGCCAGGCATTAAGTTCACGCGAGCACATCCGATTGAGATGGTCAGGGGATTCTCAGCCTCATCCTCATGAAGTTCGGCCGTGTCGCGGGAGATATGACGGACGGCTTTGAGAAGGCGGGCAGCAATTTTCCTGAGGTTTTCGTCGGACACGTCCGGACAGATCACGCAGAACTCCTCGCCGCCGTAGCGAAATACTTCGTCGCTTTCCGAAACGGCCGCTTTGAGCGTGTGCGCTGCCGCCTGAAGCACTTTGTCGCCGAAGAGATGACCGCGGGTGTCGTTGATGCGCTTGAAGAAGTCGATGTCGACCATCATGAGGCCTAATCTCGCCGGCGCAACCGGCGTCGTATTGATGAAGTTCTGCAGCGCATAACGGTTGGCAAGTCCGGTGAGCGCATCGTGGCTGGATGTCCAGAGGAGGCTCCGGTAGCTCGAAAAAAGCTCTTTCGACCTGGATTGTTCCTTCGCAAAACGCTTGAAGAGCACTGTCAGCCATTCGCTGATCTGACTGAGCTCCAGGATCGGCGAATGAATGATGCGATCGGGCACTCTTAGCGTCTGCTCGAAGCGCTCGATTGCAATTGAAATGGCTCTGAGCGGCCGCAGGAGCATCATGAAGCCGAGTATCAGCACGGCGCAGATGAGCAGAATGACGACCGTGAAGGTGCCGACGATGGGCTGGAGCTGATCTGCAAGCTGATTGATCACGCCGACATCTTTCAGAATGTCCTGAGATTCGATTTCGATGAAGAGCCTCGAGAGCTTGGAAGTGCTCTCCTCCATATCGTCAAGACGGGCCTGAAATTTTTGATTGGATGCCTTGAGCGTGCTGAATTGCCTGTTCAGTCTTTCGTATGACCGGGTAAATCCGTCGCAGGCATTTTTCAGATTTTCCGAAAGCACTGGATGCGTGCAGGACTGATGAATGTCAGCGTAAATTTTATGAGCGAGGCTGCTCAGCAGGTCTACTTTCGCTTCAACGATGTCGATGCGTTCGTTGCCGCGCATGACAGCCGGAAACCCACCTGCCTCGTTGCCTGTATTGCCTGAGAGAAGGTAGGTCATCAATCCAAAGCCGTGGAAAATCTTCCATTCACGGTAAATAACGTCGCGTTCGGTTTCGAGCTTTTGGCGTTCAAGCCATACTGTGCGAATTTTTGAGAGCAGCAGCATGGTCTCCGCCTTCATGCTCTCGTGTCGATCGATGGAGGATTCGGAGAGGAGCGCAAAGGCATCAATGTAGGCACTCCTCGCGTTGGCAAGGCCTGGGGTAGTGGCAAGAGTGCTGAGAGCGCTTCTCAGGCTCTCTAGATTCACAAAGCTCCTCTGTGCGTAGAGGATTTTCTGTACGGTTTCCTTCGACAGGTTGGAGGTATGCTTCGAAATGCTGCTGTTGACATGGACGAGCAGGCTGACGGAGATCATCATCAGAATGATGATCGGCACAAAGAGAAGGATGAGAAAGCTTCGCAGACGGATGGAACCCTTTGCCTGGCTTCTCATGCCGGATGAGGCGTCTTCAAGTGCGTCGGGGGCGTGTTTTCTGAAGAACATCATTTTTATATTGAGCCGAGCGTGAACATAGAAGGCCTTTGGCGCCTTAGTAGTTCATAAAGGAGAAGTAGCGCAGGCTGATCGTCTGATAGATCCCGGCAGCCTTGAGCTGCTCCATAGCCTTATTGACGCGTTGGATGAGCGCTTCGTCGTTTTTGCGGGCAGCGATGTGCGCGTTCACAATGTCGGAGTTCAACCCCTCAGCGATGCCGCCGATATAAAGTCCATTGCCCTGTGCCTGCTTGAGAAGCTGATAGCCTGAAAGTCCATCAACGAAAATGGCTTCAACCTCGCCGGAACGGATAGCATCAGCCAGTTCGCTGTAGTCTTCATACTCAATGAGCTTTGCGCCTTTCGGCACAAAGCGGGTGCGAATAACCTCGGCCTGCAGCGAAGCTTTCTGGGCGCCGAGAACCAGGTGTTCGGCGGTGTCTTCGTTGATTCCTGCAGCGTATTGCTGCGTTGAGATGAATAAGCTCCTCGAGCGGTAATAGGTATCGGAAAAAGTCATCGTTTTCTGTCGTTCTTCATTGATTCCGAGACCAGCGGTAATGAGATCAAGCTTTCCTCCCTGGAGCGCGGGAATCAGCGCATCAAAAGGCATGGGGATAATCTCGCAGCGGACAGCAAGCTGCCTGCAGATGGCGCGGCTGATGTCAGGGTCGAATCCGATGAGTTCGCCATTTTCAACGTAGGTGAAGGGCCGGTAGTTTTCCTCCACGCCGATGCGAAGAAAGGTCGTTTTTTCGATGTTCGGATTGCGCGTCATGAGCCAGAAGGCCAGTGAGACAACGGCGATCAGGAGGGCGAGGATGCCGAAAAGAACTTTCGGTCCGAGGCGGGCGTCGGTCATAGTGATACGTCCTTCGATCAAATAAGCGTTATTGAGAGTTGACGCATGTCTGCTCAAGAGAGAAGCGCTTTGCGACGGAAATCCTGACGGGCCGTGAGAAGTACCATCCCTGGTAGAAATCCGGCTCCATGGCGTCAAGCAGGGCGAGCTCCCGCGCGGTCTCAACGCCCTCCACGCAGACGGCGGCGCCGTATTCACGCGCAGCGGCAATTAATCTTCCAAGAAGCCTGGCTCCGGCTTCGGAGCTAAGTGCTTTAGCTGTCAGACTGCGGCCGAATTTAAGAACGTCAAAGGGAGCCGCCAGGAGACTTTCCAGGCTGTTGTAGCCCGTTCCAAAATCGTCGATAGCCGTACGCATGCCCATCTCACGGCATTTCTTTAGAAAGAGTTCGAGATTTTGCGGGTAGATCGTTTCGGAGGTTTCTGTAATCTCCATAAGAAAGCGGCTTGCAGGCTGAGTAGAGGACTTCAGCGTCTCCATGATGAATTTAAGATAAAGGGGATCGTCCACCTGAATCGGACTCACATTGAAGCCGATGGTGCATTCAGGGTAACGGAGCTCTTCGGCAGCGCTGAGAGCCGCTTCAAACGTCCAGCGGCCGAGTGGAATGGCAAGGGGCGTTTTTTCAAGCACAGGAATGAATTTGTGCGGCCCGAGATTCGAATGAGGCGTTCGGAAGCGGATGAGGAGTTCTCCGCCCGCCGTGGTACGGTTGCGCCGGCTGACGACGGGCTGAAAGTGGAGCTCAAAACCCGCAAAATTGTTTTTAATGGCGCGGTAGAGCGCAAGTACATCGCCGAGGCTCAGCATCGTGTCGCTCAGTTCGCTGCCCGAAGCATCCTTGCTGAGGAGCTCGAGCACCTCAATCACCTTCGGCATCCGGTTCTGGAAGGACGTTGAATGTCCTCCGTTTGAAATTTGGTTGAGCGCGGAGAAGAAGTCGAGCGGGAGGCCGATGTGATCCAGCTCTGCCGAAAGGAGTTCGTTGAAGTTCCGCAGGCATTCGGGGCTCTCCGTGCGCAGAATGACAACGAGCGCCCCGCAGCATCCCGAAGAGCTGCAGATGACGGCATCAGGCTCCTGAGCGTGCCGGAGAAGACGCTGGGAGATGAGATTCACCAGATCCTCACGCCCGGGTTCGGTTGAATGCGTCATGCGCAGCACTGCTGCGGAGCTTCCCGCCGGGGCTGAAAGGAGCATGCTGAGTGTGGCCTCGAGCTTTTCACCGCAGCGCGTGAAAGTGAAAAGTTCAGAGAGAATTCTGCGATCGCTGATGAATTCCACGCTGCCGCAGACGTAGAGGGGTCCCTTCGCCGCGTGATGTACGCGTGCGCACCGGATGCAGGTCCATACGACTTCCCCGTTGAGCTCGACGCGGAAGTATTCGACCATCCGCGGCGCACCGTCAGTGAGCGCCCGTATGGCTGCCTTGCGGATGCGTTTGTCTACTTCGTTCGTGATGCGCTTTTCGATTTCGCGGACCGCAAAGAAAGGATTGTCCTCAGGTTCCCCAAAGAGCTTCTTCAGATCCTGAGAAAAGTGGTATTCGCCGGAGGCGAGATCGCCGAAAAAGAAATAGGTGTCCTCATAGGAAGCCGGCGCTGTGGAGCGGAAGGCATCGAGCGTGCCGCTTTCGCGGGCAAGCCGCACAATTTCTTCTGCGGCCGTCATTTCTTCGCTTTCATTGAAGCTTGCGAGAAAACGTTTGATGTACTGCATGGGAATTACTGCCATTCTGAATAGGGTTCCGGAGCGACGGGCGGCAGAGGAAGATCGCCCGCCCAGTCGTTGAGCGTGTAGCGAAGCCAGAGCGTCGCGAGCACCGGGGTATAACCATCTGATTTCTGATAGATGAATTCGCCTCCGAGAAACCATCGGTCAGCGAGACGTCGTTCAAAAGCAGCACGAGCCGATAGCCCGATGCCGACGGAGGAATCTGCCGCTTCGCGTGCATAAAGGTCTGAAAGGAGGGGCATGGAATCCTTGATGGGGTAACGGTCTCGCGCGCTGCTTTTCGCATAGGAGATGCCGAGGCGGCCTTCGAGGATCCATGACCAGTCTGCGCTTCTCCTTGCTTCGGATAGCGAGCCGCCAAACGAAGCAAACTGCTGCGGAGAGTAGTAGCCCCCCTGACCCCAGACGTAGTCGGAGAGATCCTTGTCAAAGTGCCAGTACATGAGGGAAATGCCCGCCGTGCGCTCGTGATTGGGTTCGTTCACCCATCTGTGGTACCACCCCGCCATCGCCTGAAGCGACCGGTTCTCCGCTACGTTTCTGCCCGTGAGCATTTCCCAGGAGACGAAGCCCCAGAAGCCGTCTGAGCCCCCTTCATCAAGGGATCCTGAGAGTTCAAATCCGGTGCGTCTGACGCCGCCCCATGTACGTCCCGTCTGCGGGTCGCGCATGCCTCCGAAAGAGAGGAGGGACGACGATTTCGGCCGCCGATAAAAGGAGAGCGTGATGCTTCCCGGGTCAAGATCCCAGGAATAGGATGCGCCGCCCACGGGGTCGGAATACGTGAATCCAATGGGCGTCATGCCGACATCAAAGGCAAAGGCTCCGCGGGCCCAGGCGACTGCCAGTGATTCGCCGAAATCCCTGCGCATTGCGAGCCCCCGGCAACCCGGGGCGTAGCAGGTGCCGAATTTCGCACCGTAAGGCTCCTCGAGCCTGAGGTTTCCTACGTCGTAGTGCACGGTATCGGCCCGCAGCGTAAGCCACCCGCCTGCGGCCGGGAGTCTCGCCTCCTTGACCCAGGTGAGCGCTGAGAGGTTGGAGAAGCCCGGGGTGCCTGAGTCGTAGTTCCAGACGAGCGCCGTACGGATTTCCGGGGTCTCATTCAAATAGAGTTCCGACGCGCCCGAGCGCAAGGAATTCTGGAGCCACTCTGAATCGCTGCGTTGATCCGGCGTACGCATGGCGCGCGTAAAGGCGGCATCGTCCTCTTTTTCTCCCGCTTCGAGCATGCCGGCATTGACAAATGCCTTGCGGTAGAGTTGAAGCGCCTCTTCGGGAACTGCGTCCTTAAGCGATTGAGCGGCTTTTCTCACCACTATTGCGCTCTCTTCATCCATTCCTTCCGGGGCATGAGCCGCATAGTCCCGATAGAGCCTAAGAGCGCGGGCGGCATCATCGGCTTCCTCAAGGAGGGCGCCCAGGCGGCTCACTTCAGCCATGGAAAGCAGCAGGAGCGGCCGGCCGTTAACGAGTTCACGCTTATCAAAACGTCCGAGATATGCGTGAAGCCGTCTCCTGGCAGCAGCCTGGTGAGCCCTGCTGTCATTCATGTCGCCGAGGAGCACTTCAACTGCATTGAGCGGCGCCTCACGCTCCCATTCAGGAAGCTCGGAGAGGCGATCCCAATTTGCAACTGCGCGTTTCGTGAGGCCGGCTTTCGCCTCCCAGCGTGCAAGCTGAGCGATCTGCCAGTCTGCTTCCGGCCTCGCCCCGGAGAGCATTTCGGCAGCCATTGCCCATTCGCCTTTCGTCGCCAAACCGAGCGCTTCTTCATACGCGGCATTGGTCTCAAGCTCCTCTCGCAGGTCGAGGAGTTTTTCCGCATCAGAAACATCTTTTCCGATCGGCATCCATTCGTCATGGCGATCGGGGATGACTGCAGCGGCTGCGATATCTAAAGCAGAGGCTTCCATGCCTGCGTTCACCAGAAATCTGGCATAAGGAAGCGCCCATTCTGGAGATCTGAGGTCCGGGGCATACTTTTGCCAGGCCTGAAGCGCGTCATCGCGACGACCGGCAGCGAGGAGTGCAGCCGTGTAGCTCCCGAGCGTCCACGGTTCAGGACGCCGCAGGCGGAGCGTGCGCTCAAGCATTTCAATTTGTTCCTGCAGATTTCCCCCGGCTTCCGCATTCCGGGCCTTGAGTTCATATAGGTCGGCGGCAGCATCTCTTTGATCTTCATCGACCCGAGCAAGAAGCCCGGCAACGCGCTTGCGCTCGCTCGGCGCCGCTCCCCGGCTTGCGGCAAGGGCATCCGCAAGATGCGATTTCAGACGACCCCATTGACCCAGCCGTCTGGCGATCTTCGCGAGGCCAAGGTGTGAATAGGGTAGGTCGGGACGAAAATGGGCGCATTCACGATATGCTTTCCGCGCTTCTTCGAATCGTCCGCGCGCTGCGAGCATGTCTCCACGGTCGACGCCGATCCAGTAAAGGCCTTCATTGAGCGCATTGCGCCAACGGTGTGTACGGGAATCCTGAGGGAACGTTTTGAGCGCTTTTTCCAGAACGCGGGCAGCTCGTTCGCGTCGCGTGCCGTTCTCGTAAATGTCATTCAGCGCTTCGGCGAGCGTGCGCTCAAAATGATGATGCGCGAGAAGTGAGGCGGCGCGTCTTGAAAGAATCACGCTTCCATGCTCCTCAGTGCGCCTGATGAGCGCCTCGATTCCCTTTACGCCTTCAGCCTCGCGCCCGGGGATGGTGAGAAGCACCGAGAGGTATTCGAGTTCAAGACTCGATTCCGGAGGCCGCCCCTGAGTGGCAGGAAAGGTCTTTTGGTAAAGCTCGAGCGCCTCGGCGCTTCGACCCGCGCGAAAGAGTAGCCGGGCGCTCGCCAGCGCATCGCTCATGGGAGGCTCAATAGAGGCCTGAAGCACCCGGGCTTCCCGGCATGCCTTTTCATCAGGAGATGCGCAGAGATTCCGCACGAGTTCCTTTATCTGTCCGATGTCAGGTACGGCGTTGGTAATGGCGAGCCGCAGCTCTTCAAGCTTCGGGCCGGCATCATTGGGATTCATCGACATGAGACGACGGAGCGCATCACGTTCGATTTCTTCCCAGCCGCCGGCACGGGCAAGCGAAGCCTGATTTTCGAGCCAGGGTTCAGGAGCTACGCCATGCGTTGCGACCTCGTTTCCCTCAGCTGCCCGGCAGGACGAAGCAAGGGCAAAGACGAGCATGAGCCAGGGTATCGTTTTCATGGCATACCCCTCGGATGAAGCAGCCGACCCTCGGCGTCAAAGGCAAAGATGCCACGGTCATAGCCCAGCCCGAAAAGCGTCAGAACGCTTTTGTAATAGGCGTAGCCTGAAATTTCATTTTTGGCGAGCAGCGTTCTTGCAAATGCGCCGGTCCGGGTATTGCGCGTCCAGGGAAGAAGACAAGCCGCAAAAGCATCCGGGCCCGGACTACTCAGGGTGAGTGTTTCTCCCACGACGCGCTCGGGCGGCACCCCGGCCTCATCCGTGGTTCTGATCATGGGGCTGAGCGCACGCTTTAAGACCGCGGCATCCGGATCATCTGCGGAAGTCATGCCTGCCCACAGGTAGACCCGGATGGCGTCCCATGAGCCCAGTTCAGCCTTGACGCCGTGGGCCGTACCGGTCTGGTCGAAGTCTGCCCAGTCTGCAGAAAAGCCTGAGCGAGACCCGCGCAGGATCGTGCGCATGGCGCCCATGCGGATTTCACGCCACGCCGGATTTTCTGCTTCGAGGCGCTTCAGAAGAAAAGGCGGATAGTAGCTCGGATTCTGTCGAGCGAGGCCGCGGACGCGAAACCCGACGGCTCCCGGCGGAATCACGCGTCCGAGCCCTGATATGTCGAAGGATTCCGACAGAATAAGTTCGGATAGCTCGCGTCCTTTCTTCGCATACTCTGCATTCTTCCAGAGCCTGCCGGCCTCAAGGAGCGAATAGGCGATCCAGAGATCAGAGTCCGCCGCGTTGTTGCGGTCGAGAATGCCCCAGATTTCTGTCGCAGCGCCGGTTTTCGGGTCCTTCCCAATGCTGCGGCCCCAGAGCCACGCCGGGAGATTTTTAGTGCAGTCGCCGTAGCAGAGATTCTCTTCCGTCCACCGGAAAATTCGCTCAAAACTCTTTCTGTCCTCTGCTGCGAGCGCAAAAAAGAGCGCATAAGACTGGCCCTCAGAGGTGGTGGAGAGGTTCTCTGCCGCCCGGTTGACAATTCTTCCTCTCTCGAGTGCGTCCCTGGCAAAAATCTCCCAGAGATTCCAGCCTCGCCGATCAAATGATGATGCGTAGGCAGGGCGCACTGGGTCTTCAGCTGCGAGCGCAGGAAAGGGCGTGAGGAACGCCGCGGCGAGCGCAAAAGCGCCCATCAATCGAAGGGAATTGCACATCATCTGCTCCCTCCCTGGGAAAGACGCGAACGAATGCGGATTCTCATCAGCGCATAGATCAGGCAGCCGATAAGAATGGCGCATCCGAGCGCACACAAAATGAGAAGAAACGGGTGCTCGAGCATGACGTACCAGACATGCTGGTGCCAGGGGAGGCTTCCGACGGAGTAGCCCGGCGCGGGATAGAAGTTAAGCGCGCCGTTTTCGCGAATAAAAGAGACGGAGCCGGCGGAATCGAGGAGTTTTGACGGATCTGCGAGGCAGGCGTTGAGCCTTTCTGAACCATTCGGGTCCGCCGCAAGGAGCGCGACGACCGAGCGCCCGGATGTGAAGGGCGACTCGAACCCGGTCAGGGCGGCAAGCGTCCCGGCAGCGAGCACTGAGAAACGCTCTTCTGGCGCGGAAAGCCGGCGCGTTTTTGGATTCATGCCGGGAATGCCCCTTGACGTGAGAAGCTCCCGGGAGAGCGCATCAATCAGAAGCGCGGGCTTCTCCTCGTCAGGGCTATCCAAAACAGACTTCGGGAGCCGGCCGATGAGGAGGATGTCCTTGTCGGCAAGCGATTCCGGGTTCGGGTCAATCCTTACGTCCGCCTTGAGTCCTGGAGCGCCGGTCAGACTGCCGAGGCGGCCCGCAGCATTGAGGAGCGTTTCTGTTTCAGCCGGCGTAGGTTGAGCGGAGAAGACAAAGACGGTATCCGAAAAATCCGCCATGCGCGTGAAGGGGAAGCCGGACTGGGCAAAAAGCTTGAGATCGGGAAGCTGAGCATAGTGATAGAACCCTGAAAAATCGATGGTTGACCGCGGATCGATTTCGCACTGCTGGTCAATGAGCGTGACGGTCCGGCAGTTTTCAGGCGTGCCGGCATAAATGGAAAGCGCGTAGCGGAAATCGAATTCCAGCGTATTGACGGCATCAAAAAGAATCGTCGGGATGTCGAGCATTTCAAACATGCTCGCAATGGAGTCCACTACGGCAACGCGATTGACCGTTTCGCTTGAACCCTGATCCGTGAGGCGCTGAGCTTCAACGAGTGTGTTGTTCACGCGGAAGCGAAGCTGCGCCTGAGAACTGGGTTCGGGCAGCGTATAGCGGTAGCGCAGGTGCACCGGCACGCTCGAGCGGTTGATGACGAATAGATCCGGAGGCAGCCGGAGCGTGAGGTGTACGGGCCAGGGCTCAGCGCCTCGCGTTGTGAGCGCCCCGGGATATTCGGCGAGTTCGCCGAAAGTCGTCACGCGCGACGTATCGATCCACTTCGGCGCGTCGTAAGGCTTGCGGGCGCCGACTTCCACGGCTTCCCTGATGCTCGAGCGTGATCCCGACAGGAGCGCGCTGCCGCTGGGGGCGGCACGCGCAGCATCCATGAGGTCCGCATCGTTCCGTCCGGAAATGACGAGCATCTTTGCCCATGGAGAAAGCGGGGCGTCTGCAATGGCGATTTCCGGCCCTTTGGGTTCGGGCCAGTCCTTCAGAAATTCCGGGTGCCGATTCGGCGTATAGAAAGCGACGAAATGTCCTTCGGGAGGAATCAGATTGAAGTAGGAAGGAAAATCCGCTCCCCGCCAGTCGGCCTCAACGCCGAAGTAGGTGGCTAGCACTGTCGCGGCGCTCAGCTCTCCCGCGGAAGGCGCGCTGCTGAAGGCAAAGCCCACGCGCAGCATGCTTTTGTCATAAGGGTCGACAAAGGGAACCGGAAAAAGGGAAAGGTCGTCAGCCACGCGCAGCTTCTGCCGGGAGAGCGAGAGCTGACTCGCATTGTCCACCGTAAGCCACAGCGTGGGCGAAGTGGGTGTTGTGCAAACATTGTCGTATTCGCCGATGAATTCGAGCTCAAGCACGTTGGCGTCCTTGAGCTTTTTGGGATCCAGCGGGACGATGGACTGATTCTGCTTGCCGAGCATCTCCCGGCTGATCGGCAGCACTTTCTGCACCTGGCCGTTGAGCCTGATGATGAGCTGGGAGCGGATGGGAAGGAGCGCGGGCGAAGGCGTCCAGTAGAGCGTGAGTTCGGAAGCCGTGATGATTTCATCGCGGCGCATGACGAACTCAAACGTCTGCTTCGGCCAGATGCCGGTCATCCGGATGGATGCTGAAGGTCCGCCCGAAGCAAGTGAAGCGAGCGGCAGGAGTTCCGTTTTTGGCGGAATGGCTTCCGCGCGGGAGTCGCGGGGGCGCGCGAGCGCCTCGGCGAAGCTCGTCAGGGCGGTCGGCTCGGGTGCAGCCCCATGCGGCTGGTTTTCTGCTGCGGCGAAAGCTGCCGGCAAAAAGACGGCCTGAAGGGCAATGGATGCGATGAGGGGAAAAATCAGAGTCTTCATCTTCATGACGCAGCTCCTTTGCCGGCTGCGGGGAAACGGGAATTCAAAGCGGCGCTGTTGAGCGCTTCTCGGCCGAAGATCACGGCATCTGCTGGCTGGCAGCCCGGCGGCCGGGGCAGAAAATCAAAAAGAGGCTTCATGAGGCGCAGTACGCCGAAGAGGAAGCGCTTCAGGCGGTAGGGAAGGTTCTTGAGAATGCCTGAGCACCCGAGCGCAGCAAAGCGCAGGAGCATCAGCGCGCCAGCCGCCGAGGTTTCATCTGCGATACGGTTCCTCACCCAGGAGTCGGCCCTGGAAAACGTGCATTGCGTGAAAGCACGCTCCAGTTCGGGCGTCATGCGGATCAGTTCCACGCCCAGGGACGCAGGGGAAACTCGACGAATGATGATGGGAAAGTCGTTCATGATGCCGTCGCGCGTCATGACGAGCGATGCTTCCTGATTTGCAGCGAAAAGGCCTTCTGCTTCCGAAGGAATTTCGATCCGCGCCCCGCGCTGTGAATAGTCGGTGAGCGTCACTGACCAGAGACGGCCGTCTGCTGTCCGCAGCATGGCGGGGAGCTCCTGATGAACTCGTGGAAATTTGCGGCCCTGAACCGTTTCAACCGCCACCGCGACGGCAGCAAAGAGAATGATGAGGTTGTAGATCGTCCAGCCGCCATTGATGGCGAGCGTGAGATAGCTCGGAGAATCAAAAAATGCGATCTGATAAAAGAGGAAGAGAAGCGCGGCTACGTTTACCCCGATCAGGAAGAGGTAGGGCTTTGAGAGCGTCCAGTCGAGGTATTCGTGCTCAATGGTGCCGCCTTTTACGGTCACGTTGAATTTGCCGAGCTTCGGCGAGATGAGCGCCATGGTGGTCGGCACCAGGATGTACCAGGAGAGAATCGCCTCATAGACGCCCGAAATGAATGGGCTTCGGTGTCCCTGCTGAATGATCGAGGTCGTGATCGCAGAATGCAGCATATGCGGCAGCACGAAGACGAAGAGCGACGCAGGATCCGCCTCAATGACGTAAATGCCGAAAAAGAGATAGGGAATCGGCGCGAGCAGAAAAATCAATCGGGGCAAGCCATGGAGAAAATGAATCATGGCATTGAGAAAGCAAAGTCTCTGCCCGAGACTGAGGCCTCGTCCGGCTAAGGGGTTGTCCGTGCGGAAGATCTGAATCATTCCGCGCGCCCAGCGAATGCGCTGGCCGACATGGCCGGAGAGCGTTTCGGTGGAGAGTCCGGCGGCCAGAGGGATGCCGATGAAGGCGGACGACCATCCGAGGCGATTCAAGCGCAGCGAAGTATGGGCATCCTCCGTGACCGTCTCGACGGCGATGCCGCCGGCTTGATCCAGTGCTCTACGGCGAATGACGGCGCAGGATCCGCAGAACATGGTTGCGTTCCAGGTGTCGTTCCCTTTCTGGATCAGATCGTGGAAGAGCGAATTTTCATCCGGCTCATGGGACGTCAGACCGAGATTGCGCGTAAAAGGGTCCTGTGAATAAAAATGATGCGGCGTCTGTACGAGTGCAATATCCGGATCCCTGAGCATCCAGCCCATGGTGAGCTGGAGAAAAGAGCGCACCGGGATGTGGTCGCAGTCGAAAATGGCGACGAATTCGCCCCTTACGATTGAAAGCGCATGATTGATGTTGCCGGCCTTGGCATGATCGTGCTGATTCCGGCGAATGTAGCCAACGCCCGCAGAATGGGCGAAGTTTTTGATTTCGTCGCGGTCGCCGTCGTCGAGAATCCATACGTGTAGCTTTTCCTGCGGCCAGTCCATGGATGCGGCGGCATTGACCGTCGGACGAAGCACGTCCAGGGGCTCGTTGTAGATCGGAATGAATACGTCCACATGCGGCCAGAGCGCTTTGTCCTCCGGACAGGGAACGGGCTTGCGGTCAAGCACCCAGAAAACCTGAAAGTAGCCGAGGAGCATTACGACCCAGGCATAGGTTTCTGCCGCAACGAGTAGGAGCGAGCACATCGCGCCCGCAGTCGAATCGAGGTTCAGGGTTTCCGAATAACGCCACCACAGATAGCGTGTGGAGACCAGAATCGAAAGGATGATCAGAAGGAGCAGCGACAGGTGTGAGCGCACTTCCCTGAGGAGCAGCGCTGTTCCGAGCGTAAGCATCAGAAAAATCGTCTGATTCTGCGTGTCAAGCGGTTGAGTTACGCAGATTGCGCTCAGTGCAATCCCGGCCGCAATCAGAAGGACGAGAACGAGGATCTCAATCTTCGTGACGGCCAGACGACGGCGAACGCCCGCAGCCTGAAGCCGCCGGTGAACGTTCGGAAGACGTTCAAGGTTCAGCGTGATCGAGTTGATCAGCGCAGTGACGAAGCGGCGCTGGAGATTGGAGAGAATGCGCAGGCGTTCTCTGCTGCTGATGAAGAATCGCATCCCGAGAGATGCTTCTTCTTCTTCGGAAATTGCCTGATATTTTCGGCGATTCAGCCGATCAGGATCATTTTCTGGTGGGGGAGGGGGGTAAACTTGCCTTCAGAGGCGTGATGAGGATGAATAAACCCTGCAGAAGCATGCGCAAACAGTCGAGCGTCCGCAGCGACATGAAGTTCACCTGCGGAAACCAGAACTGAGCATTGCGCCGAATCGAAGACCAACCGGCATTCTCAAGCGGGCAGAGGAGCCAAAGAGCTGACAACAGAATGCTGTTGACAAGCAAGCTGAGGACAGTCTTAGCGGACAGCCTCAGCCTTCTCATCGACAGTCGGTACGCTGTCAGCGGACCGGAAAAATATCCAAGAAAGGATTTCATGATGAAGATCCCTCCCGGACGGCATGGCGCTTAAGCTGAAGTCTTGCCCAGCAGGCAAGACTTGAGATCATGCGTGAGCTTGCCGCATCCGGCACAGTCTGAGCGACGGGCTGCTTCAGAAAGCTTGCTTCCAATGCGAGATCATCAAATGGAATGGCAATGGGCGCAAGATGATCGGAGATGCCGGGGAGAACGTTGAGAAATTCCTTTGCCTCCTTCATGGAGGCGCTCTCAGGACGCACTTTATTGAGTACTACGGCTTCCTTGGGGTGCAGCTGCCGCTCAGCCAGAGACATCAGACAGCCGGCATCCGGCTCTCCGACTGTAAAAATTACGTCCGCGAGGGCGTTTGTGATGCCCGAAGCCCAGTTTTGCTGAAGAGCCCCGCTATTTCCGGCATCCACAATAATGTCTGTGAAGCCACGCTCAAGCGCTTCCCTGATCAAATGGCAGCACGTTTCGATCTGTACTGCTCGGGCATTCCAGCGTGAATGAGACATTTCGCCGCAGCCAAGCGGCAGCACAAAAAGCGAACTCGTATAGCGCCAGAGCGCGTCAAAGGGAGAGCGGCCGTCCCGGACGCACGTCAGCCAGCCCTCCCGGCACGGGAGAGGAATATTGAAATAAAGCTCCAGAGGGGCCGGCGAATCGCTGACGCTGAGCGCCAGCACTTTTCGGCTCATATGAGAGACGTGCCAAGAGAGGGATGCTGCGAGGAAGCTTGCCCCGGCTCCGGATCTCAGGCTTTGAATTTGAAGCATCACGAAAGAGTTCTCCTAATTTTTTCTTCAGGAGACTGGAACTTCGTGTTCTTGCTCTCTTCAGAGATGGTCGCGAGACGCAGGCGCAGCGCATCGGAAAAAAGCGGGCGCACGCAGGCTAACGACGAAGCATCCTGCTTCATCGTTTGATAGCCGTCAGCGTGAAAACGCTCAATTCGGCTCAGCTGAATTACATCCTTTGGCAGCAGCGTCATATTGAAGTGATTTGAATAAGCATGGCCATTTTATCAACATGACGAACTTTCTGTTTAACTGTTGTCTATAGAGCACATGGATAGTGATGCTCTAATGGATGATTAGGTCGCGTAAACATGGCAACCAGCTAAGCTGGAGTTGATTCAAATGGATAAAGAAAGTATGGATTGGATCTCATCTACAATCCATACAAATCAAATGAATAGAATTGAAGAGATTGGAAGACGCCAGGTTGCATAAAAGAGCCGCTGCACATTATTTCGAGGTGTTTACAATATCCAGAGATCCAAATGGGTGAAAATTTCGTACCTGATATTCAATGAATTTCTCATGTCGCTTTAAAGCTTCGATGAATGTCGGAATGGAATGGCAAATTGTTTTTATTGTGTTAGATTTCCAGATATTTTTGGTAAGAGAGTGAAGTGCATTATGCAGCAAGAGAGAGTAAACTGGTCTTCATCTCATGAAATCTGTACATTTCAAATATATTGCATATCACTTCAATCAGTTTCTACGGATATAAAACGGGTATGGAATTGAACTTATGTTAAAGAGGTGAACTATGAACAATGGCATCATCCTGTCTATGCATTTTAATTGAATAACATCCTGAATGAACGATTGATGTCATTAATCGGAATTCTCTCCTGCTCCAGTCTTCCTTTTGTTTCGCACAGCATTTCGAGCAGCCTGAGCTCTTTTTCCGTGAGACAGTCCGGCATTCTTTTCACCTGGCTTGGTTCAGACACAGCAAGGTGCCGGAATTTCACGAATGTCTCCGCATCCATCATGACGCTTTCCGTCTGGGAATAAATCTTTCTAAGATCAGAGAGGATTGCGAGGCCGTGGGTATCAAGATCGCCGAAATAAAGAATCCGGCAATCCGCAAGCCATTCCGCTTCATCGAGTGCCGTTACGCCGTAGCCCATTCCGATCAATATCGGAATGTCGGGCGGTATATCGAGCGATAACCCCGTCTGTTCATTTTCAATGATGACGACCGTTTTCTTCTGGGGACGTGAGGCGGCAAGCCGATCGAGCGTCAGCTGAACGACGTCATTGGCATCGCCCCCGGTCCAGAAGGACGCATGGCGCACGCGCACGAAGAGCGGCTTTCTTCGAAGCCCGAGCGCTGTGAGGAAATCAACGTTGTCATTGAGCGTATCCTTTCCATCCAGTTCCTTTATTAATTGCCAGACACCGGAAATCAATGCCTGATGCTTTTCAAACCATTTGGTATCGACGCCTTCAACGGGTATTTCCCGAATGAAGAGACCGGAATCGGGATGCGCGAGAAGCCATTTGAGAAGCTCTGTGAAGCGCTTCAATTCATGGTCGTCGAATTCCATGGGCCAAAGCGCATTGGCATTGCGCAGAATTCGAATAAGACGCAGAAGAGGTCGTCCGCCTTCCTTTTCAATCGCTTCGTCCGTATGGAGTGTTTTGAATGGAATTCCAAATTCCATTGCAATGGATCTCACCCGATGTACAGCCGCTTTCCATGATTGGCCGTCAATGCTGTCAGGCTTCAATGCATCGCAGAGATCCGCAGCTTCCCGCACTTCCACCCAGGAGGGGAGTTCAACCGCAATGCCGAGCTTTCGCCACTGCGCTTTCTTCCAGCCGACGCTCCATCCGCGACGGCCTTCCACTCGCTTCCAGGATTGAATGAGTTCTTTCGTACGGGTGAGATTGACTGCGCCTTCCTTTTCATTCATCCGCCCGAGCGGTTTTTCAATGAGAACACTCCTCATCGTCGGACTCAAGAGCCCGAAGCTCACGTCATCACCAAGCCACTCCGGAAAGGAGCGGGAGAATGCGCGTTTGAGCGCGTCATCCATTTCCTGGGGCGTTTTGATTGCCATAGCGATCCGTCTGAATGGAATGGGATGCCTCCGGTGAGCCTTTATGCGAGGACTCGCCGGAGGGTCAAAGGAAGCGATCGGCAGTCAGAAGAGGCCCGGCAACGGCTCGGGCTTTGCTTCTTCCTTCTTCTCCCGCGCGGATTCCTTCGCGGCGGGCTTCTGCGGCTTTTGACTCACCGTCTTTACCTCATGCTTCTCAGGAACGACAGGCGCCGCGTTTTTAAAGTCGAGACGCCCCGTCTTGTCGTCATAGCTTACCGACAGGCCGCTCGAGTTCCGCCGGTCCTCCATAACGACGTAGAAGGCGCCGCCGATGTAGGGTTCGAGCGTCACGACGGACTTTTCCGGCGTCGCCACGATCATCTGGAAGCCGAAGCGGTTGAAGATGTTCATCGAAATGTCGGTGAATTCGCTGTCGGCCTTGTCGAAAGCTTCGTCGAGAATAACCGGCGCAAAGGCGGGAAGGCCATTATCGATGCTCCCCAGCTGATAGCGAAGGGCCGCCGCGAGGCACGTCGTCGTGAGCTTCTGGCGCTGACCGCCCGATTTGCCCGATCCCGAGAAATAGGTTTCGAGGATTTCGCCTTCGTCGTTCAATTCGCTCGCCGTGAAGGCTACGTGGCGGCGGACGTCGAGCACCGTGAGGCGCCAGAGGTCGGCCGCCTTTTCGGTCGTTTGTGCAGGATCGAGCTTCTTCACAAGCTCGGAAATGAGCTTGTAGCGCTTTTCAGCGTCCTCGTCCGAGAGTTCGCCTTCCCAGGCGCCCTGAATGAGTTCGCCCACCTGATGCCGGAAGTCCTCGACTTCCTTAAGCTTCAGGTCCTTCACTTCAATCCGCAGGTGCGAGTCGCCTTCGGCCAAGCGCGAGAAGGGCGCTGCCGCCAAGGATTCGTTCACGGTCTCCATTCGCTGGAGAATGTCCTGACGGGCCTGGCGCATCTCAAGGTTGAGGTCGGCAAAGTGCTGGAGCGACTGAGTTTCAAGAAGCTCGCGGAAGCGCTTCTCGTGGCGCGGGAGGCCGTCCGTCTCAATGCGCTCGAGCTTCTTGAAGAAATCGCCGGCAGATTCGAGCTTCGCATCGAGCGATTCGGTTTCCTTCGGCCACTTGAGGAGGAAGATCTCAAAGCGCGACGTGACGCCGGCTTCGGCTTCGGTCTTTCGATTCGAACATTCAATCTGGTCCTCGCCGATCAGGTCCTTCACCTTCGAATCGCGCGCATTGAGGTTTCTCAACGTCACCTCGGTTTTCCCGTTGTCAGTGGCACGCCGGTCGATGGAGTCGAGCTCTTCCTGGCCCGGCGTTTTCGCATTCCCGTCCTTCACCATCCTTTCGAGCTGGCTGAGCACGTTTGCATGCGCCGAAATGCGTTCCTCGGCGGCCTTGAGCTGCTGCCGGGCAATGCTTTCATTGGCGGAAGCCTTGCTTCGCGCTTCACGGAGCTTCGCGAGCTCGGTTTCAGCATCGCGAAGCTCCACCTTGAGGCGTTCGAGGTCGGGGGTCTTCCGTACGAATTCGTCGAGCTCCTCGTTCGCCGCCTGAAGTCTTTGGGCAGCGCTTTCCGCGTCGATTTCGTCCCAGTCGGTGTTGAGAAGCGCATTGGCGGCGGAAAGCCGCTGCTGAGCGGCTTTGGCCTCCGCTTCGATTTTCTGGATTTTCTTCTGGAGCGCCGTAATTTCGTCGCCCAGCCTCTGGGCTTCCTTTTCAAAGAGCGCGAGCTTTTCGAGGTTTGTGAAGCCCGTCACCCAGCGGCGGCGGTCGTCTACATCAATGCGGTCGTCCTTTTCATGGCGCTCCGCGTTGTGCTTCACCTGACCCGAGCGGGTTACCGCCTGGTCGGCACGGCGGAATTCGTCGAGATTATCCGCGCAGAGGTAGGAAAAGCGCTGAGCGCACTCGGCGGCGAGCCACGCGTCCCAGCGTCCTTCCTTGAAGTCGAGCTTAGAAGGGATGCTCCGCGGACGGAAAAAGCCGTCAAAGTCGCGCGACTGATTTCTCACGCGGTAGTAGACGATGCGGCCCCTCAGGCGCTTCGTTTCAAGGAGCTCCGTAAAGGCCGGGTAGAGCTTTTCGTCGACGAGAATCGAGAGCGCAAAGTTGTGGAGCACGCGCTCGATCGCGCCCTGCCAGCGGGATTCATCAGGCTTCACCTGAATGAGTTCGCCCACAAAGGGAAGCTCCTCTTCGGAAACATTGAGATCGGCAGCGAGCTCCGCACGGAGATCAAGGTTCTTCGACGGAATGTTTGACGGGCGCTCGCGCATCGAATGGATTTCCTGGACCGTCTCCTGAAAGACCTTCGAGCGGTCGCGCTCTTCGGAAACGAGCCCGTCGCGTTCGCGGGTGCGATTGGTGCCCGCCCGGTCCTCTTCCTCGAGATAGAGGTGAAGCGCATCGGTAAAGGCGAGCCACGCGTCGCTCGACTTGGGAAGATCCTTTTCAAGGGTCGAAGCATGACGAAGCGCCGATTTCTTATGCGCTTCGGCGCGCGCATATTCGGTCGTCAACTGCTTCACGCGGGCTTCGAGCTGCTGGACTGAGAAGCCGCCGGACTCATTGAGGCGCGTGCGGAGTTCGTCCGCACGCGTCTGCCCGTCGCTTTCCTTCTGCCCGGCAATCTGCACCGCGCGGAGGGCCTTCTCGAGCTCGCGCTGGAGCTTCGGGAGCTCTGCTTCCTCGAGACGCTTTTCCGTCATCGGCCGCCACCATTCCATGGCGTTCCTTTCAGATTCAAGAAACGCGATTCTGCTCAGGAGCGCCTCGCGCTCGTCCCAGAGCTTCCTCGCTTCCCGAAGGATGTCCCGCTGCTCGCGGGCTTCGACCACGGCCGAGTGGGCGTCCGAAAGATCGTGGAATTCCGTCGTGAGCTTCTCGGCCATCGCGAACGTGCGCGGTTCCTCAAGCATGAAGTTTCTGAGGAACGTGTTGAGGTCGCCCAGGTTCTTCGCTGACTGGGCCTTAGCGAGGAGCTTCAAGGCCGTCTTGTCGCGGATCCCGAAGCGGTCGCAGAAGGCGTCGCTGTAGGCGTTGAAGGTCGTAAAGCTCGTGAAGGGCGGGAGCCGGTCCTTGAGCCAGCGCCAGTCGAACTGGGATTTCGCGAACCCCGTGAAGTCGTCCGCATTGAAGCTGTAATTGCCGTCGATGATGAAGAACTGCTTGTTGACGGCAGCTTCCTCATTCGAACTCTTCCGGATGCAGGCGACGAGGAGGAGCGTCGTGTCGCCCGTGCGGCTTTCGCTGTCGAAAAGCGTGAGGGCGGCCGCCGAAAAGGTTGCGCCCGGGCGCAGATACTGCGTCTTCGCGCGCGGGGACCCCGTGCCTTCGAGTTCGGCCTGGGTCGACCAAGCGCCGCGGATGTAGGTGAGGAGGTTGCGGTCGCCTCGACGCTGCTCGCCCTCACGGGCGGCGGCGTTGTAGGAAGGGTAGGGGAAGAGGAGCGTGATCATCGCGTCAAGGAGCGTCGATTTCCCCGAGCCCGATGCGCCCACGAAAAGAAAGCCCTTTTCCGAAATGGGGATGTCGTGGATGTTGGAGAAGGTGCCGTTAGCTGGAATCCACCAATTTTACCGGGGTGGTTCCTTTGTTCAGCTCTCTGATCCGTGGACTGAGCGAATGGATCAGGGCTGTCAGCGCCGTAACGGTCAGCAGCTCCTGCTCAATTTCTTCCTCTGCCCCGCTTTGGGAACAAAGTCTGAAATGGCCCGGGCTGCCGCTCTAAAAGCGCTTGTATTTCCCGGCGTGCTTCCTGGCTGGCTGAAGAAGCGATCATTACGTGCGCTGCTCTCTCATCCATACGCACTCTCAGTTCCTCATGCCTGCTTCGGATCGCATGACCGCCGGGATTGACGGTTTCTTACTGCATATCCGGCGGTTTCCCGGTCTTCAGTATTGTTTTTTCATTCATTTTGGTTTCCGGCTTCTGCTTAAAAACTTAGAGTCAGGCGCTTCACTTCGCAACGCCAGCCTTCTTCACCTTCTTTCTGGATTTATGAGGATCCTCGAGCGGCTCCACGCCTCTTAAGCGGCAGCACTCCTCATACTCCCGGCGGGAAAGCTCCCAGGCCTGTTCCTTCGTCATCTTCCCGGGCCAGGTTCCTCTTCCCACTCGGAGAAGCAAGGTAAGCGCTGCTGCATGGTCTGATTGGTAGACAGCACCACAGTGCCTGCACTTGAATTTGTCGCCATTTCTGTTCTCCCGGTGAGCCAGTAGGCATTCTGGGCATGTTTGACTCGAATAAGAACTCGCTACCTTCACAAGCTTCACCTGACGCTCGGCCGCCTTGAAGGCCAGCCGTTCGCCGATGATGCCCCGGACCCAGCCGGAAAGCAGGCGCTTCACGCGTTTAGGCCATTTTTTATCCTGAAGGAAATTCGCGCTCAGCTCCTCGACGATGTACGCGTCTGCTGGTGCCTTCTTGAATATTTCATTCAGAGCATGATTGATGCAGCATCGGATCTGAGACTTCATCCGGGCTTTGAGCGCTTCAAAACGATCGCTCCCCAGATTGAAGCGCAGGATGTTGCGGCGCTTTCGCTTGCTTGTCGTGTTCCGCGCAAGCGACAGCAGGCGATTCCTTGCCGTGAGTTTCCGATTGAGCGTCTCAGCAAACTTCGAGAGCAGCTCCCCGAGCTTTTTTCCGTAGTGATTCCCTTCATCGTCCGTGAAGACTTCTGTAAGGCCCATGTCGATCTCTGGACCACCCACGTTTGTCAAGCTCCAAGTACGGTAACGCGCGAGCTCAG
>OBXA01000545.1_pt1 | contig 29163 bp, 25 predicted proteins | sample 1538121 | NCBI WGS metagenome assembly OBXA01 (sample SAMEA2580133, study PRJEB22360) | human gut metagenome | biome: human gut; feature: human-associated habitat; material: faeces | place: Denmark | collected 2008/2010 | reverse complement strand
TCGTCTGTACCGTTTTTCTTTTCATAAACCTATAAAATCACGACTTGTGAGAGGACGCTTATATCTGCCCTTCACACCCTATAAAAGCACCACAGAATCTGCGACACTACGCCAGTTAAACTCCGGTAATTTTAAAATATTCAATGCTTCCGACCAGCTTATCTGCGATCTCACGAAGCTGCTCTGCACTCTTATAAACCTGCTGGAAGGTATCCACAACCATCTCTGTCTCATCGTAAGTTTCTTTTGTGCCGGAAACGTTATCCTGTGCAATAGCAGAGAGATCTTCCACTGCCTGAAGCACTTCGTTGCGCGTGCTGGCAAGATTTTCCGTACTGTCCTTAATCTGGCGGATGCTCTGCATGGAATTGCTGATCTGGGAGATGACTTCCTCCACAACTTTCTGTGTCTCTGACATGCTCTCGCTCTGGCTTATGATGACCTTCTGCATCTGTTCCATGATTTCGACTGCTTTGGAAGAATCATCCTGCAGTTCTTTTGCAGTCTCTTCAATCTCTTTGCTGGACTGATTTGACTGCTCTGAAAGCTTCTTGATCTGTCCTGCAACAACTGCAAAACCTTTTCCACTCTCCCCTGCCCTTGCAGCTTCTATAGAAGCATTCAGGCTGAGCAGATTTGTCTCCTCTGCAATTGAAGTGATAAATTCGGTTGCCGCCTGTATCCTTTTCACAGATTCATTTGTGCGGTTCGTCTGCTCCTGTACTTCATGTATGGTATCTTCCACCTTACTGTTAATATTCTGCAGCCTGTGTAATGTCTCTGCTGCTTTCTCACTGGACTGCTGCATGGATACCGCATTCTCATCGAGTGTTTTCACTTCTGAAGTTGTCTCTGTGATATTTTCTCCCATGATACGCATATGTTCTGAAGTATTTCTGGAATTTTCCGCCTGCTCGGCAGAATTATCCACAACATGATTTACCGCAGTTCTTACATTTTCCATTGTGCCGCTTGTATTGTCTGCCGCTGTCTGCAATAACCGCGATGCATCCAGAAGCGTCCGCGCATTCTTATCGATCTCTTTGATCGTTTCCTGCATCGCATCCCGGAGGGTGATCGTAACCCTCGACAGATCTCCTGTCTCATCCTTCTGTTTGAGCATGCGGTCATCTACCCACACTGTGAGATCTCCGGCGGCAATCTTTCCTACCGCATTGATACTGGTACGGATGTTTTTACTGATGGAGGATGCAAATTTCATTCCGACGATCATGCAAACGATCATCACTGCAAATACTGCCGCACTCAACGACCAGATGATCTGATTTATCACCATATCTTTTTCCTGCTTATCCGTTCCCACAAAAACCATGCCAATGATCTCGTCTGTCGAACCATTCTGATAAACCGGCATAAAATATCCATAGTTCAATGTCCCCTCAATGGACACCGACCGGCTGAAATACTCCTCGCCGCCTTTTAACACTTTCTCTACGATTTTATCTCCGGCTTTGGAATTTAACACACGGTCACCGTTTCCATCAACTGCGGAGGTCATGATTCTTTTATCCCCGTAAAAAAAGGTGACATCCATTCCGCTGTTGCTTTTAATGCGGTCTACAAGACTTTCTGATTTAGAAATGTTATAGCTTCCTTTCCAGATATCGCCATTGCTTGTCTCCATATAGTCGCCGGTGTTCTGGTCATAAGCTGCCAGTGTAGCTGCCGCTGTACCCTTTAATGCATCCTTCACTTCGTCTAACATGGAATTTTTCACCATAGTAACGGAAAACGCCAGCGAGATGATTCCCAATACAAGTACCGGGCCAATCGAAATTGCAAGGATCTTTTTCTTAATATTCATGCTGCATCCTCCTACTCTACTACAGTGACATTCTTAAAGTACCAGTTAATGCTGCCCGTGATCGTCGCATCATCCAGTGTTTTTCCTGCTTCTCCGACGGTCTCTCCTGTGTTTGTCTCGATCACTCCGTCAAACACACCATTTTCTCCCGCCAATATCTGCTTTTTAGCCTCCTCGACTTTTTCTTCTGTTCCATCGGCACAAAAATCAGCCAGTGCTGTAATACCAACCAGATTTTCCGTCATACCGCCATAATAATTACTGCCATCCCATGTTCCATCGATCACACTCTGCACTGCTGCAGTATAATAGGCACTCCAGTTCCAGATCACGCTGCACAGACACGCATCCGGTGCATTTTTACTCATATCAGAATTATATCCAATACTGTAGACACCGCGCTCCTGCGCAAGCGTCTGCGGATACTCCGTATCACAGTGCTGTGCGATCACATCACATCCCATGTCAAGAAGTGTCTGCGCCGCTGCCTTCTCGCCTTCCGGATCAAACCAGCTGTTTGTCACTTTTACATACACCTCTGCATCCTGGTTCACAGAATAGATTCCAAGCGCAAACGCATCAATTCCGCCTGTTACCTCCGAATTTTCTGAATCCATCGCTGCCACATAGCCGATTTTGTCCGTCTCTGTATTCATTCCTGCAACAATCCCGCTTAAATATCTCGCCTGATAAATCCTGCCAAAATAGTTGTTGAAATTCTTTCCATTACTCATGTATCCGGTTCCATGGGAAAAATAAATATCCGGGTACTCCTCCGCCATCTCGGCTGTCGTCTCCATGTACCCCCAGCTTGTCGTAAAAATAATGTTACATCCCTCATCAATACATTCCTGAATCGCTGTCCTTGTCGCTGCTGCATCCGTGTCTGCTACATTAATCTTACGCACGATCTGTTCGTCTGAAAGTCCAAGATTCTGCTGCATTCCCTGAATTCCCAGATCATGTGTATAGGTATAGCCGCTTCCCTCTGCCGGATCCGACAGATGAATGACACCTACCTTGATCTCATCCTTTGGAATACCTGTGGATGTCGTATTTCCCCCTGACACGGAACTCTCCGTTCCCTGCTCATCACTTCCATCCACACTGTTCGTTGCATAATCATCAATCTCTGTCTGCGCCCCACAGCCTGCCAGCAGGCAGCCGCACAATAACGCTGCGATCCATCCACTCCATTTTCTCTTTTTCATCTGACGCCTCATTTCTCCCTGTAAACACGATCTCTGGTATCAAAAAAACAACCACTAATTCTAGTTTAATACAATTCTCTCATTTTTCAACAATTTTCTGTCATTTATCGACATATTTATTTTATATTGTTCTCCGGCGCAAAAAAAGCTATACTGTATATAAAAAATCAGCGGCAGATGCCTCCACGGTCACTGCCGCAGGAAAAGGATGGATAAAACTATGAAATTTATTTCCTGGAATGTAAACGGACTTCGTGCCTGCATGCAAAAGGGATTTTTAGATTTTTTCAATGAAGCGGATGCAGATTTTTTCTGTGTTCAGGAGACAAAATTACAGGAAGGGCAGATTTCTCTTGATCTCCCCGGCTACCATCAGTTCTGGAATTACGCCGAAAAAAAAGGCTATTCGGGCACTGCTATTTTTACCAAACACGAACCACTCTCTGTCTCTTATGGCATCGGTATCCCGGAGCATGACCATGAGGGGCGTGTCATCACATTGGAATACGACGCTTTTTATCTGGTTACCTGTTACACCCCGAATTCCCAGAACGAACTGGCAAGACTTCCTTACCGCATGCAGTGGGAAGAAGATTTTCTTGCCTTTCTGAAAAGGCTTGACGAGGTAAAACCTGTCATTGTCTGTGGAGATCTGAATGTTGCACATGAAGAGATTGATTTGAAGAATCCAAAAACCAACCGCAAAAATGCCGGTTTTTCCGATGAGGAACGTGCAAAGATGACCACTCTGTTAAACTCCGGATTCACAGATACTTTCCGCTATTTTTATCCGGATAAAGAGGGCATCTACTCCTGGTGGTCTTACCGTTTCAAGGCTCGTGAGAAGAACGCTGGATGGCGTATTGACTATTTTATCACTTCCAGATGTCTGGACGAAAAGCTGCAGTCTGCCGGAATCCATACGGAAGTGTACGGCTCTGACCATTGTCCGGTGGAACTTGTTACAGACGTCTGATGCAGTGATAATATGTTTTTTAACGTCGTTTCACATAAGAAAAAAGAAAGAACGTAACCCGCTCTTTCTTTTTTTCTCTTTCAGACTTTTTCTATGATCCTTCACTACTATCTGTTTTTCCTGTATCTCTTTCCTGCTGCAAAAGTCATACCGCATCCTGCACAGAGAATGAGCGTCCATACCATCCACATGGAGTTGTCTCCTGTTTTTGGCGATCTGCCTGTCAGAGTGGTATTCACATCCTCATATACCAAGGCATATGTTGAGAAACCATCCGTTGCAAATGTAAACTGATTCGTGGCTGCATCGTAAGTTCCATCGATCAGTGTTGCCACACCATCATGGATTCTGACGATCCTGTAAGTGCGTTCAATACTGCTGTCATGGTTCACAAGGTTCTGCGGAATTGTGACCGCTATATACATTGGTGCGGATAAATCCGTAATCTGGCGATCCGCTCTTCCTGATATCTTCAATGTTAAATTAAGATTTAAGTATTGCCCGATCACATTGTTTCCAAGAACACTCTGAATGAGTGCAATCTCTTCTTTTGTTGGTGTCGTGCCGGATGCACTCAAAACAAACTGCGTCTTGTTTCCGGCTTTTACTGCCTTGTTCTCGTCTTCACTTAACTTTGCAAGATTCAGAAGCTGATCTGCTGTTGTCATAATCTTCCATACAGATGCATCTGTTCCATATGTAACCTCAGCCGTGATATTATTTGATGCCTGTGTTCCAACAGTTGGACTGGAACTGCTGTTCTTTGATTCCGTATTTCCATGATTACCGGAATCTGTACTTCCCTGATTACCTTTATCTACAGTATTACTTCCTTCAGATATCTTATCGGACAAAAGCTTCTGGTTTTCTGCGACAAAATAAGTACTAAAAGAATTTGTGGAACATTTCAACTTACCGCTTAATACATCACCCTCTGTATATGTACCAAGCTTTTCGATCGTACCGTCATCTTTCACATGATAAATCGCAGGACTTTGATAACCTTTTATATTACCGAGGTACAGGTTTACTGCTGCTTCCGGCTCTACTTTTTTGGTATTATCACAGATCAGGCTGATATCCATGACCATCGGTGTTTTTGACTTATCCGAAAGAACTTTTAAGATTTCCTTCTCTCTCGCCTTGCCTGCATTCTTGACGCAAGGGTAGGTGTCAGTTCCAATACTGTCTGATACATCCACGATCACTGACTGTCCACTGACTGCGGATGCCGTTCCATGAACCTGTTCGCCTTCTATCGTTCTCTCTGTGATACTGTAAAAATCTTCTGTATTGTAAATGCGGTATCCCTGATAACCATCCAAAACATCCGCATCAGATACGCCAACATACTTTCCTTTCTGAATGATCGCCCCGGCACTGACTTTTGATCCATAAAAAGTTTCCGGTACAAAGCTGTCCGTATATATCACACCCGGATCTTCATCCTGATAATATCCGATCAGATCAACATTTCCACTGACCGTTACATTTCCAACAAAACTCTGATTCAGGCTTAAAAGACCGACATTTCCATTGACTGTCACCCTGCTATTTTCTGTACTGCTCACTGTCCATACGCGTTTTCCATTATTCCACACATATTCCAGATGTTCGTCACTTCCATCAGATGGCTCTTTCCGCTCGGCAACATTCGCACACGCAAAGTCCTGAATAATATTTCCATTGACCGTCACATCTCCATCTGTAAACCACAGTGCGTATATATCAGCATTAAATGTATGACTTTTTCCATCCTGTATACTTACAATATCTTTGTCCCGGATCAAGTTCTCCGGATTTTCCTCGTACACAAGATACTGGGTTGGATTTTTAATATCCTCTGTCAGCGGTCCTCCATTTTTATCAACATACCACCATTGATACCAGACATGGCTTCCAATCGGGTTACCTTCACTGTCATACTGTCCATATACACGCCAGTCACTGCTGTCAGCAAGCTGCATATGCTGGTTTGGATACATTTCTTCCGGAGTATAGTAGTATGCTTTTGCAATATACATATGATCCGTTGGTTTTGGATAATCTGTAATGCCATTGTATGTTTCCGGTTTTTTAAGACCGGCTGCCAGCATATCATTACATGCCAATTTGCCATTATTTTCAATTGTCAATGTTCCTGTATTAGTAATTTCACGGAAATCACATGCTAAAACAACCGCCGCTTCTTCATTATTGGATTTGCAGACCACTGTACTATGGTTTGTCAATCTGCCATCAACATATAAAGCATTCGGCACAAAAGGTTCGCTTCCATCTTCCGGTGTCACTTCGCCCGATGTACTTGTGAGCGCAAGCGTTCCTGTTCCTTCAATCGCAAGTGAAGCTTTCCTCGCCTCCGTTGATCCAATGCCAATTGCATTGCCAGATGTGCTTGTAATTGCATTTGTGCCCTCTAAACAGATCTTCAACGGATAATTCGACCAAATAGCATCTCCCTCTGTTCCAGTAAATTGGAAATTATGAAAGGTCAGAGTAACCACCTCTCCTGACTTTTGATAATGCATCGCATAATTATTCTGATTTGCTTCTACCAATGTACCGTCTGAAGCAACTTTCCAATATTCCGGTGCATTTTCATTGTCAAAAAGTATACCATTTTCATTGATATAAATACTCTTTGCTCCGTTTGTTTCCTCTGGCAGATCCGGTTGTTTCGAATCTGTTTTCACAATAAAATAAGTTGAGAACTGATTTGTCTCAAAAGTCAGCGTACCATCTTCCGACACAGACGTTGGAAGTTTTGTGAGTGTTCCGTCATGCTCCCTTACAACCTCATATCCTGCCACCGTGTCATAATCAGCCACTTGTAGTTTCATTTTTACAGGCTGGTCAAACTGCTTGACTGGATTCTCCCAGTTAGTTCCATCTCCCTTGCTGACAATCTGGTCTAAGGTCAGGTTCACTGCTTCTGCACTTACTGCATTTTCTACCTGTGCAAGTGCATTTGCTGTATCTTCATCCGAATCTTTCACGGTAAGACGCAGATTTCCACTTGGAGCCGCATTTGCTCCATTTTCAACAGAAGCGGAAGAGACTTTTGTTCCTGATGTCTTAATTTCATCCTGTGTCTGTGTGAAGATTCCTTTAAAATGCACGTTGGTATCCGGCATTGTGAAAGTGAAGGTGGATACCTGATTGTCCAATGCCTCCAGCTCCACTCCATTGATAGAAGCCCCTGACAACTGATAACCATAATCCGGGATCAACTTAATGGTAACAACATCATCTCTTTTTACCGCAAGATGTCCTCCTCTTTTATTTCCCGGATTATTTGCGAAATCAGAAAATGTCATTTGCGACACATCTTGACCATTTATTTTAATAATTTCCGCTGTTCCATGTTCGATCCTGCCATCTTCCCCATAGGTATCATCATACGCCCATGTAACAGTCAGGCATTTTCGATCGATCTGGATATGCTGAGTACCATTTACCGTGATAGCAGTATCTTCACTGGTTCCTGCGGTCTGCACTCCATAAAACTGTATCACATACTCATCCGTCTTTGCCAGCTGTGCATATATGGATACAGATGTAATCGATTCATCCAATAAGCAAACCATTCCACTCTCATCAAATGTTGCCTTTTTTTGATTTAACAGATCTGTAAGCGCAACAAACCCTGTATTATCTGGATTTACATATAATTCCAGTCCTGCATATAATTTCAGGTTCTGATACGAACTCCATGCATTTCCTTCAAACTGCAAGCTTACCCCTGTTGGCTGTGGCGGATTACCACCCTGACTTCCACCACCTGCTGAAAAGTTTGTAAACTCAATATGAATACCGCCTGTAATTTTAATTGCAGCACCATCTTCCACTTCTCCACTGTTTGGAATTGTCGCCTTATAAGTACTGCCTTGTGCATAAGTAATTTTAATATATACATTCTCACCCTGAATGGTATATTTAGGCTTCCCCTGATTATCAAACGCTGTCAACTTCGATATATCATTCCATACAGCACTTTCACTGCCATCAAGATAACCTGTAGAATATTGGATTGTACCATATGTTTTTTTGTAATTTTCATCATAAGTCCCATTATCCAATGTAATCTCTACAGAATTACCGCTGCCTTGTCCTCCTTCGCCCTCTGCCGACACGTTCATCGCCGGCAGGACACCGAATATCAGTACCAATGTCAACAGGACACTGACTGCTTTCTTCCACGCCTTTCTCATCCGCTTTTCCTCCTATACTACTTTTTAGTGTAATTATGTTCTCCCATTTGGGGTCTCTTCTCTACATTTTTCCGCTTCCGCCACATACCGTACATTTCTTCGCGCCATGACAGAGAATGCAATCATCCGTGATCACCCCCTTGCCATGACAAATAGAACACGGCTTTCCATGCGAACCGCCACAGAGTTCGCAGACAATTTTTCCTGCTCCGCCACAATGTCTGCATGCTGAACCATCCGTTGCATCCACGCCACTTCCTTTGCACCCCGGACATGTCTGCATACCAGATGTATCACAGTTGCTACAGGTCTCAACGAGACTGCCATGACAGCGTTTGCATGGCAGTGTCCCACCGCCGCACTCTGCACAGATTCCGGTTCCTCCACATGCACTGCATGTCTTTTTCCCTGAAGAATCTGAAATGGTCTGTAAGACTTTCTCAAGTTTTCCGCTGTCTGTTGCCTCCTGCACCCAGACAACATCTGTCGTAACCTCATTCTGCCCGGTCAGATATCCTTTTTCTTCTGCGGCATCCACAATTGTCTCCATCCCATCTGCGAGCTTCTGTCCTGTCAGATCAACTGTTTCAAATAAATCTGCCGCATCCTCATTCAGATACTCCACATAGACAATGCATCCTTCCGCATCCAAATATAAATTAAATTCAGGATTAATTTCTACATGGATCACAGCCGCATACACTAAATCGTCTGGTATCCCAACCCTTCCGGCTTTCTCCGTCGAAAAAGCTTCCACCGTTTCTGTCCCCATGACTGCTTCTGCATCACGTCTTTCTTCAGAACTCTGTTCGGTCGCTGCGATCGTCTGATCACTCACTTCTTTTCCACAGGAAGTCACAATAAACAACATCACCGCAAGACAAAAAAAGACTCCCAGATCACGCACCTTATGTCTCATTCAAGCCTCCTATCTCCATACCAGGAATATACTGAAAAAAGCTTAACATAAAATTGCACGATCCGGGAGTTTACATATGTCTCAATCGTCACGATCAGCCTTTTTTTCCGGTTTCCATGTATAATAAAACTGGATCAGGCCAATCCTTGAATTTGTATCTGTTTTTTTGTTGAGCGATGAAATATATCGATATAACATTGCTCTTGAAATATAAAGCCTATTTGCGATCTCCTGCACCTCCTCATCCGATGCCAAAAGCATTTTCAACACCTCCTGCTCCCGTTCTGTCAGCGCATAGGTATCTGCAAATGCTGAAAAATAATCCTGCTCCTCTTCCTGTTTCCGCTCCTGATCAGGCAATTCCACATCCGTCTGTCCCATCACCGTGTAAATATAAATCGCAATGCTGATCAGCACAAATAACCCGATCGATGCGATCATGATCTTCGTACTGTCGCCGGACCGGATCAGTGCTACTGAAAAACTTCCAATGAGTATGGCGCAGAGATTGTTCACTGCTCTTCCCATGCCAGCCCAAAACTGCGGCACTCTCATATACCCCGCCAGCCGCACAAAACCGGTCGAGAAAAACACAACAAAGAAGCCTGCCGACAGATAAAATACGATCAGCCCAAGCAAAAAAGAGCCGCCGGAAACGATCACAAGTATACACACCGTGGAAAGCAGCGTCACGCAGTACATGATAAGGTTCCTGTATCTGCCTTTTTCATAATCAAACAACACGCCTGACACAAGTCCGCTGACCGCCAGGATCAATCTTGGCCACTGTCCGATATCCATACTTCCACCTGCATGCCCTAATGTCACTACATTGTCTAATGTTGCAAAAATACAGGTCATAAGGGCGACTGTGAAAATGAGCATAACTGCCGCTGCATACGGATGTCTGATGGGATCTGACTCATATAGATTCCGCTCCATCAGGCTTTCTGCCACCTTCCTTTTCTCCACCAGAAAAAGAAGCGCCCAGAATGCCACAGTCAAAATCACCGCTTCCACTGCTGCATTATGGATCAGATTATTTTCAAGAAACTGTAAAAAAAGTCCGATTGCATACGATACCCCCACCGTTTCCGCCAGATGTTCTTCCATACCATAGCGGCACGCTGCCCGGTAGTGTACCAGACTTCCGGCTATTCCAAGCAGCACATATAAAATCAGTCCTGCTGCAAGTATGCTTCCATAACTCTGATGTACCTGGATCCCCCAAAGACATACAGCCGCGAGGACTCCGGTGCCAGCACCACTCCACCTGAATCCGTCTGAAATGCCATCATATTGTCAAATAAATATTCTGCTCCCAGAAACACATAATTAAATAACGCCAGAGCAATCATGATCTCAATTCGTTCTCTCTTCCAGAAAGTATTCTTCATTTGTTAATTCTGCCTTTAATTTTTATAAGATTTTTCCATAAGATTCCGTACAGAATTTCAGATGATGATTCCACCACCGGCAACATAATCGCCATCGTAAAGCACAACCGCCTGTCCCGGTGTCACTGCACGTACCGGTTCTTCAAATACACAGTGAATCTGATCTTCTCCGGTACGTGTCACTTTACACATACTTCCACTGTGGGAGTAGCGGATTTTTGCCTTTAACTTCACTTCGCCTTCAATGTCTGGGATCGACATGAAGTTCACATGATCCGCATACAGTTCTGTCGTAAACACATCCTCATTCGAACCTAATACAACCTCATTTGTCTCCGGGCGGATCTCTGTCACAAACACCGGGTAACCAAGTGCAATTCCAAGACCTTTTCTCTGTCCTACCGTGTAATGTGTGATTCCTTTATGTCTGCCAAGTATTTTCCCATCTTTGGATACAAAATTTCCAGGTGGTGGTACAAGATTTCCACACTCTTTATCAATAAATCCTGCATAATCATCATCTGGAATAAAGCAAATCTCCATACTGTCCTTTTTGTGTGCAACCATCAGCCCGATTTCTTCTGCAATCTGGCGGATTTCGTCCTTATGGTAATCTCCGACCGGCATGAGTGTTCTCGATAACTGTGCCTGTGTCAGATTGTAAAGCGCATAAGTCTGGTCTTTTGCGGCTGTGACAGAATTTTTGATTGCATAGCGGCCATTTGGAAGCTGCTCAATTCTTGCGTAGTGTCCGGTTGCAATGTAATCTGCACCAATAGCAAGGCTCCGATCTAATAATGCCTCCCACTTCACATAGCGGTTACATGCGATACATGGATTCGGTGTTCTTCCCTTCAGATATTCTGCTGTAAAATAATCCATGACATTCTTTTTGAATTCCTGCTTAAAATTCATGACGTAATACGGAATTTCCAGACGGTCTGCCACTCTTCGTGCATCATCAACAGCACTGAGTCCACAGCAGCCACCATTTTTTTCCTGTGTAAATTCATCCTCGTCCTGCCAGATCTGCATGGTTACACCGATCACATCGTACCCTTGCTTCTTTAATAAATATGCTGCAACGGAAGAATCCACGCCTCCCGACATTCCTACTACTACTTTTTTTGCCATAGTTTACCTCTTTTCCCGCCATAAAAAAATTATGAGAAACCCATTTTTCATGAGCTTCTCATAACATATCATGTCTTTATTTATTTTGCAACTGCTTAGGTTGTGGTATTATAGATTTCTCCAGTTGTATAATTGTATGTATACAAGCCTGACTTATTGTAAGTGTTGGCTTTCTCTGCCTCACTCTTCGCATAACTCTCGATCATACCCGCCTGAACCGATGTCTGGTAACCAAATCCACCAGTCGTATGGAATAAGGATTTCACTGTGTTCATATCTGCTTTCTTAAATGCTGTCTCATCAACGGAAAGTTTATTATCGGTTCCGATCGTGATTCCGACCTTGCTGAGCATGTTGGAATTTGCCTTTGTCAGATTGACCATAGACTTCGTGCTTCTTAAGATGCTGTTGGTATTGGAATCTCCACCCTCTTTTAACATCTTATTGTAGCTGTCCACAAAATCACTGACCGCCTTGTAAATCTTATCTGTATCATACTCATAAGAAACATTTCCATCTTTATCTGTCGTCTGTTTCTTTGTAAACAGAGATTTATCTCCATTTGTTCTCAGTGTCTCAGACGCCTTCTTTAAATCCTCTGCTGCGCTCTCGATATTTGCAAGTGTCTTGGAAGAATCTTTGGATGTCGATGTGGTAGCAGACACAGACGAAGATGATGAATCGCCCGATGCCTCCTTTGTGTAATAAGCCTTCATCAGCTTTGTGTAACTTCCATTTTGGATTGTGGCATAGTCAGAATAACTAATACCAAGTAAATCTGATGTTCCAAACATTGCACTTGTTTTCGTACTTCCTGAATTCAAACTGGAAAACAGTACGCCGATGGAAGATGAATCATATCCTGAAATTGTTGCCATATTTCTCACTCCTTTGATCAGCAATCATCCATGTAAAACAATATCGTTGTGTAATTATGCATTCTCCCTCATAATTACCTTTCTCTTATCTTTACATCGTCATTTTAGCTTCATTTTATTAGTTTTTCAAGGTCATTTCTGTAGTTTTGCACAAAAATTTTTAATTATTCAACAATTGTTCATACTTTATTCACATATTACTGTTACAATAAACTCATAAATGAAACGGAAATAAGTTTTTAATACTTGATAAATTTTTTCATAATAGCCCAGGCGCCTTTGGTGTCTGGGCACTCCTCATTTCAGAGGTCTTTTCAGATGGCAGAATGCCATCTGTTTTTATATATTCTCAATCTGCCAGTCAATTGGTTCCACACCATTCACCTGCAAAAATTCATTCGCCCTGCTGAAATGCCTGCATCCGAAAAATCCCCGGTACGCAGACAGTGGGCTTGGATGCGGTGCTGTCAAAATCAGATGCTTTGGATTGGTCAGCATCGGAATTTTGCTCTGTGCCGGTCTTCCCCACAGCATGTATACAATCGGTCTGTCCTGTGCATTCACAGCCTGGATGATCGCATCCGTAAACTGTTCCCAGCCATGTCCCTGATGGGAGTTTGCCTGATGTGCACGCACAGTCAGTACTGTATTTAACAAAAGCACACCCTGATCTGCCCATTTTTTCAGATATCCATTATTCGGGATATAACAGCCGAGATCATCATGCAGTTCCTTATAGATATTCTGTAAGGAAGGCGGTATTTCTTTCTGCTCCGGTAATACGGAAAAAGATAATCCGTGCGCCTGATTTACATTATGATATGGATCCTGCCCAAGCAAAAGCACTTTCACCTTGCTTAACGGTGTAAAATGCATCGCATTAAAAATATCGTCCGCCGGTGGATAAATCACCGTTTTACTGTATTCATCGCGGACAAACTGATATAACTCTTTATAATATGGCTTTTTGAATTCCCCCTGGATCTCATCCAGCCAGTCATTTGTGATCATTGACATTTTTGTTACCTTCTTAGAATTTCTCCTGTACTGCTACCTTTTTCCGGAACATCCAGCCGGCTGTTGTCTGATGTTTCAACGCCGCACCGGAACACCGCGGCCTGCAAGATAATCTTTCAGATCAGCGATTTCCAGCTCTTTATAATGGAACAGAGAAGCTGCTAACGCTGCGTCTGCTTTTCCTTCCGTCAGCGCATCATAAAAATGCTCTTTTGTTCCGGCTCCACCGGATGCGATTACCGGAATGGATACATTTTCAGCGATCATTCTGGTGAGTTCCAGATCATAACCGGCTTTTGTGCCATCACAGTCCATGCTGGTCAGCAAAATCTCCCCCGCACCCAGTCTGTCTGCTTTCATCGCCCATTCAACAGCATCCATGCCAACATCGATACGACCGCCATTTTTATAAATATTCCAACCGGAACCATCTTCTCTTCGTCTTGCATCAATGGCTACAACCACACACTGACTTCCAAATTTATCTGCGGCCTCACTGATCAGATTCGGGTTATTGATGGCAGATGAGTTGATGGAGATCTTATCTGCTCCCTCGCGAAGCAACGCCTTAAAATCATCTACCGTGCGGATTCCTCCACCCACGGTAAACGGGATAAATACCTTTTCTGCGACCTTTCGCACCATATCGACCACAGTCTCCCGCGCATCAGACGTTGCTGTGATGTCTAAAAATACTAATTCATCTGCTCCTGCCTTATCATACGCTGCCGCAATTTCTACCGGATCACCTGCATCTCTTAAGTTAACAAAATTAACACCTTTTACCACGCGTCCCTGATTTACATCCAGACACGGAATAATTCTTTTTGTAAACATTGACGTTCCTCCTACAATTTTGCAAAGTTAGAAAGTATCTGTAATCCTACTGTTCCACTTTTTTCCGGATGGAACTGACATGCAAAAATATTATCTTTTTCCACAGACGCATGAATATGTGTGCTGTACTCGATGGTTGCTTTGACAATTGACTCTTCTCTGGCTTTTAAATAATAGGAATGAACAAAATAAACAAATGGATTGCCATTCAGATTTTCAAACAGTCGTCCATTGTTCTGCAGATCCAGCGAATTCCATCCAATATTGGGAATTTTCAGTCCTTCCTGTTCTGGGATTCGAAGGATTTCTCCATCCAACAGATGTAACCCTTCCACTCCCTCAGACTCTTCACTTCCTTCAAACAAAAGCTGTAATCCCAGACAGATTCCCAAAAATGGTTTCTGTTCTGCCGCCACTTCATGAATGACCTTATCAAGTTCAAACTTCCTCAGCTGGCTCATAGCATCTCCAAAGGAACCAACACCTGGAAGGATCACTTTGTCTGCCTTTTCAATCTCATGAAAATCTCTTGTGATCACGCACTCCTGCCCCAGAAACTGTAATGCCTTTTCTACACTTTTTAAATTTCCTGCATCATAGTCAATGATCGCTATCATTCTGTCACCTCTGATAAGCCTGCCTTCTCTAATGCTTTGTAAATTTCTCTGGAATAAGTTTCTTTATCGGACAGCGCATACATAGTTCTTGCATCCTCTGCTGTCAATCCAAAATCCTGCTGTAATGCTGTCTCTGCTGCACTTTCAATCTTATCAAGCTCGCCCTTGCATCCATAAGTCTCTGCATCCTGCAGATACTTATCATATCGCTGTACAGTGCGGATTAAAGAATCCAATGCCATATCATAAACTTTTGCGTCCATCATGCTCTCGTAAGCTTCATACTCTGCCGAAACCATAGCGGTAATACGATATTTCTCATAGGTATCAGCATCCTTTTCCTTGACTTTCTCCCCTGCCACAGACTGGAAAGCATCCGAATATCTTCCCTCTGCAAATGCCTGGCTGGCATCTGCGAAACTGTTTGAATATCCAAGTAAATGTGTGCCTGCCAGAACAAATACCAGAATGGATAATGCCATCACAAAAACAAGAATCACTGGCACTTTTGGCAGTGGTGGTGTGTTATCCGGTTCTGCCGGTGGCTTTGGTTTCTTCTCTTTCTTTGGTTTTACTTTTTTCTCTTTCGGCTGCTTTGGTGCTTTTTCTTTCTTCTTTTTCTCTTTTTTCTTTTTTTCTTTCCCGCCCTTCTTATCACCGTCCGAAGAACCTTCTAACTCTTTTAAGATGTCCATATCATCCATAGGCATCTCAGTAACTGCAGGTTCTGCCTGCATTTCGGAAATTTCTTCCTCATCTGGTTCATCATCACCGAACAGTAACTTGGACAGCTTTGCCAGAAATCCCTGTTTCTTCGGCTTCTTTTCTTCTTTTACCTCGTCATCCGGCTGCACTTCTGCTTTTGCATTGTCTGCCTCCGGTATTTCGGAATCTTCGCCTGTTCCACTCAGAATTTTCATTAATTCATCATCTTCATCCGATACCGCTTTTTCGTTTTCTGTTTCCGGATCATCCAGTCCAAAATCATCAATTCCGATATCATCGATTGCCAGATCATCAATTCCATCTTCACTGGCACCCTCATCATTTTTTACTTCGGCAGTATCCTCTTTCTGCTCTGCTGTTTTCTCCACTGCTGATGTTTCCATCTCTGCTGTATCATTTGCGGCTTCCTGATTCACGCTCTCCATGATCTGGTCAATATCATCAAGCATCGGCTGTGTTGCTTTTGTCACACCCTGTGAACTTTCGTCCCTGTCTAATTCTTGCTCGAACTGTTTTAAAAATTCATCGGGATCATTATCTTTCCGGAGTTCCTGTTCAAACTGATCCATAAACAGATCATTGGAATCCGGAATATCAATTGTCTCTCTTGTACTCTTCTGTGGCATTTGTTCTTTACTCTCAATTTCTTCTGGATTTACAGGATCACTGTCATTTAAATCAGATCTGCCATCGACGGCATTTAATAACTGATCCAGGTAATTTTCTGATTCATTCATGGTAATATTCTCCTGCTATTGATTTCTTTGTAACTATCATATATTTATTTTTCGATTATAGTAAATCAGGGATGTGAAAAAACTCACACCCCTTTTTCTGACTTAATCTACGCTCTTATCGATCAGATTGTCAATTGCCTCTACCAGCATACCGATCTCCGGCTTTGTCAACTGGGCATCTGCTCCTAACTGTTCTCCCTTTTTGCGCATCTCCTCATTCACAAGAGATGAAAAAATAATAAGTGGTATCTTCTTGATCTCATCATCTGATTTGCAGAGTTTTGTCAATCTGTGTCCATCCATGAGAGGCATCTCAATATCTGTGATGATACAGTGTACGTCCTGACGGACTGTTCCTTTCTTCTTGAACTCAGTCAGCTTATCCCACGCCTCCTGTCCGTTCATTGTTATGATCAGATTCGTGTATCCTGATTTTTTCAGACACTCTGAGATCATTTTTCCAAGCAGTGGGGAATCCTCTGCAATGAGGATTGGAGAATCGCTTCTGTCTCTGGCTGTTCTCTCCTCCACATCTGATACTTTCAGTCCGGTTTCCGGGCTGATGTCCGTAACTATCTTTTCAAAATCAAGGATCACCACTAATTTTCCTTCCAGCTTGATAACCCCTGTTGCAGCACTCTTATCTTCCGTGTTGATCGTAGAATCCGGTTTAATGATGTCCTCCCATGATACTCTGTGGATACCGATCACTTCATCTACATGGAATGCAATGTTTAATTTATTAAAGTTTGTGATAATGAATAAGCCCTTTTTCTCGGATGGTTCCATTCCCAGACACTTTTTCAGGTCAATAACCGTCATCATCGTATCACGCGGCATAAAAATTCCTTCCACACAAGGATGTGCATTTGGAACCGGTGTTACCTGCTGATAGGTAAGGATCTCTCTGATCTTTGCCACGTTGATTCCATAATAATTGTCACCTAACGTAAATTCAAGAACTTCTAATTCATTTGTACCTGACTCTAAAAGAATATTTGTATCCATTGTGTCTTCCTCCCACGTATATGTTCTCTTGTTTTTAATTTGATTTAATATATGAACCTCAGTCCGCAGTGCACGCCAGAAAAATCAGAGATTTTCCTGGCTGTCGGGCATTCGCCCTATCACTCTCGATATATACAGACCTCACCATGCAAACATATCCGGTCTGTATATTCTCGATTGGCACTGCTCATTGCTTACGCACATTATATCATAACTCTTCCTGTTTTTACAATTTTATTTCATAAGTTGTGTCATCTCTTGTCACATGGAGCACAATATCAGAAACTTCTGTCACAGAATCCGGTATCTCGAATAAAAGAACCGCTGATTTTGTTTCTCCCGCATTAATTAAGTTACTTTCATCATATCCAGATAAATCTGTTGTCAAAAAAGTTGTATAGCAACTTGCGCTTTCACTATTACCATCTTGACTTGTATAATCAACCTTAAATGTTGCGTTCCAAGAAGAAACATCTAATACAATTCCTTTATCTGTAGGATTAACAACATCAAAATAAAGTATCAAATATTGTTTTCCATCTGGCAAAACTCCTGCATCACCAATATCAGATTCAATATAATTTTCGTTCAACTCATTTGTAAGATAGGCAACTTCCAGTCCATCCGCTCCAAATACATCCTCCAGCGTATTTCCGGCTGGTGTCTCATCCATTATTTCTGTGCCATCCACACTCTCACTGCCTGTGACAGTTTCTTCCGGCTCTGTTTCTTCCACGCTCTGATCCACATAGACCAGACCATCCTTCTGATATGAATTATGCTTGGAAACAACGTGTACTGCATAATTGACGATCTGACTTTCCTCTGCCTCTGTGAGATCATATGCTTTCGTTCCACATCCTGTCAGCAAAAGCATACCTGTCAGACATAAGATTCCTTCTATCTTTTTTCTTCTCATACTGTATCATCCTCCGCCTGTCCGGAACCAATCCCTGTTTTTTCCGTGTCAAGTTCGAACCAGAATTCTACGCCATCTTCATGATTTAACACGCCACATTCCCTGTGAAATGACTCCATGATTGCCTTTACGATAGAAAGTCCTATTCCACTTCCACCATATTCCCTCGTTCTTGCCTTGTCCACTTTATAAAACTTGATCCAGACATTATCAAGATCTTCTTCCGGAATCTGTTTTCCGGTATTGAATACACTCACCCGGACAACACTGTCTTTTCTTGTGTACCAGATTCTGATCTTCTTATCAAATTCTGCATGGTGGATCGCATTGCTCAGATAATTTGTCACAACCTCTTCCACCTTGAATTCATCTCCCCATGCATCCATCGGTCCGCTCTCATCAAATGTGACCGAGATATCATTCTGCTCTAATAAAATAGAAGATGAATTAATAATTCCATGGATCAGTTCTGTCAGATTAAAGCGCTCCATAGGAACAACTTCATTTCCAAACTCTAACTGGTTTAAAGTCAGAAGTTTTTTGACCATCTGATTCATTTTATCCGCCTCGTCCATGATCACTTCACAGTAGAAATCACGGCTCTGTGCATCATCATTGATACACTCCTGCAATCCCTCTGCATAACCCTGGATCAACGCCAGCGGTGTCTTCAGCTCATGAGATACATTGGATAGAAACTCCTTGCGCATCTCATCGATTTCTGTTTTTTTCTCAATATCCTGTTTTAATTCGTTATTTGCACTCTTAAGTTCTGAGATTGTGCTTTCAAGCGCACATGACAACCGGTTAAAATGTTCACCGAGTTCATCTATCTCATTTTTTCTGTGTCCTTTGGAAACATACTTGGCATCAAAATCAAGTTCTGTCATTCTTTTTGATATGTCCGTGAGTTCTGAGATCGGTGTTGTTATCCTCTTAGACACAAACACTGTGACAATCGCACTGATCGCAATTGCCAGAACGCCCACGTAAACCAGAAACTGATTTGAAATTTTTGCACTCTCACGGATACTCTCCACTGCGGTACGCATCAGGATCAGATTTCCATTGGAAAGTGTTCCATAAAGAACCATGTACTCAGATGATAACCTTGTATCTGTCTGTTTCTGTATGACGTAATTGTCTGATCTCTGTAAGATCTCGGTCTGGTTTCTGTCATCACCAAACAAAATATTCATAAATTCCATCAGAATGACCTGATTGTCATTCACCGACGACCTCACGATCGCACGGTTGGAACTGATGATCATAACTGCAATATTACCATTGGCACACAGATTGTCAAAAGTGACATCAAACTCACTGGAATTCAGTTCACCTGTCTCACTGGCACCGTTGATCACATCATATCCGTCGATCAGCGAATCCTGCTTATTCAACATATAATATTTTTCCAAAAAGGAAGTATTGATAAACCAGCATAACATAATCGTCCCTGCTACAAGTCCGACTAATATCACTGCAAGTTCGCGGGTCAGTGACCCTTTTTTATCTCTTTTCATATTATGACAACCATCCTGTAATGTCAATCAGTTTTGCAAATAATCGTCAATACCCTACTCCACTATAAACTTGTAGCCAACACCCCAGATTGTCTTGATATACTCCCCTTTTTCCCCGATTTTGGCACGGAGTTTTTTGACATGTGTGTCAATTGTCCTTGCATCTCCAAAGTAATCATAATTCCACACGTTGTTCAATATCTTTTCACGGGATAGTGCAATTCCCTGATTCTCCATAAAATAATCCAGCAGTTCAAATTCTTTAATACTTAATTCGATTGGTCTGCCATCCACGGTCACAAGATGCGCCGTCTTATCCAGTTTAATACCGCCCGCCTCAACAAATTTTTCATCATTTCCGGCAGTCAGTCCGCTTCTGCGAAGCAGTGCATTTACCCTTGCCACAAGGATTTTCGGTGAAAATGGTTTGGAAATGTATTCGTCCACTCCAAGTTCAAATCCGGTCAGTTCATCGCTCTCATCGCTTTTTGCAGTCAGCATAATGATCGGAACTTTGGATGTTTCACGCACCTCACGACAGACATCCCAACCGTTGATCTTTGGCATCATGACATCTAAAATGATCAGTGCGATATTCTTTTCTTTATAAAATATATCCAGTGCCTCCTCACCGTCTCCGGCTTCTAACACTTCATAATCTTCCCGCACTAAAAAGTCTCGGACCAGTTTACGCATCCTGCTCTCATCATCTACTACAAGAATCTTTAATCTCTCCATATCGTCCTCCGGTTATGTCTGTTCTCTGTTCATCATATCATGATTTTATGGCGAATCTGTGAAATCTGTCTGTTCTGTATCCACCTGGATCCCAAGTTCCTGTTCTTTTTCGCTCACTGCCTTTTCCCGCTCCGTCAGTTCCTGCTCCCAGGATGCATAGCGGTTTAAAAGTTTCGACTGATAGTCCACGATCGTCGGACTGTCGCTCGTCAGCGCCATGGCAAACATTGCCACAACGCACACCACAAGGATTGCATTCACACACAGGGAAATCTTCAATTTTCCGGAGGACTCTGTCTCTAATGCCTTCCTGTCGATCTTTGCAAGATTTTTTTCACGCTGTCTCGCCCTGACCGCCCGCACACGTTCCTTCTGTGCGATCTCACGCTTCTGCTTTTTTAAGCTTTCCTCAAGTCTCGGATGTGTGACCGGAATCGGCAGGATATCTTCATTTTTGATAAAAGGAATTGTCGTCAGGTATTCCTGCAGATCCTTTAAATAACTGTATCCGACTGCTGTTTCAAACAGTTTCTGTCCGATCATTTTGTTATAAACCTGCAATATGACCTCCGGATCATTCATATCGGTCTTGGTCTTGATATATCTGATCCCCTCGATTTCCTTTTTCGCCTGTTCTGCTTCATCCTTATTTTCAAAAGAAAATCCACCAACGCTCACTCTCTGCGTATTTTCCGGCATTTGTTCTTCCTCCGTTCCATTTACACTTCCTAAGCACATGTTATTTTTATTATAAAAAATAACTTTACAGTTTGCAAGTTTTATCCGTGCAGATATAGAATACTCTCCTCCGGGATAGCGAGATACTGCGGCATTTTTTCCTGATATTCTTTCTGCCAGCTTTCTTTCGGGATTTTCCACCAGACATCATGTTCGAAAACAACCACCAGTTCAAAAGGATCGTCGAGGATCTTTCCGTTTTGGCACTCCACCAGATTTTCACGCTGTCCATTCTCCGGCAGTCTTAAATAATGTGCGCGGATGCCGATATGTGTCGTATTTTCCGGGATCATGCCCTTTACGCAGACCGTTGTATTCCAGTTTGGCAGAACCATCGTATGGTCGTCCACTCTCTCGATTTTTTCAATATTTTTGCAGCCTGTCAGCTTCGCTGCCGCCGGTGTGCCGGGATTTTTAAAAATCTCTTTTGTGACGCCAAATCCCGCCTGTCTGCCATCCTCCACGATCAGCATATGCTCACAGAAACGGTAAATCTCATCGCGGCTGTGCGTCACCATCAGAATGTCTTTGTCATAACCGGACAAAAGTTCCAACAGTTCCAACTGCAATTTTTCTTTCAAAAATGCGTCCAGCGCAGAGAAAGGCTCATCCAGCATCAAAACCTCCGGGTCTGACGCAAGGATTCTCGCCAGCGCCACACGCTGCTGCTGCCCGCCGGATAATTTTCTCGGATAAGAGGATTTTAACTCTGTCACATGCAGCAGTTCCATATAGTCTGCCGTCTGCTTTTTTATCTCCTCCGCAGTCATTTTCTGACCGGGACGATACTGAAAACCGGCTGCAATGTTCTTCTCCACCGTCATGTTCGGAAACAGTGCATAATTCTGGAATAAATAACCGACATGTCTGTCCTGCACGCACAGATTGATCTTTTTACCGGAATCAAACAATACCCTGCCATTCAAAACAATTTTCCCACGATCCGGTGTCTCAATGCCGGCAATGCATTTTAACGTCATGCTCTTGCCACAGCCGGACGCACCGAGGATTCCGGTGATTCCCTGTTTTCCTTCAGTATCAAAAGAAACAGACAGCACCTTGTCATTTAGTTTTTTTTCGATCTCCACCTGTAAACTCATCTTTTTTCTCTCCACGCAGATTCATTCCTGCCACGATGAGCAGGGAAAAAGCAACAATGATCAACACGTATTTTCCTGCGGTATCCATATCCCCGGCTGCCACCTCAGAATAAATGGCGAGTGGCAGCGTCCTTGTTTTTCCTGCAATATTCCCGGCGATCATCGCAGTCGCTCCGAATTCACCGAGCCCTCTTGTGAATGCGAGCACGCCGCCGGAGAGGATTCCCGGTCTTGCCTGCGGCAGGACAATTTTCCAGAAAATGGTGCGCTCACTCATGCCAAGTGTTCTGCCCGCATAGATCAGATTTGCATCGACCTGCTCGATCGCACCTCTCGCCGAGCGGTACATCAGTGGAAACGAGATCACGACAGCCGCCAGAACGGTTGCCTGCCAGCTGAACACGATTTTATAATGAAATACTTTTTCTAAAAAGATACCGGCCGGTCTTTTTGCTCCAAACAGATATAACAAAAAAAAGCCCGCTACGGTCGGAGGCAGTACGAGCGGCAGTGTCAGCAATCCATCCAGCCATGCTTTTGCTTTTGTGGAACGGACAGACACAACGCCCCGTGCTGCCCAAAGCCCCAGAAAAAATGTGATGATGATCGATACGACCGATGTTTTTAACGAGATCCATACCGGAGAAAGATCCATTTTTATGCCTCCTGAATTACTATCCTGTCTTATTCCTGTGCGTTGACAGAAAATCCTGCCGCCTTGAATACGTCTAGCGCTTCACCGGACTGTAAAAACTCCATGAATGCCTCTGCTGCGTCTTTGTTCTTTGTCTCTTTTAACTCCGCCACCGGATAAATGACTCTGGAAACACTTTCCTCCGGTGCTTCTGCCACAACTGAAACCTTGTCAGTCATGGAAGCTGCGTCTGTTGCGTAAACGATCCCGGCGTCTGCACTTCCCTCAGCCACCCAGTTTAATACCTCTGTCACGTTGGTTCCAAGACTTAATTTACCTTCCGCACTGCTCCAGAGATCCAGATTCTCCAATGCCTCTTTGCCGTACTGTCCTGCCGGAACACTCTCCGGATCACCGATTGCGATCATATCTGCATTCACGATGTCCTCAAAAGAAGTGTAGCCGCTCTCATTTCCCGCCGGAACGATCAGAACGATTTTATTTTCCAGAAGATCCACAGATGCATCCTCTGCGATATAGCCCTCCTCCTGCAATGCCTCCATCTGTTTTAACGCTGCGGAAAAGAAGATGTCCACATCTGCGCCAGCCTCGATCTGTGACTGTAATTTTCCGGAACTGTCATAAGTTCCCTCGATCGACACTTCCGGGTACTGTGTCTCAAATATTGGGATCAGATGCTCTGTAAAAGTTTTTTCCAGACTTGCAGCTGCCGCCAGTGTGATCGTTCCCTGGATGTCTGCATTCTGTGCTGCACCGGATGTTTCTGTTGTCACTGTTTCCTCTGTGCTTTCATTCTGTACCGGAGCATCTGTGTTTGTATCTGCTCCTTTATTGCTGCCACAGGCTGCAAGTCCTGCGGTCATAGCAGTCAGTAATAGAACTGCTGTCCATTTTTTCATCATTTTTCCTCATTTTGCTTCTGATTATTTTTATACAAAACTGCAAATTGTTTGCAAATTTATGGTTCTTTTATTTTCCTGCACAATTTCCGGTATTTCCCTTTAAAATATCAATTCCATGCGTCAGTGCACCAATCGCATATTCCAGACACTCTCTTACCGCCTTCGGGCTTCCCGGAAGGTTGACGATCAACGCCTCTTTCCGGATTCCCGACACGCCCCTGGAGAGCATTGCCCTCGGCGTGATCTGCAGGGAATAATAGCGCATGGCTTCCGAGATTCCCGGTGTTTCGCGCTCAACTGCACGCATGGTTGCCTCCGGCGTATTGTCTCTTTTGGAAAAACCTGTTCCACCTGTCGTTAAGATCAGGTCCGCTTTATCTTCATCCGAAAGTTCACACAACAGTGCGGTCAGCGAGTCTCCATCATCCGGGATGATTTTTTTGAAAACTACCTCATAGCCCTCTTTTCTCACAATTTCTTCGACCGCCGCTCCGCTCGCATCCTCCCGCTCTCCCTTAGAGGCGGTATCGCTTAACGTGATGACTGCCGCCCGGTACTGCACATGAAATTCATCCCCGACACTGATTTTTCCGCCGTGAAGCACTTTCGCAAACACGCCGTTTGTCGGCATGATGCACTCTCCCATTTTCTGAAAAATCTCACAGCCGTGATGACATTCTTTTCCGATCTGCGTTAATTCCAGCACCACATCTTTGCACGTAAACCTTGTCCCGACCGGGAACTTGGTAAAATCATAGCCGCTCACGACGAGATTTTCTCCGAAAGCCCCATCTGTAACCTCTGCACCACGCGCCTTAAATGCGGCGATTGTTTCCTCTGATAATAAGGAAATCTGCCTGTGCCAGTTTCCTGCATGGGCATCTCCCTCAATTCCCCAGTTCTCCACAAATACTGCGGATTCTATATTTTTCTTCTGTGTGCCACGCTTTTCACTGATGCACACAGCCCTTACTTTTCCCATTTAAAAACCCAGCCTTTCCCACAACCTGCAAAGATTGTGTCTCTGTACTAGCCTCCAATTTCAGACATTCCTCTGTGATCTGTCTGCTTCGGCTCATTGATTTCCCCAAAATGATGGCACTTCGGTTTTTGTGTGATAGTCATTTCGATCTGCGCTTTTAACTCCGCATCCGAAACGCCGTCTCTTAACAGCGTGCGCAGATCCATTCCTGTCTCATATTGCAGACATGGTTTTAAAAAACCATCCGCCGTCATGCGGACACGATTGCATCCACTGCAGAATTTATGTGAAATTGCACTGATAAATCCAATTTTTCCTTCAAATCCATCAATTTTCCTATAATATGCCGGTCCGCTTCCAAGTTTTTCCACGCACGGTCTGATCGTCCCATAAGTTTCACTGAGTATGTGCTTCACCCCTGCCTCTTTTAATGTATGTTTTTCTTTTCCCTGACCGATTGGCATCAGTTCGATAAAACGGACATTTACGCCGTCTTTTGCAAGTTCTGCCAGCGCAAGCAGCTCCTCTCTGGTCTGGTGCATCAGCACACAATTCACTTTTACAGAGATCCCTGCCTGTTTTTGCGCCTTTCGCATTCCCCGCAGCACTGCTTCCAGATTACCGTCAGAGGGATTCCTGTCCACATGACATCCTCCTGTGAGGGAATTGTAATGTTCCGGGTTTAATGTATCCAGACTGATATTCACACCATCGAGTCCCGCTTTTACAAGACCATCCAGCTGTTGTTCCAAAAGGATCCCGTTCGTCGTCAGTGTCACTTTTCCCATGCCGCATTCCTTTTTTAGCCGGAAAATAAGTTCTTCAATATGTTCCCTCACCAGAGGCTCACCCCCGGTCAGCTTAACATTTTTGATCCCGAGACTGCGGTAAATTCCAGCAAGTTTTACGATCTCGTCATAAGTCAGAAGTTCTTCCTGTCTCAGATACGTCTTACGCGTCTGCGGCATACAATAAATACAGCGCAGATTACAGCGGTCTGTGACCGAAATGCGGATATAGTCGATATTGCGGCTGTATTGATCTAACATTGTTCTCTTTCCTTACTTCGCTCAAAAAGTCCGGATTTTCCACCGTCTTTTTTTTCTAAATGAACGTCAAAAATTTCCATTGCGCGGTCCATTGCCTTGCACATGTCATAAATCGTCAGAAGCGCCACATTCACGCCCATCAGTGCCTCCATCTCCACTCCGGTCTTCCCGGAAACTTTGACCGTGCACAGTGCCTTTATAATGTTTTCCGTTTCCTTTACCTCAAAATCAACGGTACATTTATTCAGGCAGAGCGGATGACACATCGGGATCAGATTTGACGTCTGTTTTGTTCCCATAATGCCTGCCACACGCGCTACGGTCAGCACGTCACCTTTTTTTGCCGTGTGGTTGACGATTGCAGACATTACCGCGTCATTCACACGGATCTTGCCGCTCGCCACCGCAATGCGCTCTGTGATCTCTTTTTCGGAGACATCCACCATCACGGCATTGCCATTCTCATCAAAATGATTCCATTCCATACCTCTTTAAACCTTTCCAAAAGAACAGTCCGGGAATCTGCACTCTGCACATCCGAGGCATAAGCCCCCATGTCCCAGCACATAAAAATCTTCCGCTTTCACCGGGATCCCGGCTGCGATCCTCGGCAGCATAATGTCGAAAATAGTGCTCTTTGCGTACATCACGCAGCCCGGCAGTCCCATGACCGGCGTTCCGTCCTCAAAATATCCGAGCAGAAACATAGCTCCCGGCAGCACCGGCGCACCGTAGGTGACAATCTGCGCTCCCGAACGTTTAATTGCTCCCGGCGTGCGGTCGTCCGGATCAACGCTCATGCCTCCGGTACATAAGATCATATCCACACCTTTTGCTTTGTACTCTGCTATTTTTTCCGTGATAAGCGCCTCGTCATCCCCCGGATAACAATGCTCTACCGTCTCAATGCCATAGGCTTTCAGCTTCTCAATGACCACATCGGAAAAGGTGTCCCGGATCAGTCCTTTTGCCACTTCACCGCCCGTCGTGATGAGCGCCGCCGACTTTAATTTATAAGGAAGCACATTGACAAGCGGCTCTTTGCCCGCACACCGTTTTGCTGCTTCCATTTTTTCTTTTTCAATGATCAGTGGGATGATTCTGGTTGCCGCAAGCTTCGCCCCCTTTTTCACCGGAGTGTAGGAATGCCTCGTTGCGATCATCATCTGTTCAAGTGAATTGACTGCCAGAAGTTTTTCCACATTGATTGTTAAAATTCCGTCAATGTCCGAGGTCAGCTCGATTTTCCCCTCTTTCGGCTGGGAGGCATGCATATGTTCTCCCTGACAGATCTCACGCAGGATCTCTGCCGCCTCATCCTCATGAAGCATGTTTTCGTTTTTCTCCCACACATAGAGATTTTCTTTTCCCATGGATAATAACACCGGGATATCCTCTTCTGTCACGATATGCCCCTTGCGGAATCTCGCATCTTTCGTGACACCCTTTATGATCTGCGTCATGTCATGACATAAAACATGACCGACGGCTTCCTCTGTTTTGATTAATTTCATTGTTTTTCCTCTTATTTTGTCTTGGCGTTCGGGTAAATGCGCGTCATCTTTGCGTCATCATAATGCTCATCCATGTACACCTGCCAGTTCTGCGTCGCTTCCACCTGTCTGCCTCTCTCATCATAGCGTATTAGCGCCATGCAGGACACCACAACATTGCAGCACATAAATACGATCAGCATCCATGTCACTGTCTTACCGATCACGACAGGAATTTTTTCTATCCATCCTGAAATTTTCGGATACAGAATCTTAAACCACACAACGGCTGCGATTCCCCAGAAAAAGCAGTACAACAGGTTAATCCTTCCGCCGAGGTTAAACGGCATCCAGCTGTAATCCCAGAATACTTTTCCAAATACCAGCTCCGTGAACACACTGCACAGATACTCGTAAGCACCGCCTAAAAAAGTGCCTGTCCAGAACAGAAATCCATCACTTCTGTCCTTATATTTATATAACATTGCTGTCACCATTGCAATCGCAAGTCCCCACACGATACTGAATGGTCCCCACACCACACTGCTGCGGCTCATCCATACCCCTGCTGTGATGCGGCAGAAAATCGTCTCCGTGATATCTCCCAGGAATGCTCCCACAAAAAATAACATCACGATTTTATAAAAATCACAGCCCTTTGCAAAAACGGTTTTATCCTTTGTGACCTTTTCCACAAAGCTTGCCTTCGGGTAGGCTTTTGTCATTCGTTTTTCAATCGATCCTGCAATCTTATTGCCAAGCCTGATGCGGAAACGATCGATTTTGTTATTTGCTTCCAGCCACTTCTCTGGGTGTCTGCTCTTTCCTGTCACAAGCAGATAGGAGGCGAGTACATCCACCACAAGCACACCGATCAGCACCAGCAGAACAATATGTACCAAAAGCTGTGGCAGTATTGCAAGCAATCGGAATACCCACCGGTTGGCATACTTCACCACAACATAACCCAATGCACCTTTTATCAGTGAAACCGGGAGACAGATGTAACCGTCTAAGTTCCATTTACTCTTACTATAATCCCACCAGCGTTTATGATAAAACCTCTCAATTAACTTTCCAGCGACGAACTCTGTAACTGCTGCATACAGGGATGCAAATAAAAAGAGCCATAGCCCGGTCAGTTCCTGCAAGCCCACAGACATTGCAACAGCTCCCACACCGTACAGGATACATAACGGGCCATTTACCAGCCCACGGTTGGAAAATTTCCGGTGCATAAATGTTGCCGCGGCTGTCTCTAACACCCAGCCCGCAAAAGAATATATAAAAAATAGCCACAATAAATCATATCCGGTAAACTGTATCATTCGTATGTCCTCTTCCTGTTTTTTCTTCTATATAAACATAGATATTTTTCTCGAATACACTCTTAGATTATATAGAAGCCGCCACTTTTCTTCAAGTAAATTTAAAAAGCCTTTGCAGAAAATTCTTTCCACAAAGGCTTTTCAATCACTTAAATCAAGAAAAAAATAGAGCGGGTGATGGGAATCGAACCCACGTATCCAGCTTGGAAGGCTGGTGTTCTACCATTGAACTACACCCGCATA
>OBXA01000542.1_pt1 | contig 29240 bp, 24 predicted proteins | sample 1538121 | NCBI WGS metagenome assembly OBXA01 (sample SAMEA2580133, study PRJEB22360) | human gut metagenome | biome: human gut; feature: human-associated habitat; material: faeces | place: Denmark | collected 2008/2010 | reverse complement strand
TACAGGAGTGGCCCCGCCCGTGGGGGGCGACCGCCTCGACGCCATTCAGAAGTCGGGCGTGATCCGCGTGGGAACGCCGGCCGACTATCGTCCGTTCGCGATGGACGAAGCGGGCGTCATCAAGGGTCACGACGTCGACGTGATTCAGGCAATGGCGGCCTATGCGGGCTGGAAGGTCGAGTTCCTGAAGACCCCCTGGAAGGATATTGAAGCCGGCATCAAGGGGAACCGCTTCGACGTGGCCGTGGGCGGCATCACGCAGACCCTTGCCCGTACGTCCTGGGGAGAATTCCTTCCCGGTTATGCGCCCTTCGGCAAGGTAGCGCTCGTGAGAAAGAGCGACCTCCCGAAGTACCGCACGCTCGAGGACCTCAATCAGCCTTCCGTGCGCGTCATCAAGAATCCGGGCGGCACGAACGAGCAGTTTGTTCTCAAGAACCTTACGAAGGCTCAGGTCTCCACCCATGATAAGAACTTCGAGATCCCGGGCCTCATTGCCGAAGGCAAGGGCGACGTGATGATTACGGAAACGGCCGAGGCGATTCTCTACGCGAAGAAGAACCCGAAGCTTGGCGCCGCCTTCATCAACAAGCCCCTCACGCCCGTCTCCGAAATGGGCTTCCTCATGCCGACGGACGATGCGGACTACGCGCGCGTCATGAACTACCTCTGGCATCTCACCCAGATTCGCGGCGACCTCAGCCGTGCGGAAGCCGCCTGGCTCAAATAACCTCTCTGAGAGCGTTCTCGTGAAGCCTCGGCCGGCCGACTGCCTGCCGGGGCTTTTTTCAAAGCGCTTCTTTGATGCTTTCCGGGCGAAAGTCCGGTGAAATGCCTAAGGAATACGGCTTTCTGCCGTGGAGGATGAAGGACGTCGCCCTATAAGATTAGGGGACAGAACTATGAGACAGAGGAGCGCCTCGCGGATCTAATGCGCTTCGAGGATTGTCTGCTCCTCCTCAGCACTGAACAAAGGAAATGCGTCATGCGTTTTGCCGCTTCGATTCTTTCTCTCGCCGCCGGTCTTTCCCTTGCTGCCGGGACGCTTCCCGCGAGCGCCCGCGGCATTACGGTTGCGGTGGGTTCGTCCTTCACCACCCTCGACCCCTATCAGGCGACCGACCTTCTTTCGCGCAGCGTCGCGAAGTCTTTCTATGAAGGCCTTTACGCCTTCGACAAGGATCTGAAGCCCGTTCCCCAGCTCGCAAAGAGCCACGAGGTTTCTCCGGACGGACTTTCGTGGACCTTTACGCTTCAGGAAGGCGTCAGGTTCCACGACGGCACGGAATTCAACGCGGATGCGGTGAAGCTTAATTTCGACCGCGTCCTCAATCCCGAAAATCATCTCTCCCGCTACTCGCTCCTCAAATTCATCGACAAGGTCGAGGTGCTCGGGCCCTACAAGGTCCGCTTCGACCTCAAGTCGCCGATGCCTTCGTTCCTTCAGAGGCTCGCGAACGGCACGGCGCAGATGATCTGCCCCTCGACGCTCAAGAAGTACGACGGCCGCGGCATTGCGTTCAATCCCTGCGGCACGGGACCTTATACGCTGAAGGACTACAACCCGAGCGAACGGCTCGTCGTGGTGAAGAACCCGAACTACCGCGTGGCGGGGCTCCCGAAGCTCGACTCCATCACCTGGGTGCCGGTCACGGAAAATGCGACGAGAGCGGCAATGCTGCGTACGGGCGAAGCGGACTTCATCCATCCGATGCCCGTCGAGCAGGTGAAGGAGATGAAGGCGGATCCCAATCTCAACATCCACATCGTGCCCTCGATCATGATGCGCTACCTCTCGATCAACTGCATGCAGAAGCCCTTCGACGACGTGCGCGTGCGTCAGGCCGTGAGCTATGCAATCAATCGCGAGGCGCTCTGCAAGGTGGCCTACAACGGCTTCGCGCAGCCGGCGACCGGCGTCATTCCGCCCCAGATTCCCGGTGCGGCAAGCTTCGGCGTTCCGGTCTACAACCCCCAGAAGGCGCGGGAGCTCCTCAAGGAAGCGGGCTATCCGAACGGCTTCACCACGCGCCTCTGGTCGGGCTACAACAACTCGACCGCAAACAAGGTGATTCAGTTCATCCAGCAGCAGCTCAATCAAGTGGGCATCAGGACCGAAACGCGGATTCTTGAAGCCGGTCAGCGCGTGACCCTCGTTGAAGCCAATAAGGAGCCGAAGAACGCGCCGAACCGCCTCTACTACATCGGGTGGTCGAATTCCACCGTTGAGGCCGACTGGGGCATGCGCCCGATCTTCGACTCGCGCGAGATGCCGCCGAAGCTCTCGAACGAGGGCTACTACTCGAACCCGAAGGTCGACGAGCTCTTCGACAAGGCGATCGCCGAAGTGGACGAAAAGAAGAGAAATGAACTCTACCGCGAGGTTCAGATGATTCTCTGGAAGGAAGTGCCCGTGGCCTTCCTCGTCTACGAGGACAATACGGCGGCTTCGAACAAGCACTTGAGGAACTTCAACCCGCTTCCGGATACGGGGTTTGAGTTCTATTCGGCGGAGTGGGTGGATTGATCCTCGCGTCCTGAGGATTGAGTTCATCAGAAAGGGAGCCCGGGTTTGATTCGGGCTCCCTTACTTTCAGGAAGAAGCGTGCCTCAGTGAGGCAGGCCTTTCCTTATTTGCCGAGAAACGCCTTGACTTTCTCCTTGGCATCCAGACAGAAGTTTTGGTATGCGGTATTGAGAACCGTGAGCCAGTTTGATTCAAAAGCGCCCTGGAAGCCTTCGTGATAAGAGCCTTCGACCGTGAAGGCCGGATCTTCCGCATCATTCACCCTGACGCCGGCGCTCATGTTGCTCGAGAGCGTGATCTGCCAGAAACCCATTTCCACCCACGCCCAGAATTTGTTCACATCGACGTCAATGACCTTGGTGTCGGCTGTGACTTCGTCTTTGGTGACGACTTTAACGCCGTTTTCCTTGAAGGCAGCTTCAATGGCGCTCTGAGTGAGGCCGGTCACGGACTGCTCAGGCGGGAGAATGAGTTTGCCGAGCGCCTTGCCGAAGCCGTTGCGCTTGCGGCCGATCGCGTGATCCTGTTCTTCGGCGGTATCGCACATGACGGACGGAATGTCGGGCGTGCGCGGCGCTTCTTCAAAATGACGCTTGTCGGCGGAACTGCGGACATAGACCGTGGTCTGGGATTGAGGATTCGCAACACTCGAAACTGAGGAAGTGTCAAGCGCAAGTTCGCTCGTGTTGGTGGCGCAGCCGGTGAGAAGCAGAAGAGAGCTTGCAAGAAGCGCAAGAGAAAAACGGTTGAAAGTCTTCATTTTTTTGATGATTGAGAAATATGGTCCGGGAGCTCCGGGCTGAAAATGAGCATTCAGGCGAATGCCTGAGGGCTTGAGGAGCGTAGTATTTTAGTAAATATGAGAATCAATCGCATTTGACCCGTTGGCCGTCTCCTTAAGCAAACGCTGAAGCGTCGCCTGAGCGTGCCTTCGATGCGTTAGCCTTGAGTTTTGCCGCTGGAAACCCGATGTCCATGCATTACGACCTTGTTGATCTACGAATGCTCCTTGCGCTCGCGCGCGCCGGGAGCCTCTCGCGGGCGGCCGAAGAGGTGCATCTCACCGTGTCGGCACTGAGCGTCAGGCTGAAGCGCCTCGAAGAGGAGGCGGGAACGCTGCTTTTTGAGCGATCCGGTAAGGGCCTCGTGCAGACGCCTGCCGCGCTCGTGCTCGTCAAAGCCGCAAGACGCGTGCTTGAGGCGGCTGCGAGCCTCGAAGAAGATTTCGCTCCTTATGCGCGACGGGAAGAGAAGCCTTTGCGGATTTTATCCAACAGCACCGGACTTGAGAATTTCCTCTGCCGCCTTACGGGACCGTTTCTTGCAAAACACCCGGAGACAAGAATCGAATTCGTCGCAAGGAGAAGTTCCGCCATTACCGAAGCCGTCCAGACGGGAGAGGCGGACCTTGGTCTTGCGGGAGGCGCCGCGGCAGCGGATGAGGGTCAGGCTGCCGAATCGGGCGTCAGGCTTTTCCCGTATGTCGACGATCGCCATGTGCTCATCTCAAGGAAGGATCACGAACTGCTGCGGGGATTGCGGAAAAAGACGATTTCCTTTGCAGAGACGCTTCGCTATCCGTACGCGTCGCTTCTCGAATCGGCGCCAATGACGGCGGCCATGCGGGAGCGCGCTCTCTTGATCGGCTGCCGGTATGAACCCGTCGTTGAAGTGCCGAGCTTTACGATTCTTGTGGAAGTCGTTCGCTCGGGCGGGCTTCTAGCTATAGCTCCCTATTCCGCCGTTGCAGAAGGCATGACGGATCTTGCCCTGACCGGACTCTCTGACGCATGGGCGGCAAGACCGATGGCATTTCTCGCGCCGGCAAGCCGCCCGATGAGGCCCGACGCGGAAGCGTTTCTCGAATTCGCTCTGAGCGCGGAAGGCGCCAAATACCTCCCGAGAGGCATGACATTGAGCGGCCATTAAAAGTGACTTGAAAAACTTTCAAAGCGCGGATTCTCTCTCTTCGGCAGACTTTCAACTGCTTTGCGCTCTCTCGGGCGAAAAGAAAGTTTCAAAAAGGAGAAAAAAGAATGAAGAAGACGGTCCTCGCCGCAGTTCTCTCAACCGCTTTTGCTGCCGCCTATGCGGCTGGTCCCGACGCCGTCGTGATCGGCGCAGGCGGCGCCGGCCTTTCGGCTGCCGTGACGCTTTCCGACCTTGGCCGCACCGTCGTTGTGTTGGAAAAGATGCCGATGATCGGCGGCAACACCGTGCGTGCGGAGGGCGGCATCAACGCTGCGGAAACGCCGCTTCAGAAGAAGCTCGGGATTCCCGATACGATCGATCAGTTCTACAAAGACACGATGAAGGGCGGCCACAATCTGAACGACCCGGAGCTCCTTCGCACGATGACGACGCACGCGAAGGACTCGGTCGCGTGGCTTGAGTCTCTCGGCGCTGACCTGGGTGCTGTCGGCCGCTCGGGCGGCGCCAAGTACCCGCGCGCCCATCGTCCGACGGATGGTTCCGCCATCGGTCCGGAAGTGATCCGCGTCCTCTACAAGGCCGCCAAGGACCGCAAGATTGAGATGAGGACGCAGAACCGAGTGGTCGAGCTCCTCACCGACAAGTCGGGCGCTGTTGCCGGCGTCAAGGTGAGCACGAAGGACGGGAAGACCTATACGATCGACACGAAGGCCGTCGTGATCGCCACTGGCGGCTTCGGCGCCAACCAGGATCTCCTCGTCAAATACCAGTCGAAGCTCAAGGGCTACGCAACGACTAATCACCCGGGTGCCACGGGCGACGGCATTCTTCTGGCCGAGAAAATCGGTGCGGCGACGGTCGACATGAAAGAGATCCAGGCGCACCCGACCGCTGCGCCCAACGGCACGCTGATTTCTGAGAGCGTTCGCGGCGACGGCGCGATTCTCGTGAATGCCGACGGGAAGCGCTTCACGAATGAGCTTCTAACCCGCGACGCCGTTTCCGCCAAGGAGCTCGAGCAGCCGGGCAAATTTGCCTGGGTGGTCTGGGATGATGCAACGCGAAAGACCGCGAAGCTGATGGATTCCTACAAGAAGCTCGGCCTCACGGTCGAAGGCAATACCGTGGCGGACCTCGCCCGCGCCATGAACGTGCCTGCCGCGAATCTTAAGGCCACGATGGCGCAGTACGCAAAGGATCAGGCAGCGGGCAAGGACAGCCAGTTCGGCCGCCCCGAGCTCCTGCAGCCCCTCACTCAGGCGCCGTTCTTTGCCGTCAAGGTCCAGCCGGCTGTTCACCACACGATGGGCGGCCTCAAGATCGACACCAAGGCTGAAGTGCTCAACACGGAAGGTAAGGCCATCCCGGGTCTCTTTGCTGCCGGCGAAGTCACGGGCGGCGTTCATGGCGGCAACCGCCTTGGCGGCAACGCTCAGGCCGACATCGTCACCTTCGGCCGCATTGCCGGGCAGTCGGCGGATGCGTGGCTGAAGACACTCAAGTAATCCTTCTGGATCTCTCTGCGGAGTGCGCCTTGACGAGCGCACTCTGTTTTTCGCTGAAGCCGCGCTCAAAAGAGAACGAGCGCGGCAATCCGTTACCACATAAGCGCTTCCGACCATTCCTCAAGAATGAAGGGAGCTCTCCAGGAAAGCGCATCACAGTAGTAGGGAAGCGCCGCGATGCGGCCTTCCGTAATGGCCCGGCAGGGTTTGGCGCCGGCTTTTAGCGTCTTCTGCAGCGCCGTCGTGCCGGCAAGCGCGTCTCCGGTGAGGCAGATGAGATCGGGGTCGAGGTCAAAAAGCTCCTCAACGCTCCCCAGATCCTGAATGCCCGCAATCAGGTCCTTTTCAGGCGTGGATTCAAAGAGGTTCATGACTTCGAATTGACCTCGAAGAAGCTGTGAGAGGTCGCTGTGCGCAGCCACGCGGAAGACGTAGCTCTCATGCCGGATGGGATTCCGGATTCCGAGAAGCACGACGACCCGACGGCCCTTGGGGATCCTGAGTTCGAGAAGCCTCTCCATTCGTTCCTTCCGGTCCCGGATCACGCGCTCGGCCTGCCTTTCCGCACCATAGAGCTTCCCGGCTCTGCGGAGCACTTCGTCTGCGTCGCCCTTCACGTCGAGCACCTTGACGGAGACGCCGAAGGATTCGATTTTTTCCCTGAGCACCGCAGGATTGAAGTCTTTTTTGCCGTTCTCTTCCAGAAGAACATAGTCCGCATTCATGCGGCGAAGCGCCGTCTTGAGTATCCCTTCGGGATTGTTGAGAAGACAGCTGATGCATTCGAGCGGTTTTTCCGCCGGATGGAGAAGCTCCATGGAAGGAACTTCTCCCCCAATGAGTGCGCGGGAATAAATCCTGAGAGCGCCGAGAATCTCCGCGGCCTTGTCGCCGCAGAAAACGGCGTTTTCGTACTGAGGGAAGGGAATAAAGGAGTTGGACATGGTTGTTCCTTTGGTGGTCGATCAGGCGAGGCGGAGAATCTGATCAGCCTTGTGAAAGAGTGCGGATTGATGGGTCACAAGCAGAATGGCGGTTCTCGGGAGGAGCTTCTTCATGAGGTCGAGCATGCGTTCTGCCGATGCGTCGTCGAGCCCGCTCGTCATTTCATCCATTAGGAGAATGTCGGGCTTCAGACTAACGGCCCGCAGAAGAACGATGCGCTGCTGTTCGCCCCCTGAAAGCGCGTTCGCCCAGTCGGCATGGCGCTCGAGCTGGTCGGCAAGGTGGTCGAGGCGCGCGAGCGACAGGAGCTCTTTTGCCTCCTTGTCTGAGAGTGATGACGGATCGCGCGGATAGGCGAGGGCGCTCCTCAACGTCCCCTTCATGAGATAAGGCTTCTGAGGAATCCAGACGATCGTGCCGCGGGTCGCAATCTCTCCGGTAAAGCTTCCGGAGAAGCCGGCGAGCACCTTGAGGAGCGTCGACTTTCCAATGCCGGAGGGGCCGGTCGCAAAGGCGAGCGTTCCCTGTCTGAGGGACAGATTTACAGGAAGCGCGCGGCATTGATCCTTGCTGCCGCTGGGAATGTTGAGAACGATGTCGGCTTTCAGAACGTCCGGCGACCCGTCGGGGAGCTGCTTGCGAGCGGAGGCGAGTTTTTCAGCCGCCTCATCTGCATCCGTAATGCCCTGTTCCAGACGGCGAAGGCGTTCGTAGGCGGCGGAAAGCTTCGCCAGATCGTCATAGGCAAAGATGATCCAGGAGAGCGACCTCGCAACGTCATTGAAGGCGCCGCGAATCTGCATGACGCCGCCCAGCTGTATAGCGCCTGAGAAGAAGGACGGAAGCGAAAAGAAAATGGGCGCCAGATGCGTGAACTGACCAATGCCGACCGTGAAGAGGTCGAGGTCGCGCTGCTTTTTGATGAGCGCGATCAGCACCTGAAGGAGGTCGGAAAACCGATCCCTCAAGCCCCGTTCTTCAGCCGCTTCAGCGTGAGACCCGGCGATGGCCGCGCCGTTGCGCCGCTTTTCCATCAGGGCCGAGCGGAGATTGGCCTCCATGTGCTGCGCTTCCATGTTGAAGCTCTTGAGCTTCCTGCCGATCAGGTGCGTGAAGAATGTGGCGACGGCGGTATAGATGAGGCACACCCAAAACATGTATCCGGGGATCGTGATTCCGAAGAGCGTAATGGAACCCGAAAGGTTCCAGAGAATGAGGGAGAAGCTTCCGATTGTGAGGACGGAATCGAAGAGGCTGATGAAGAGGTTGACGGCAAGGCTCGTCATCGAGCGGACGTCCTCTGTGATTCGCTGGTCCGGGTTGTCGGGCTCCTTTCCGCTTTCCCGGAGCAGGTAATGCGCGCTTCGGGGGGAGAGCCACCGGGCAAAGAAAATCTCCGTTACGTCGCGGCGAAGCGCGAGTATCAGCCGGTCCTTGAGGTATCCCGCCCAGACGAGGAGAACGATGATGGCTGCCGCGAGGCCGATGAAGTAGAAGAGCTCCCGGTAGATCCCTTCCTGGTCGACCTTCTGAAGGGCGTCGAAGAACCGGCCGTTCCAGTCGTTGTAGAGGATCGCCAGCCGAATGTTGACGACGTATGCGCCGAGCACGATGCCGAAGAGGAGCCAGAGCTTCAGCCGATCGCGGGAAAAGAGATATTGCCCGAGGAGCCGGGCGAGGCTGCTTCTTTGCATGGGGCATCCGAGAGAGGAGAACCGATCGCGCCTTCAGCTGTCGGAGTCTGGAGCTGCTGAAGGCCGGTGCATCAAATGACGGCGGTCGGTCCGGGTTGCGAACGCGAGAGAGGCGTTCTGTGTTTCAATGGATCAGAACTGGGCCGAGAGCCAGGCTCTGAAGCCTCGGGCGAAGCCCCATGACGTATAAGACTGTCCTGAGAAAGCAGAGTATTTCTCGTTCGTGACGTTCGTGACGGCGAGACCTGCCTGGAGTCTGACGAAGCCTGTCCTTGGCGGCGTCCACGTCACGCCGATGTCGTGCGTGGCGTAATTGTCCGCTTGGTATTTGCCATATTGATCCATAAATTCCCCGCCCTTTGCCCAATGGACGCGATACCAGGGTTCGAGAGAGAATTCATTGAATTTGTAGCTGAGGCGAAGATTTGCAGACTGAGGTGTATTGGATTTAATGCGCTCGCCGGTTTCCTTGTCCTCGGAATGGAGATATCCGTAGGAAGCGTTTGCGCGGAAGTTGCCGAGAGCATAGCTGCCGCTCAGTTCGAAGCCCTTATTGACGACGTGCCCATAGTTGACGGGTTGATGGACTAAAGTGGAAGGATCCCCGGCAAGAGGTTCGGAATTGACTGTAATGTAGTCCTTGATGTCGTCATAGAAGGCTGCAGCCTTGACGCTCAGCTCATCTCCTTCAGCGGCGAGGTCGGCAAATAACGCGCTGGCTCCAACTTCATAGTTGACTGATTTTTCAGGTTTCAGGTCAGGATTAGGAACGACAATCGCAGTTGTGATGCCCCACATCGGATATACCGCTGCGTAATACATTTCATCGAGAATCGGCGGACGATAGCCCGTGTTGACGGATCCCCAGAAGAGAAGCGAGTCCATTGGTGTCAGGCGAAGCGTTACGCCAGGCGTGACTTTGGAGTCAGATAAGGATGGATGGGAATTATTCGACTCGCGCTTGAAGTAGCTCCAGCGCAGTACCGGGACGATGGAAAGATAGTCATTGAAGGCATACTGGTCTTCAATAAAGAGACCGCCGTCGAAGCCGTCGGAATCAGGGCGAGTACCGTCAGGCACCCAGCCGGAGAGGGACATTTGCTTGCCGTTCTGAGACGTCTTGGAAAAATCGCCGCCAAATGTGAGTTCATGAGACCCGAACGCCGAGAAGTAGCTCGTGTTCTGCATGTTCCCGCTAAAGGAATTGAATTTGTCCTTTGAGAGATCAACAATTTCATTATCAAAAAGGAATTCGGACTGAGCAAACTGAAGTGCAGTTTTGAGGTTGATCCAGTCGTTCTTTTCAAACTCCCACTTACCGCTTACGCGGTGTTGCTCGTAACGATACTTGTCGAAGCCGCCGCTCTGGAAAAGCCTGTCGTTATGCGCAATGTCGTAGAAATACGCGAGCTGAAGAAGATGTTCCGGGAGAGGCGAAAGCGTCGCTTTGGCAAAGACCGACGTTGAATCGTTATCGACATTCGCCGTGCTGCGGTGTCCCGTTTCAGAGCTCGTTGCTGCACCGGAGTCTCTGCGGGTTACGCCGGCAACCACATCCCAAAGTTCCGTGCGGCCGTAGATGTAGGCGCTCTTCTGCCATTCAAGGTTGTCCGAGACGTAGCCGGCTTTGAGTGTGGCGCCGAAGTCCTTGTCGGAATCCCTGAGGAAATCTGCGGCGTCTTTCGTTTCAACAGCAATCGTTCCTCCAATGCCGCCGTTGCCGTAAAGCGCACTGCCGCCGCCGCGCTTGACTTCAATCTGCTTCAGAAGTTCAGAATCAATGAAGATGCCGGTGGGTCGATTGCCGCCGGACGACTGGTTGTCCTGACGCATGCCGTCGATGAGGAATGTGATCTGATGGTCGCCGGAACCGCGGATCGAGATATGGTTGTTCATCACCGAATTGAAGGCATCCATGTCGACGTTGGGGATGTCGAGTAGAAGCTCCGCGAACGTAATCGGCTGAATCTCCTCGGCATCTTTCTGCGTCAGAACGCTGATGGAGCTTGCCGCCTGGTTGAGGGGCTGCGCGGTGCGCGTGGCAGTAACAACGACGGGCTGAGTGCTCGTTGCAGTTTTTTGAGCATCAGCGCTTTCAGCAGCGATCGCGGATGCGGAAGTCAAAATGATGGATGCGATTGCAGCCAGCCGGAAAGGGAGAACGGAAGACCGGCAGAGGGTGGCGGACATGATGTGCTCGCTTTGATGTTCCCAGACATCTGAGATTGATAATGAAATCTATTATCAATCATGAAAACCTCTAACCTTGTAGACGCTTTAATGTCTTTCCTGAATTTTCAAGTGTTTGAGTCTAGAGCCAGGCGGCAGTAGATGATAAACCCCTACTCATTTCCGCTGAGTAGTGACGGTGAGACTCTATAAAGATTCATCAGTGCTGGTTTGCAGAGGAAGAAAAGTGCTACGGCAGTAGTGGGAAGAATTGAAAGAAACCGTCAGACAGAATCAATCTGACTGACGGTTTTAGTGGAGAGCGTCTGTTGCGATCCTGGCTCTCCTGCGGCAAGTGTCCTGGCGGTTTTAGATATTCAGGGGCTCGCCGCAGATTCGCAGTTACTAAGCGCAGCGTTATTTCGTAGCCAGCTCAGCCATGCGCTTTTCTGCCGCAGCTTCAATCCGCGAGAGCGCCTCCTCAAGAATCGAGCGCGGGCAGGCGGTGTTGAGCCTCATGTGGTTCTTGCCGCCTGGTCCGAAGGATTCTCCGGGATTCATCGCAACTTTTGCTTCCTCGAGGAAGAAGCGGGTGAGATCGGCCTGGGTATTGAAGCCGAGCGCCGAGCAGTCGAGCCACATCAGGTAGCTCGCTTCCGGCATGTAGCTCTTGATCGACGGGATCCGCTTTTCAAAGAAGTCGTGCGCGAAGGCGAGATTTTCCTTCACGTAGGCGCGAACCTGTTCGGCATAGTCGTCGCATTGGGTCCAGGCGGCGGCGAAGCCCGCCTGCGAGAAGGCGCTGCGGTCGGTCTGGCTCGCTGTGAGTTCCGCCTTGACGCGGGCGGCGAGCGCGGGATTCTTGCTGATGAGAACGGCCAGGCCGATTGGCTAATGGTACGGGCGGGTCGGCCCCCTGCCGTATTGAAGGTCTTCGACGGGCTGTTGCCGTAGACCGTAATGCTGCGCGCAGCTTCGGAGAGCGTGAGAAGCGTCGTGTGCTCGCCCTTAAAGACAAAGCCTGAGTGAACTTCGTCCGCGAGGATCACCACATTGTGGCGGCAGCAGATCGAAACGATGCGCTCGAGCTCTTCCTTCGAGAAAACGCGTCCCGTCGGATTGTGGGGGCTGCAGAGCAGGAAAAGCGTGCATTCAGGGTCGGCTGCGCGGCGCTCAAAGTCCTCAAAGTCGATTTCAAAGCGTCCTTCGACGAGCTTTAACGCATTCATCGAGGGAATGCGGCCGTTCGACTTCGTGAGTTCGATGAAGGGCGGGTAGGCCGGAACCTGCATGAGAACCTTGCCGCCCGGCTTCGTGAAGGCGCGGATGGCTACCGCAAGACCGAAGCACATCGACGGGCAGTACTGGACTTCGCTCGGGAGCACCTCAAGGCCGTAATGCCGGGCGCACCAGGAAACGGTCGCATTCTCAACAATCCCGGCATGACCGTTCGGGTAGCCGTAGACGCCGGTTTCGGCGATTTTCATAACGGCATCGATAACGGGCTGGGGACACTGGAAGTCCGAATCCGCAACCCAGAGGGGAAGCACGTCCTTCGGATAGGCAGTCCACTTGGCGGAGTCGATCGTTCTGCGGTCAATCACGCGGTCAAAATCGTATCGCATCAGCAATCCTTCTTGATAGACAGGCGTTGGGTTGTGTAAGCCTCAGGCGCTTCTGAAGAGGCAGGGCTCCTCATGCGCGGGAAGAGTCGAAAAGATAGCGCAATGAGACGACGGGTCAAGGGACGGGGCGACGCGAAAACGAAAGCATTTGTGCAAACTCAAGAAATCTGCGGGCTTGCCGCGGTGAAGGCAGCTTGCCGCTTCAAGGGACGCCTCCGAAGGCTAATATCGCAGAGGCATGATGAGAAACAAATTTGAAGTGAGCCTGCGGGCATTGTTCCCGTCCACTTGCTGAGCGCAGAGGCGGGAATTGAATGTGATGCCGCTGGATACTTCAGCCTGAATGGAGCCGGCGCCGCAGTCTTTGCCGAGAGCAGGGGATTGAGAGCTTTTTGAAATGACAGAACGCTTGCGACAGCCGCTTCCGCTGGGAAGATCCGATTTCATTGCCTTGCGGCACGACGGCTCTATTTATATTGATAAGACGCGGATGGTTTTCGACCTCTGCCGTGATTCAAGTAAGGTATTTATTGCTAGGCCTCGTCGTTTCGGAAAGTCGCTTCTCGTCTCGACTTTTTCGGCTTTATTTCAGTTCGGCATCCGGGATTTCAAAGGCCTTGCCATTGAAAATCTTTGGCCAGACAAAGCATATAAAGTTATTCGACTTGATTTTTCTGAAATTAAATACTGTTCTACAGAGGAAGATTTTGTCAGCAAATTCCACGATCAGCTCCTGAGGAAGTTTCGTCAGGCGGGCTTCGTTTATGCAGAAAAGGGCGGTCTCTTCATGGGCCAGATTTCAGACTGGCTTTCCTCGCTGCCGCCATCCTCACTCGTCATTCTGATTGACGAATATGACGCGCCGCTCACGGCGTCGCTTGACGATCCGGCGCTTTTTGACCGCATTCGCGCCTCCATAAACGCCTTTTTTCAAGTTTTGAAATCCAACGAAGGCTGCCTCAGGTTTTTCTTCATGACGGGGATCACGCGGCTGAAGACCTTTTTTCCGGAAATTAATTTTCTGGATGACATTTCGCTCAATGGGGTCTATGGAACATTAATTGGCTTTACTGAAGAAGAAATCAAAAAAGCTTTTCCCTATTATCTGAGAGAAGCAGAACAGAAACTGGGATTGACCGAGGACGCCCTCGTCGGGAGGCTCAGGGAAAACTACGGCGGCTATTCTTTTGAGCCGGAAGCTCAAGCGCACGTTTTCTCTCCCTGGTCGGTGCTGAATTTCTTGAGGCACCCCGGGCAGGGCTTCAAAAATTACTGGTTTGCTAGCGGCGGGCTGCCGACGCGATTCCTCCAACTTCCGGGGAATCATGCGCTCATGTCTCCCGATCAGTTCAACCAGCCGATCGGAATCCCGCTGGATGAGCTCTCGGCTTCACGAGAGGTCAGCGACTTCCCCGCTGCGGCGCTTCTTCTTGAGGCAGGGTACCTCACCATCAAAAACAAGCTCAATGCTGCGGAGGTCGAGCTCGGGTACCCGAACCAGGAAGTAAGGCTTTCAATTGCCCGGCTCTATGCGGACGAGATGCTCCGGAACGTCAATCGACTTGAGGTCGGCGTGTCGCGGCTTGAAAAAATGCTCGATTGCGAAAATGTCGATACCGTTGTCAGACAGTTCAACGCCGTACTCAACACGATTGACTGCCGGCACTGCCCGATCCGCGACGAAGCTTCCTGCATGAGCCTGATCGAAGTTCTCCTGATGGGCGCCGCCATGGCGACGGATGTTGAGAAGCACTCCGCTCCGGGTCGGAGTGATCTCGAGGTCCGTACCCGGAATCGTCAATGGGTATTCGAATTCAAGTTCGCCAGGAAAGCCAGCGAAGTTTCGAGGCTTCTTGCGGAAGCGGCGGAGCAGCTCCTCACGCGCCGTTACGGCGAAGCGCCTCACGATCGTGAACTTATCCGTGTCGCGCTGGTCTTTGACGCCGAAAAACGTGAGTTTGCCGCCTGGGAAAGCGTTTAACCCATCAAAAAAGCGGCCTCCGTCAGGGAGGCTGCTCGAATAAATGTAATCAACCGAAGAGCTTCGTGAGGTGCGCTTCCCAGCGCTTCATGTCAGCTTCAATGGTCGGGTGCTTGAAGACGTCGTTCACCATGAAGCTTTCGCAGGGCTTCATTCCGAGAAATTCGAAGGTCTTGTGAAGCGGCATGAAGAGGCCGTCGATGCCTTTGCCTTCGAAGAACTGGTTGGGATCGGTGAAGGCTTCAAGAGGCGCATTCCAGGTCGAGGAGAGAAGGTAGCGCTTCGAGGTGAGCTTTCCGCCCGAACCGTACTTCTTCTGCGGATCCTTGCGGCTTCTGCCGTCGCCACCTCACGATTCTTCGTTCCCTGGCGCCTCCTGCCGTCGCCGCCGCAGAGAATCGGGTCGACGAAGACGTCGTCCTCGTATTTCTTCAGCTGCCAGGGCGTGCTCATCCACCAGCCCGGCGTTTGAATGATGACGACGTCCGCACGCAGAATCTTCTGAGCCTCCTCGGCGTTGTCCCAACCGTTTTCAAGACGCGTCTCTTCAACAGTGTGGCCGAGCTTCTCGAGCGTTTCGCGGGCCTTATCCACCATGGCGGCCGAAAGCGTGCCGCCGTGACCGAAGTGGGTGCAGCCGGCATTAACGATCAGAAATTGCATATTTTTTCCTTTTAACCTGAATGTCCGGAAGCCTTCTGCAATCGTTGAGAAGGCTTTGAAATTCGACAGTATTGAACTCACCCATCTTAATCTAAGGGTTATCCCTTTTCAGAAAAGGAGAGCAGAAAAAGGCAGAAACGAGGGAGTTTCGGGCAGGTCGACATTCAGCTGCGATCGATTCTCTTCTTCCTTTCCGGGAGCTGCGCGAGGACGACGGCTACCGCCATCAGAACGCAGCCGAGACCTTCGCGGGGGGTAAGGACTTCGTTGAGAACAACCCAGCCCGCGAGAACGGAAAAGACGGATTCGAGCGAGAGAATGAGGCTCGCCGCGGTTTCGTTCATGCCGCGCTGACCCACGATCTGAAGCGTGTAGGCAATGCCGTTGCTCATGATGCCCGCCCAGAGAATGGAGGGGAGCGCCGCCATGAAGCCCGACATCGTCGGATGCTCGAAAAGCATCATGCTCGTGAAGGCGATGATGGAGCCGAAGAAGAACTGCATCATTGAGAGTTCAATGCCGTTCACCTTCGTCACGAACCGCGAGATCACGAGAATGTGAAGCGAAAAGACAATGGCGCAGAGGAAGATGTAGGTGTCGCCGAGCGCGATCGAAAAGCCTTCAGGAGGAAGACAGAGAAACCAGAGACCGGCGACTGCAATAGCGACGGCGAGCCAGAGGGTGAGACGCGACTTCTGCCCCAGGAAAAGACCGATCAAGGGCACGAACACAATGTAGAGCGCGGTGATGAAGCCCGCTTTCCCGACTTCGGTGTCGTGCACGAGGCCGAACTGCTGCAGCGCTTCGCCGCCGAAGAGGCAGAGGCCGCAGAGAAAGCCCCCGAGGATGAGGTTCCGGCGGTATTCGGGCGAGCGGCGGCGCGTGAGTTCGTCGGGCTGCGAGGCCGCAAGGCGCTGCCGCAGCATGGCGACGATGGGAAGCAGAAACACGAATCCGAGCGCCATGCGGCTCGCCGTGAATGTATAGGGGCCGACCGATTCCATGCCGATCGACTGAGCGACGAAGGAGCAGCCCCAGATGAAGGCCGTAATGAGAAGCAGCCCCGACTGGCGGAGTTCGAAAAGGAGATTGGGATTAGACATCGCGCGGGAGGATGTGGGGAAAAGAATCGTCGAAACCCGACAGTCTAGCGAACCGCCGGAAAGAGAGGCGTCGAAAGAATTTCTTCAACGATGAATTTTCGGCCGGGATCCGCTAGAATCCGCCAGCAACTCCGCAGGGGAGTAGCTTGAGGGGCGCCTTCGATTCATTTCCCGGAATCTGAAGCCGCCTTTTCGGTCGTCAACATGCTTGAGGTTCCCCGATCTCATGGCGACTGAATGAGACCCCGGGTGAGAAGTTCCGCGAAGAAAGGTGATTCTAAAAATGAGTGCTTTTCGGACTTTTCCCTTCCTCATAAGCCAGACCTGCGGCGCGGACTCGCTTGCAGACGCTTTAAATCCAGTATAGGAGCGGCCTGCGGCACAAGCGATGCCTGCCGCGCCGCACGTCTACGTGCATTCCCCTTGCCGCGCCGAGCCGCTCCGACCCCAGGAAAATGCTCGAAACCCTCCAGACCATACTGCTCTCCACCGGCGTTGTCGCCGCCGCGGAAATCGGCGACAAAACGATGCTCCTTGCCGTCGTGCTCGCCGCACGCTTCAGAAAGCCTCTGCCGATTATTCTCGGCATCTTTGCCGCAACCTTTCTCAATCACGCCATTGCGGGCGCGCTCGGCGCCGCACTCGCGAGCTTCATCAGCGCGGATCTTTTGAGATGGATCCTGATCGTCTCCTTCATCGCCATGGGCATATGGATTCTCATTCCGGACAAAATCGAGGAGGATGAGTCCCATGACCGCATGAAGCGCTTCGGGATCTTTACGACGACTGTCGTGCTCTTCTTCCTTGCGGAAGTGGGCGACAAGACCCAGGTGGCGACGGTGGCGCTCGCCGCCCGCTATCCCCTCGAAGCCTTCTGGGTGATCTGCGGCACGACTCTGGGCCTCATGATCGCCGACGCCCCTGCGGTCTTCATCGGCAACAAGCTCGCCGACAGGATCTCGATGAAGCTGATGCGCCGGATTGCGGCGGTGATCTTCTTTGTGCTTGCCATTGCGGCCTATTTCGAAGGATAACGATTGCCGCAATCGCTTTTGCGCTCCCTGGCTGCTGCTCTGAAAATGCCCGGAAGCGCAAGGCGCGCGTCTTTGAAAAGGCCGTCAGGAAGTCGGGTCGATCCGGCGGACAACCGCCGCAGTTTGAGATGACGTCAGGACATGTTGGACATCATGTCCGAGAAACTCACCAACTTAACGCGCCCGATTTGACGTATGGAGAACTGGACGGACTTCTGATTCAGAAGTCAGGAAATCCGGCGGATTGCTGTCCTTGAAGACCGCATCAATCCGCCGGAGAAGAAGCGTTTGGGATTAAATGAGCGAGAGGAAGCGGCTCAGCATCCTGACGCGGTTTTCAATCGTGTCAATGCGGAGATATTCGCGTTCCGAATGGAAGCCCGCACCGGCGGGCGCCACGCCGTCAAGCACGGGCGTGCCAGCCTGGGCAATGCGGTTGGCGTCAGAACCGCCGCCAGCATCGACCCATTTGGCTTCAAAGCCTTCGAGACGGGCCGCTTCCTCGATTTTCTGCACGAGCCCGCGGGTGGCTTCGGTAAAAGGCATGGCGGGCGAAACCGATACGCGCTTCGCCTCGACTGTGATTCCGTCGCCCCAGTCCCTGCGGGCGAGCGCTTCGATCGCCTGGTCGAGTTCTTCGCCGTCGCGGTCGTTCCAGCGGCGGGTGTCGATTTTGATCGTGCAGGTGTCGGGAACCGTATTGCAGACCGTGCCGCCTTCGATCGTGCCGACGCAGACGGATGTGCCCTTGCCGTCGAGATCCTGAAGCGCGCTCACCTCGAGCGCAAAGCGGGCGGCGGCGAGAATGGCCGAGCGGCCGTCCTTCGGGTTGTTGCCGGCATGTGCGGAAACGCCGTGGAAAGTGACGGACCATACCGAGCGGCCTTTCCTCGAGCGGACGAATTCGCCGTTGGCGCGGCCGGCTTCGAGAACAAGCGCCTGCTTCGAGCGCTTTGCCATTGCTGCGAGCCAGTCTCGGGAATAAATCGAACTGATCTCTTCGTCGGGATTGTGGCAGACCGCGATGGCGAGACGATCGAGATCCTCGGGACGGGCGTTTTTGAGCGCATGAAGAATCGCAATCACGCCCGCCTTGCAGTCGCCGCAGCCGGGACCGCGAACGCGGTCGCCTTCAATGCGGAAGGAGCGCTTCGCGACCGTGCCGTCAGGGAAGACCGTGTCGAGGTGGGCGTTGAGCATGAGATCAAAATGCTCGGCGCCGGGCTTATTGGTGGCAAAGAGGCCTTTCCCGGCCTCGGGTCCGAAGTCGACAAGTTCGGTATGAAAGCCCATCTCGTCGTAGTGCCGCTGCATGATTTTGGCGACCTTCGTGACGCCTTCGGTCGAGGCGGAGCCGCAGTCCACATTGACGACTTCCTCGAGATCTTTCAAATATTCCTGAAGCAGACTCATTCCTTTCTCCTTGGTCAGATTTGCTTGTTTTCAGTGATTTCTACAAATTTTCATCAGCCTTTTACATTGATGGCTTCAATGAAGGGAATGCCATCAAATGTACCGTTCAAATAAGCATTCCTGACATTCTCATTTTTTCGTATTGGAAAATCTGAAAGTACATAGAGGTTTGAAGCCTTATCTCTATTTTTATTTACAAACCATATCTGGTCTCTTCTGAGTAATGGATTGTCCGGATCATTTGTATTGTTGTCTATTAATGCATCGCAATTTGTAGTGAAAATCAACTGAGCGCCGTTTCTTTGGTCGGCTTCTTCAAAGAAGGATTGGACAAGCTTCTCAATCAGAATGGGATGCAGATTCGCTTCAATGTCATCAACAATAAGCGTTGCATCTTTTTTCATGACGTCGATGATAGGGCCGGCGAGTTCCACCAAATGCTGAGTGCCACGGGACTCATCTGTCAGCGACATCGGCCAAGCCTTGCCGTTAAATTGATGAACAAAGGAAATATGGCCGATATCCAGAATTTCTCCATCATCCCTCATGGCGTTGGGATTCATGGAGATGTTTTTCCCCGGGCGGGCCTCTTTTTCAATCTGAATATCCTTGATGTCTATGCCCGCTGAAGCCAAGAATCTGATGAGAGTTTGTTTCTTAAGCCGTTTTTGTTCCAGAGCACGGATTGTATAGAGATTGTTAGCTCGGCTGAATGCATTGATTATCAGCAAATTATCCGCAAACCATTCAACGACCGGCATGAGTTGGAATGAATTGAATGCTGCGGCGGTGCCGAGAAATAACGAATCCGCTCTGGTCATTGAGCTCCATGATTTTTTCTGCCCTTGCAGTGAACTTCCAAATTTATAGTCATAGCTGTTGTCGGCATCATTCTTTGTTCTTTCGAATAGCAGGATTTTTCGCTCTTTTTTGAGAGAAAGCGCTTCATGAGCTACCTGATGATTCTTTACCGAGAATTCATATGTGTAGAAATGCTCTTCCTTTATGAAACGGACCGAAAAAGACATTTCTTCATATTTTGACGTTTCATCAAAGGCAAAGGCTTCAGGTTGAAACGGCGGAGGAAGCGCAACCGTATTCGTCAGCACGCATTGCTGCATTACCTGCAGAGCCCGGATAACGTTCGATTTGCCGCTGGCATTGGCGCCGTATATTGCTGCAGCCTTCAGAATATGGGGAACATCTTTTCGCCCTGTCTTAAAGGCATTCCAGGTCAGGCGTTCCTTCGCTGCGGGCTTGGCGCGAAGCGACAAGGTTTGTTCTTCTTTGAAGTTTCTGAAATTTTTGAATGAAAAACCCACGAGCATAGATTTACCATGAAAATTTGCAGATTTTCTACAAATTTCTAGAGTACATAGGCCTTACCGCATCTGTCAAGGAAATATGACCACTGCGAATGTCGCAGAGAATCCTCTGCGATCGCTTCATCCGGTGGGTGCATCGGTCCGGCGAATCGGATGGTCGGAGAGGTCAAAGCGGGCATAAAGCGCAAAGAGGCCCCGCAGCCATTCCAATGCCGGGACGCCGTCCATCCGCTCGTGCCAGATGAGACGCGTATAGAAGGACCTCGGATCCTGATCGCTTTTGGATGCCGGCATCATGACGGGAATGACTGCAATGGATGGATGCGCGAGCTTCTTCTGCATGCGTATGGCTGTTTGAAGCGGCAGGATTGCCGTGAAGTCGGTGACCTGAAGAATGGAGGGCACGCTGAGGAAAAAGGGCACCGTCACTGCGCAGTCAAGGAAGTTTTCGCCGAGAAAACTTTTTTCATCGAGCGAATAGAGGAGCGGGTCCGTAGAGGTTTCATTCGAAATGCGGATCTTCCGCCAACGCTTGAGGTCCTCAAGACCGATCGAGCTTTTTTCTCGCCAGAGGGCTTCAAGCGGGTGGCCGGATCGCACGCAGACCGCGTAGCGGACCTGGTAGAGCCTTAGTTCCCGGATGCCCGGAGGAAGCTCTCGCGAAGACGGGAAAATCGCGCAGTCGAGCGTGCCTTTTTCAAGCTTTTGCATGAGGTCGGGCGTAAGCTGACTGATCTCAAGCCGGGCATGAGGAGCCAGCCTGAAGAAGGCTTCAATCACATCCGTCATGACGGCGAAGATCGCGTTGTCGACGGCTCCGATCCGAAAGGTCCGGGTGAGGGTCGCCGGATCGAAAATTTCAACCTGTCCGAGCTGCGACGCGCGGTTGACGAGATCGATCACCTTGGGATAAAGCATGGCGGCGTAATCCGTCGCAATGAGTTCCGGCATGGAACGCAGGAAGAGCTTGTCGTCGAAGGTTTCCCTGAGCTTTTTGAGGATTCTGGACGCGCGCGACAAGCTGATGCCGCAGCGAAGCGCTGCGCTCGAAAGCGACAGCTCTTCATAGATCCGTGCGAAAAACCGCAGATCTTCGATGGTGAGGGAGGAGAGTTTTTCGGAAAGCGCAAAAGTCTCGGGCATATCTTGCAAATTCCTTCATGTTTCTCTCCATGGTACCGCGCTCGTCATGTTTCTACACTGATTGAACAGCTGAGACGTTCGCCGCCCAGGCGCCGCGCTATTCCCGGCGCCCTGGTTTTCGACCAAGGCGAGCGATCGGCTGAAGAAATTTGTCATCAAAGGAGAAACATCATGCAGACTCGCATGACCTGGATCGCCGCGGCCTGTGTCGCGGCCGGCCTGGCTATTTCATCGGGCGCGTACGCGATCGGCGGCGCCTCGGGCCCGCACGTGGGCTACCCGGCCTCGGGCAAACTCGGCGCTGTGGTGCTCAACCCCTATGAACTCGCTCCGCTCACCGCCGTGATCAAGAATGGCGGCTACACCGTGACCGACGCCGAAGTGCGCATTGTTCCGAAAGAGGGCGGTCAGGAAATCAAATACAAGGTGAGCGACACGCAGGTGCGCACGCACGGCGGCATTCCTGTCTTTGGTCTTTATCCCGACTACCGAAACACGGTTGAGGTCTCCTACACGCGCTTCGCCAACGGCAAGTCCGAACGCGTTGAGAAGGAGATCTACCGCATCTATGCGGGTCCCGCGAATATCCGCACGGCCGGCTATGCCGGCGTGACTTCCGTCTTCCCGAAGGCGGAAGTGAAGAAGATGGATCCGGCCTTCTCGGACCGCCTCTACCTCATCAACAACATGATTGCGGCGACGCCGGAATCGACCCGTGCCGTCTGGAACAATCCGATGGGCGGCGCTCTGGAGTGGAACCGCTACCCGCAGAACGCCATCTACGACACGAAGGGGGAACTGCGCTGGTACATGGAACCGTCGTCGATCTTCAACTATCACGACATCTACCGCGCCGGCATCATGATGGGCTTCCGTCAGAACAAGGACGGCGCCTTCACCTGGGGGTACGGACAGCGCTACGTGAAGTACGACCTCATGGGCCGCGAGATCTGGAACCGTCGGCTTCCTGACGGCTACAACGACTTCTCGCACGCCATGGATCCGATGCAGAACGGAAACTACCTTGTGCGCGTGGCCTCTTCCGACCATGTCCGCGCCGACGGGAAGCACGTCCGCACGGTTCGCGACGTGATCATTGAGGTCGATCCCAACGGCAATGTGGTGGATGAATGGCGTCTTTTCGACATTCTTGACCCCTATCGCGATAATGTTCTGAAGGTCCTCGACCAGGGCGCCGTCTGCCTCAACATTGACGCTTCTCAGGCGGGCAAAACGCTTTCCGCCGAGCAGCTCGCCGAACAGGATAAGAGCGACAAGTTCGGCGACATCGTGGGTTCGGGTGCGGGCCGCAACTGGGTTCACGTGAATTCCGTCGACTACGACCCGACCGACGATTCGATCATCATCTCCTCGCGCCACCAGTCCGCGCTCATCAAGATCGGCCGCGACAAGAAGGTGAAGTGGATCATGGGCTCGCCCGAAGGCTGGAAGAAGGAATTTGCCGACAAGGTCCTGACGCCGGTTGATTCGAAGGGCAACAAGATCAAGTGCGAAGGCAGCAAGTGCGAAGGCTCGTTCGACTGGACGTGGACGCAGCACACCGGTTGGCGCGTCGACTCGATGTCGGACAAGAAGACCTTCATTCTTTCCGTCTTCGACAACGGCGACGCCCGCGGCATGGAGCAGCCGCCGCTTCCCGACATGAAGTATTCCCGCGCGGTCTTCTTCAAGATCGATCAGGAAAAGATGACCGTCGAACAGATCTGGGAATACGGCAAGGAACGCGGCCATGACTGGTACAGCCCGGTGACGTCGCTCACGGAATACATGCCCGACAAGAAGTCCGTCTTCGTTTATTCGGCAACGGCAGGCGCAACCTACAACTTCAAGACCGGCGCCTTTGAATCGGCGCCCAACCCCTACATTGATGAATTCAAGTGGGGCGAGAAGGAGCCTTCCGTCGAAATCCAGTTCAAGGGCACCTCGGGCTACCAGGCCATGCCGGTGGATCTTTCGAAGGCTTTCAGCCAGTAATCGAAATGTGATTCTGCGGGATCTATGAGATTCTCTGCCGCTCCGTGCGTCTTCAGAGCTTGAGCTTTGAGGACGCGCGGAGTTTTCTTTTGCTGCTTCAGATGCAGGAAGCGCACGAGCGGCGGAATTATTCCCCTGCAGCGTTCCCTGTCAGATCCCGGAATACCCAGGATTCGGCTCAAAGCTTTGAAGCTCCGGCGGGCTTTCTCCTGGATTTACACTCGCATTTCCTTCGGAGACGGGTAATATGCGGGACGCGGCATCAGACCGTCAGCTTGACGCACGAGAGAACAAAAGGAGAATAAGCATGGCCCTCAAGAAAATCATCAAGGTCGAGGATCCCGACGACATCAAGTCCGGCTATGCCGGCAAAGTCATGGAATCGGTGAAGTTTGCCGCGCTCATCGCGAGCTTCACGGGCTTTGTGGTCGGCATCATTCTGAAGACCCGGTTGACGGAATTCGGTTCCGCATCCTGGAGCTCGGATGCCTTTACGCTTGCGATTTTCTTCATCGTCCTCTTCCTCGGTCTCTGGTTCACCGTGAAGGACCTCCCGGCGCTTTGCCGCGAGAAGACGAACTTTAAGAATGCTGAAAATGTCGCGGACGTAACGGTCGCCGGTTTCGTGTTTCTCCAGTATGCGGTCTCCTTCAGCTTCTGCTTCTTCTTTGCGGTGACGGTCGACGCCGCAACGAATTTCATTAATCCGCTCTTTGCGGGCGACTACCTTCTCGACTTCCCGGCTGCCGTCTTCTTCTTCTACGGCGTCGTGCCCGCGGTGCTCGTGAATCTGATCGCAGCCGCCTTCATGCGCTCGCAGATCAGAAAGAAGCTCCCGCAGGATTGATTTCCGATTGACCAATGAAAAGAAGCCGCCGGCGACTCCCAATGAGTTCCGGCGGCTTTTTAGATTGAGTAGAAGCCCTGCCGGGCTTCCTTCAAACTGTTATTTGGCCTCGGCCTTCGCTTCGCGCGCGGCATGGCGGTCGCGAAGAATGCCGATCACGTCGGCAAGCTCGAGGTCCTGATCCTGGAGCAGTACGAGGAGGTGGTAGACCAGGTCGGCCGCCTCGTTCTTAAGCTCCTCGCGGTCATGGACGGTGGCGGCAAGCGCGGTTTCAACGCTTTCCTCGCCCACCTTCTGCGCGATCCGCTTCGTGCCGCGGGCATAGAGGCTCGCGGTGTAGGAGGTCGAAGGATCTGCGGTGCGGCGGGAGCCGAGAAGAAGCTCAAGGTCGCGCAGGAACTGCCACTCGGGCTCGAGGCTCCCGAAGCAGCTCGTCGTGCCGAGGTGGCAGGTGGGGCCGTCCGCCTTGACGAGGACGAGAAGCGTGTCGTTGTCGCAGTCCGTGCCGATGTCGATGAGATGAAGGAAGTTGCCGGAGGTTTCCCCCTTCGTCCAGAGACGATTCTTCGTGCGCGAGAAGAAGGTGACCTTCTTCGTCTCGAGCGTTCGGCTCAGCGCTTCCTGATTCATGTAGCCGAGCATGAGGACGCGTCCGGAGACGGCGTCCTGCACGATGGCGGGAATAAGTCCGCCCGTTTTTTCCCAGTCAAGCTTTGCTAGTGTTTCTTGAGTCAGCATGTTCTAACCTCGATTCCATTGTCGGCGAGATAACGTTTGAGGTCGCCGATATCAATGATTTTTTTGTGGAAAACTGATGCGGCGAGTGCGCCGTCGACCTGAGCAAGGCGGAAGGCATCGAGGAAATGCTCCATGGTGCCCGCGCCTCCGCTCGCAATGAGAGGCACCCGGCAGACGCCTCTCACAAGCTTCAGCTGCTCGATGTCGTAGCCCTTGCGCACGCCGTCCTGATTCATCATGTTGAGGACGATTTCCCCTGCGCCCCGCTTCTGGACTTCCTCGACCCAGCGAAGCGTCTCCCACTCGGTCTTGCGGGTGCGCTTTTCGTCGCCCGTGAATTGATTGACCCAGTATTTGCCGGTCGCTTCATCGTGCCAGGTGTCGATCCCGACCACGACGCACTGGACGCCGAATCGGTCTGCGAGGCGCGTGATGAGCGTGGGGTCGGAAAGCGCAGGGGAGTTGATGGAAATTTTGTCGGCGCCGAAGGCGAGAAGCCTCCCCGCGTCCTCAACCGACTTGATGCCCCCGGCAACGCAGAAGGGAATGTCGATCGCTTCGGCGACGCGCGAAATCCAGCTCTTGTCGACGACGCGGCCGTCCGATGAGGCGGTGATGTCGTAGAAGACGAGTTCGTCTGCGCCTTCCTCGGCATAGCGTTTGGCAAGCGGCACGATGTCGCCGATGATTTCATGACCGCGGAACTGCACGCCCTTGACGACCTGTCCGTTGCGGACGTCGAGGCAGGGAATGATGCGTTTGGCGAGCATGGATCCTCCTTTAAAGGGAAAGCGTGATTGCGGCATGAATGGCAGCCCTGAGGGAGCTTTGGGGAGCTTTGAGCGCGAATTTCAAGCATAGCCTGCGGGAAAACGAGCTGTTTTCTGAAATCGGGAAAGGCGATGTAGAAATTGCGTGAAGGACGCCGGTCGGCGGCGACAAGGCTTGCGGCAAAGCCCCGGGTTGTCCTCATGCGCGGAACTAATGTCCCCGGAAACTGACGGCAGTTTCCGGGATTTGAGAAAGCGGATGATCCGTCATGGAAAAGGGCGGCAGGGAATTGATTCCCCGCGTGCGGCCTTCCAGCACTGAATGGCTTCCTCCACCGAGAATTTCCCTTCAAGCAGCGCGCGCCCGACAATCACGCCGGCCGCGCCCGCCTTTCCCAACCCCCCCGGGCCGCCCCGGGGCGGGCAGCCTCGCGCACGTCGTCGAGCGAACCGATGCCGCCCGAAGCCTGGAAGGCCACCTGCGGGAATGCTTCCGAAAGCGTCCGGTAGAGACCGGAATTGGTGCCCGAGAGCGTTCCATCCTTCGAAATGTCGGTGCAGAGCACGTGCTTCAGGCCCGCAGGGAGATATTCGCGGATCAGGTCCTCGATGAGAACGCCGGAATTTTCCTGCCAGCCGCTCACGGCAATCTGCCGGCGGCCCGCCTCATCGATCCGCACGTCGAGCGCGAGAACGATGGCTTCAGGCCCGTAGGTCTTCATCCAGCCTTTGACGGCTTCGGGATCCCTGACCGCGGTGGACCCCACAACAACGCGGGAGGCGCCGGCATCGAGGAGCGCGCGGACGTCGGCTTCGGTTCTTACGCCCCCGCCCGTCTGAACGGGGACATGGAGGCCCGCGAGGCATTTTTTGAGAAGCGGAATCTGGCGGCGTGCAGGGTCCTTCGCGCCCGTGAGGTCGACGATGTGAAGGAGCTTCGCTCCCGCCTTTTCGTAGCTCTGAAGGCGAAGGAGCGCCTCGTCGCCATAGTCTCTCGAGGCGCTGTAGTCGCCCTGGTGGAGGCGCACGACGCGGCCTTCAAGAAGATCGATTGCAGGAATGATCACCGTTCAACTCCGAGGAAGTTTGCAAGAAGCTTCGCGCCCGCCTTGCCCGAGCGTTCCGGGTGAAACTGGACGCCCGCAAAGTTGTCTCTGGCTGCTGCCGCCGTGAAGGGTTCGCCGTACTCGGCGCTCGCGATGGTGAATTCGTTCACGGGCATCGCATAGCTGTGAACGAAATAGAACCATTCGCCTGCGGGAAGACCCGCAAAAAGGTGCTTCGCCATGGGCGAATCGTCGGGGAAAACGCGGTTCCAGCCCATGTGCGGGAGCGGGAGACTCCCGACCCTGAGCTCGCGGACTTCGGCCGGGATTAGGCCGAGCATGTCGACCCCGCCCGTTTCCTCGCTTCTTTTTGCAAGAAGCTGTTCGCCCAAGCAAATCCCGAGAACGGGCTGCGAGAGCGACCGGATGAGATCGGGAAGTCCGCGCTTTTCCAGTTCCGCCATCGCGGCGCGCGCCGTGCCGACGCCCGGGAGAAACACGCGGTCCGCGGCCTTGACGAGCTTCGGATCGCGCGTGACCTCCGGCTCAAGCCCCAGGCGCGAAACCGCCCGGGCAAGCGAGAGGAGGTTCGCGCAGCCGGTATCAAGAATAACGACCCGCATCGTTAGAGCACTCCTTTCGAAGAGGGAAGTTCATGACCTTCAATGCGCTTCGCGTCCCGAAGGGTGCGCCCGAGTGCCTTGAAAAGCGATTCGGCGACGTGATGGTCGTTCTTTCCCTTCGCCTTCATGTTGAGCGTGATCCCCATGGCCTGAGAGAAGGAGCGGAAGAAATGCTCGATCATTTCGGTCGCGAGGTCGCCCACGAACTGGTTTTTGAACTTTGCCTTGAAGGTGAGCCAGGGGCGCCCGGAGATGTCGAGCGCGCACCGGCAGAGGGCTTCATCCATGGGAAGGAGAAAGCCGAAGCGGCGGATGCCGCGCTTGTCGCCGAGCGCGAGCCTGATCGCTTCGCCGAGCGCAAGCCCCGTATCCTCCACCGTGTGGTGGCAGTCGACCTGAAGGTCGCCCTTGGCCTTCAGATGAAGCCGCATGCCGCCATGCTGAGCGATCTGCTCGAGCATGTGGTCGAAGAAGCCGATGCCGGTTGAAATCTCGTTTTCGCCCTCGCGGTCGAGCCAGACTTCGACGCGGATATCCGTTTCCTTCGTCTTTCGCTCAACCACCGCGTGGCGGTCAGTTTCAGGCGTCTGAGGGAGGCTCGCAAGGAGGCGTTTTTCGACAGCGGCCCAGGGTTCGCCCTCGGGACCCACGCGGATTCCGGTAAGACCCATGTTTTCGGCGAGCTTCAGATCCGTCTCGCGGTCGCCGATCACGTAGGAGTTTTTCTGGTCCATTGCGCCCCGGCGAAGGTACTTCTTGACGAGCCCGGTGCCGGGTTTTCTGCAGGCGCAGCCTTCGCCCGGCATGTGCGGGCAGATGAGGACCTCGTCGAACTTCGCGCCCTGGCTCTCGAGAATCTGCATCATGAGGTTGTGCGGACCCTCGAAGTCTTCAGTCGGGAAGGAGGCCGTTCCGAGGCCGTCCTGGTTGGAGACCATGACGAGCTGCCAGCCCGCGTCCTTGAGCGCCTTCAGCGCCGGAAGAACGCCTTCGACGAAGCGCATCTTTCTGAAGTCGTCCACCTGAAAGTCGTGAGGTTCTTCGAGGATGGTGCCGTCGCGGTCGACGAAAAGAAAACGTTCTGCCATCAGTATTCTCCGAGGAGTTCCGTGAGCGCGGCGAGAAGAAGCGCATTCTCTTCGTCGGTGCCTACCGTGATGCGGATGGCGCCCGCGAGGGTCGGCTGCCGGCTCTGGTCGCGGAGAATAATTCCGCGGTCCCAGAGGCCCGTAAAGACGCGGGCGCTTTCGGCAAAGCGCACAAGGAGGAAGTTCGAGGCCGATGGGGACACCTCCAGCACGCCGGGGAGCGCCCGGAGCGCCCGGGCGAGCTCCTCGCGGCGGCGAAGCGTTGCGAGAACGCGCGTCTTCATGCGGGCGATGCCTTCGTCAGAAAGCGCCTGTTCGGCAATGTCGGCGACCGGCGCCGGAATCGGATAGGGGGCGATCACCTTTCTGATCATTCCGATCACGGCGGGGCTGCCGATCAGGAACCCGCATCGGATCCCGGCGAGCGCAAAGGCCTTCGAGAGCGTGCGGATGATGACGAGGTGCGGCGCCCGTTCGAGCCGGTCGACGGCGGTGTCGTCGGGCGAAAATTCAATATAGGCTTCGTCAAGCACCAGAATGGCGCGCCCGCGGGTGGCGTTGATGAGGCCGCTCACGACTTCAGGAGAGAGGAGATTTCCCGTCGGATTGTTGGGCGAGCAGGCAAAGACCACCTGAATGGCGGGATCCTTTTCGAGCGCCGCTTCGAGCGCCTTCACGTCGGGGGTCCACCCGTTCTCAGGCGACGTCGTGAGGTTCACGACGCGCACGTTCGCGGTTTCGGCCGAGACGGAGTACATGCCGTAGGTGGGCGGGAACTGCAATACCGCGTCGCGCCCGCCCGTGCAGAAGGTGCGGATGAGAAGGTCAATCCCTTCGTCGCCGCCGCGCGTGGCGAGAATCGATTCGGGGGAGACGCCGGAGTAGGCGGCGTAGCGCGCGATGACTTCCGCGGGCTGCGCGTCGGGGTAGCGGTTCAAGCGCCCGTTTCTCAACGCATAATCGTCCGATTCCGCCGACTCGTTGGCGTTGAGCCAGACGTCGCCCCGGCCGCCCGCAGCCGCCACGATGCGGCGGGGGGGGGGGGGGGGGGGGGGGGGGCGCGCCCTATTCGTC
>OBXA01000538.1_pt1 | contig 29312 bp, 23 predicted proteins | sample 1538121 | NCBI WGS metagenome assembly OBXA01 (sample SAMEA2580133, study PRJEB22360) | human gut metagenome | biome: human gut; feature: human-associated habitat; material: faeces | place: Denmark | collected 2008/2010 | reverse complement strand
TTGGACCGGATTTTCCGGTTTCAGTCATAAAAATCGGTACTTGCTCAGACCTTCCCTAAATAAGTTTATTTATTTACTATTCCTTAGCGAAACGCATTGCGCGTTTCATACATTGCTTCATCCGGTGGCATAGCACGAGAGACAACGGGAGAGATAATCTGCGAAGGTGCGCCGGTATCTGTTGTTTTATCACAACATCGTTATTTATTTGATTTCTTTGGGATGGCACCCCCCCCCCACCTTGACACTTGCATCAACTTGTGCTTGTTGCAAAACTGAGCGGCGAGTTCATTTTCCCCGAACTCAAAAGTTTCTTCCAAAGGTTTCAATCATGAAAAAAACTCTAATTGCGCTCGCCGCTATGAGCGCCTTTGCTGCCGCCGGCACGGCTGCTGCTGCCGATGTTACGCTTTACGGTAAGGCCGACCTTGGCCTCCACTACACATACAACAAGGTTGATGGTCAGGATGCCGTCAATTCGTTTGATATGAAGTCCGGTCAGAACGTCGGTTCGCGCTTCGGCCTGAAGGGCACGGAAGACCTCGGCAACGGCACGAAGGTCGGCTTCATTCTCGAAAACGGCTTCAACGCTGACGACGGCACGATGGGTCAGGACAGCCGCCTCTTCGGTCGTGAAGCGAACCTCTTCGTTACCGGCGACTTCGGCACGCTCTCCATGGGCCGTGTTGGCGCCCTCTCCTCTGGTATGGGTTCCTACAACGTCGTCTACGGCTACGCCGCCTTTGGTACGGGCTGGGGCGACTATGCCGGCGCCAAGAGCCAGTTCAATCTCGCCGATCGCGACCGTATGGACAACACGGTGACCTACGTTACGCCGAACTTCGCCGGCGTCAAGGTTTACGCGCAGTACTCTTTCTCCACTAAGGGTCAGGAAACCGCAGGCAACGAGCGTCAGAACCAGCGTTATGCCGGCCTCGGCGTCAAGTATGATCTCGGCTCCTTTAGCACCGGCCTCGTTGTTGATACGGTTCTCAACAATTATGCGAACACCAACAGCGAAGATTCCCTCGGCGTGACATGGGGCGCCTCCTATGACTTCGGCGTTGCCAAGGTCTACGGCATGGCTCAGTACGGCAAGAACGAAAATAAGCTCGGTGGCTATTCTACGAGCCTCCTTAACGACGACGACGGCGCGGGGAACACCACAAAGGTCCTTAGCGATGAAGGCCTTGAAGGCTATGCTCTGACGCTTGGCGTGACCGCTCCTGTTGCTGGCGGTACCGTGTTCGCTCAGGCAAACTATACCGATGGTCAGACTAGCTCGGATGTCGTAGTGAAGCTCACGAGTGGCTCCTCGACGCCAAGTGTTAATGTCGATGCTGACATCACCCGTTGGGGTGTTGCCGCTGGCTACAGCTACCCCTTCAGCAAGCGCACGTACGTTTATACGTATGCCGCATATAACGAAGGGAAGGCCGATCTGACGGCCAAGCTTGCTGGAAAGCCTGATACTTCCGGCTCTCTGAAGGACAAGGTTGGTGAATTCGGCCTCGGCCTCGTTCACAGCTTCTAATAACTCCGGCAATAAAAGCCGGTTCGTCTAGCAAGAGCTTCCCGGCTTAGCCGCTGTTATGATCTCCCGCAGAATGCACGTTCTGCGGGAGATTTTTTTGGTGCGCTCGGCAGCGCACGTGTGTCTATGTGGTGAAAGTCCACTGACCTCCCGAGAAGGGGAAGGTCTAGCGACTCGGCAGAGTCAGGGAGGCAACAAACTGATGAAGGAAGCCGATAGCAAATAGCCAGTCCGACGAACAGGAAGCGGATGCGAGGCGTCTCAATTGGGAGAGCGAGCAAGAAGTCGTTAACCCCATACTTCTACGGACACAGTTGGGACGTAAATCCGACGGATAGGGCTAGAAGCGCATGTGTGATACCCGGGGAGATCCCTGCCAGTGCCTATGGCTACCGACGTCGCAAGGCGGAGGGATGCTGGTTGGGAAGTCAGCCGAGGCCGTAGTAGGCGAAACCGCCGAAGGGCCGAATTCAAACATTGCAAGTAGAGGGTGCGGTGAATGTCAAGTGAGCTTTCGCCGATTTTGTTCTTAAAAAGTAGGTTGTAGTCTGAGCTCAGTGAGGGCTTTGCCCTCTCCGCCTTCGGCGGATTCACCCAGAGTTTTTTGGCCCGTAGAAAAACCTTTGATGCAGCTGTGCAGCACCGTTCGCGCGGAGAGGTCGGCAGGCCGGTAGAATGAGCCTCCTCAGGCAGGAGGAGGCCGAGCCTGAGGCCCGCGGAAAACCGGCGAACGCCTTGTTGCAGCAGCAGCGGGGCGTTTGTTCAAGCTGCCTTGGCATGCTTTTCCTCCAACTGTCCATTTTCGGGGTTAAGCCACACCTCTTTGATCGGCGTACAGTTCAGCACTCTCCCGGTGATCCAGCGCTCCGGATGGCGTCTGCGAGCCTCCAGCATCGTCTCCCTGCGTCGGCGCAGCACCTCCGCGTCCTCGCCGCGATAGCGCTGCCCCGGCGTTACCATGCGGATGCCGCGGTGTCTGTGGTGCTCGTTGTAGTGGTCTACAAAGCCCTGCACCCATTGCTCAGCTTCCTCAGCATTGTCGAAGCCGTCACGGGGGTACAGGTAATCGCCGCTATACTTAAGCGTACGGAAGAAGGACTCCGAATACGGATTGTCGTTGCTGACTCGCGGACGACTGTGCGAGAAGGTAATTCCGTTCTTCTCAAGCAAAGCCAAAGTGGGAGCGGCCTTCATGCTCGCACCATTGTCTGAGTGCACGACAAGCTGTCCGGGCTTGATTCCGTATCGCCTGAAGGCATCCCCGAGAAAGCGCACGGCGAAGTCGGCATTATCAGCCTCGAAGACCCTGGCGCTCACAACCATGCGGCTGTAGACGTCGACAATGACATACGCGTAGTAGAACCTGCCCGTGTACTTGCTCGAGCGCAGATAGGTGATGTCCCAGGTCCACACCTCGTTTGGCTTCTCTGCGCTGTATGCAGTCGGCTTGCTGCGCCGGCGGGCTTCCCGGGTAGGCGCACGGCGTGCGTTCAATCCCCGTGCCCTGAAGAGACGGTAAAGCGTTGAGAGAGAGCACCAGTACTCCTTGTTTTCATCGAGCAGCTTGTAGAAGGCCTGCGTCAGACTAAGATCCCGCACATCGGCTTTGCAGAAGCGATCTACGATCTGCTCACGCAGGTCCTCAGGGATTTGCCGCGGGCTCGTAAAGTTGCTGCGGTCGAGCCGGCCATCACCATCCGGTGCATGCCGCCAGTTCTGCAGCGTCCGTGGTGTAATGCCGACTGCCTCGCAGGATTGCCTCTGCGACAAGCCTTTCGATTGACCGAATTCGACCAGCGAAACGATTTCCCGGCGATCTCTGCAGCGTCCGTGGGGTAATGCCGACTGCCTCGCAGGATTGCCTCTGCGACAAGCCTTTCGATTGACCGAATTCGACCAGCGAAACGATTTCCCGGCGATCATGGGCACTGATCAGCTTTCCTTTGCCCCCCAGATCGCCTCGGCTTTTTTTGACAACATCAGCATCGTCGCAGCGTCCGCTAATGCTTTGTCTTTTCTGGCGATTTCTCGGTCCTTCCTGGCATTTTCCTTCTTGAGTTCAGACATGGCCGACATCTGAGCATCATGGCGCTTCTTGTCAACCACATCCGGATGATTGTTAAACCATTCGGTCCAGGCATCGACTGTGGAGGCGAGATAGCCATGCTTGCGGCAGAACTGGCCGAAGTCAGTCTCGCTCATGAAAGCTTTGGCATTCACAGCAGTATGGGCTTGAAGGTAGGTCACTCCTTTAGGGAGCTTGAGGCTGGCCATGAGCTTGGGATTTCCTTTGTTGGGCAGCGTGCCGCAACCTGCTTGCTCTCTGGCAATCTTGAGCCAGTACGAGATCGTTGATTTGCCGATCGAGTACTGCTCCACGGCTTCAGAGATGCTGAGCTCCTTGCTCAGCAGGCGCGCTACGACGTTGTCTTTGAACTCCTGCGAATATCGCATGTTTTGCCACTCCATGAAAGGTTGAAGGGGTGGCGAAAGTTAGTATGACATCTAATGGCATGCCGACGCTGTATTTGAAATCTTCAGCATAGTCGCTGCCGCTAGAACGCTCAAGAACTCCGTAGAAGGACAGATTCTTCGACGTATCGAACTGCGCTCCAAGGCCGTAGGAAACCCAGGTACTGTCGAGCGAATCGGACAACTTGCGGGCAACGCCGGCTGCCGGCGTCACGGTCGCATCAACGTCTCCAAGGAACTCATGGTTGACGGACACCGATGCGCTGGAATTTCTGATGAGGCAAGAACGGCGACCTGCGTTACTTCTTAATGACTTGCCGCCGGATTGAATAGAGGGAGGGGAAAGACTGGACCAGTCGTTCCCCTCTAAAGTTTGTGGAGTGGTTTCATTCAATAAGACTGAAACCACTCCACATTGGTTTGCCCCTTCGGTTGACGATATGTCGGCCGTTTGGCGAACGAGTTCCATTTTGGAACAAGTTGCCGCTTTGCAATGGCTTTGCCTCGTACATCAAAGAAATCCTTAGCACTTGTCTGTGACGAGCGAAAAGCAAAACTTCCCCCAGTCATTCATCAATCGCTGTCGCTCCGTGCTTAGGCGAGCTCGGTCGTAGGCTCCGTGGTAGTCGTCAGAAGCTTTACAGTGCAACAGGCAAAGCTCAGCCGCTTCCTGATCGTACCGGCGGTTGTTGCCGAGACGGTCGTCCTTGGCCCACGTGCGAAAGCCGCTGCGTGCTGTACCGTGTGCCGTGACGATGCAAATCTTGCCTTCGCGCTTGGACTTGTCCGGGTCAATCCACCCGGTTCCAGCTAGCGCTTTTTGTCTGGCGTGCATTCTGCGGATCAAGGCAGTTGTTGCTGCGTCGGAAAAGCTACCGCCATTGTCGGCCTTGAAGATCAAGTCGTCCGCCCTAGGTAGGTTTGGGCGAACCTTTTCCAAAACCTCGATCGCTTGCTGCGACAGATAGATAGTACGGTCTCGCTTGGGGTCCTTGATTTTGTCGTGCTCGGGCGGAATTTCCCAGATTCGCTTCTCAACGTCAATTTCGCCCCAGGTGGCTAGGCGAACAGCCTTCATGCGGCTTGCTGTAAGGATGGCGAACATCATCATCCAGCGACTCGTACCTTCCAGGTGGTAAAGCGCTTGAATGAACGAAGGAATCCTATCGTAGGGGAGAGCTGCGAAATTTTCTTTGCGGACGGCGTTCTTACGAGCGCCTTCCATGAGAACGCCGAGAGGGCCTTGTAGAGAACACAAATCTTCAGCTGATGAGCTGTAGTTCATCGCTCGGGCCCAGTTCAGAATCGCTCTGATGTTCCGCAACGCTTTCTTCGCAGTGATGGTTTTTGTAGTCCAAATCGGGGCAAGGACGTCACGGATGTCTTCAACGGTAATTGCGTTGATACCGATGTCACCGAGGCGAGGTAGCACATGCCTGGCAAGAAGGTTGGACGTGGCGTAAGGCTCTTTCCGGTCGTTTACCCAGTAGTTGTTTTCCACGCGGTATTTCAGCCACAAATCCATGACCTCCGCGAAAGTTTTGGAGGTGGGAGCGGTCTTTGAAGACGATTGCTGAGTCTTTGCCTTCCGACGAGTTGCGCGTGTGGGCGTTGGATTGATGCCCTCAGACAGGCGCGCCCTGATTTCCGTAGCTTTAGTGCGAGCTTCGGAAAGCGACATGGAGCGACGGAGTCCGAGAGACATGCTGCGCCGCTTGCCGAATGTGTCTTGATACCGGAGGATGTAGCTTTCTGAGGCTCCGCGAATGCGGAGGTAGAGCCCTTGGACACCGCCGAGCGGATAAAAGCCCGGTGACTTGAGTTGCCGGAAGATGACGAGCGGCATCGGAGTGACGAATTTAGGCATGGTCGAAAAGGTTCAAAAACGACGAAAACTGCGCTAAATCCGATCTTATCGAGCTTCAGAGGGGCACCAAAAGGGTCACCAAAAATGCAGGTCCTGTAAGGTTTTGTACGGTTACAAAAGGTTCTGTTTAGTAATTTTGTAAGCGTGTTGCAAAATTTCCACAGATAAGAAAAAAGGCTTGAAACTCAATCGCTTCAAGCCTTTAATCCACTGCAGTTTCAAGTGCTTACCACTAATTACAAAACTGCAGTTTTTGTAATTAGTGGCGGAGAAGGAGGGATTCGAACCCTCGAGGCCCGCAATTTTGGACCTGCACCCTTAGCAGGGGTGTGCATTCGACCTCTCTGCCACTTCTCCGCATCATTGTTCGTACATGCGGCAAGGCATATTGTCTGTTGGTGCGCCAGGCAGGATTCGAACCCACGACCCTCTGGTTCGTAGCCAGATACTCTATCCAACTGAGCTACTGGCGCACTGAGAAAATGAATTCTGCCGTTCTGACTGAGTCAGTGCAAGACATTCACTCAAGAATACCGCATATGCGGGATGCTTTCACAGATTCTGCAAATAACGTCTTTCCGCGCAAATTCGCCGTGTTTGCGTTCGTTTGCCGCCCTGCATTTTCCATACATGAACAGTTACAATAAATGGCTTCAAACAAATCGGCATTTTCCGGGTGAATAAAGAAGCCTGTTGCAGACGGGGAGATGATCTTCGGCTGGATGAGGACGTTCTCCGGAAGTTCGCGGCCGATCCCCCGGTTCAACTCCACCAGATCCGGCCGCCTGAAGCGCCGGAAGACATCGGCATGACACCAAGACTGAGCCTTCGCAACATTACGAAGCGCTATCCGGGCATCGTCGCCAACGACGGCGTCTCTCTCGAGATTGCTCCCGGAGAAGTCCTCGCCATCCTGGGCGAGAACGGCGCGGGCAAATCCACGATGATGAAGATCATCTACGGCGCAGCCCGCCCGGACGAGGGTGAGATTTCCTTTGACGGCAAACCCCTCGCCGTAGAAAGTCCGGCCGAAGCCCGCGAGCTCGGCATTGCAATGGTGCACCAGCACTTTGCGCTATTCGATACGCTCACCGTTGCAGAAAACGTGGCGCTCGGCCTTTCGGGGAAGCTCTCTCCGGCTCAAATTTCTGAAGAGATCAGAAGGCTCGGAGACAAGTACGGTCTTGAGGTCGATCCGGCTTCGATCGTGATGGAGCTCTCCATGGGCGAACGTCAGCGCGTTGAAATTCTTCGCGCCCTGATGACCAAGCCGAAGCTTCTCATTCTTGATGAGCCGACCTCAGTGCTGACGCCTCAGGCCGTCCGCACGCTCTTCAAGACCCTCCATCAGCTCGCGGCTGAAGGCGTTTCTATTCTCTTCATTTCGCACAAGCTCGATGAAATCCGGGAGCTTGCCGACCGCTGCGTGGTGCTCCGTGCCGGACGCGTCGTCGCCACGGTGAATCCGAAGGAAGAGACGGAAGAGGAGCTCGCGCGCCAGATGATCGGTGCGGATCCTCCCAAGGTGCGCGAGGCATCCGGAAAGGCAGGGGACGTCATTTTCGAAATGCGCGACGTCACTGTCCCGGGGAGCACGCGCGTCTGCGGCGTGAACAATGTGAATCTTTCCGTACGGGCTGGAGAAATTGTCGGCATCGCCGGCATTTCCGGAAATGGTCAGTCGCGCTTCATGGCGGCCGCCGCCGGCGAAGCCTGCACGTCGCCAGAATGCGTGAAGCTTTTCGGAAAGCCCGTAGGAAACCTCGATACCCATGCCCGCCGCATCTCGGGGCTCCGTTATGTGCCCGAGCAGCGGCTCGGACATGCCGCCGTGCCTGAGCTTTCTCTTACGGCCAACACCTATCTCACGGGCGACTCGCTCGTAAGAAGCGGCTTCATTCTCCGCGACAAAGCCCGCCAGTTCGCCAATACGGTGATTGAACGCTTCCACGTCAAGACGCCGACAGCGGAAAAGGCAGCAGGAAGCCTCTCCGGCGGCAATCTGCAGAAATTCATCATGGGCCGCGAAATTCTCAATCGCCCGCGCGTACTGCTGGTTCACCAGCCGACATGGGGCGTCGATGTGGGCGCGGCTGCCGTCATACGCAACAGCCTCATCCGCCTGCGCGACGACGGTGCCGCGATCATTGTCGTCAGCGAGGAAATCGACGAACTTTTTGAGGTTTCAGACCGCATTGCCGTCATGTATCGCGGCGCGCTCTCTCCTGCAGTCCCCAAGAAGTCCCTTACCATCGAAGAGGTCGGCCGCTGGATGTCCGGCCTCTGGCCTGATTCTCCCTTTGCCAAGACTCACACGGAGGTGCGCTGATCATGCTGCAGTTCCCGATCGCCATGACGCCGCGTACTGAGCCCGCTCGCGCGCTTTCATGGATTTCCCCCCTGATCGCGCTTGCGCTCACTGTGCTCACGGGGTTCTGTCTTTTCGCCGCGCTCGGTCAGGATCCCATCCGTGCGCTCGGCATCTTCTTCATCGCGCCTCTGGACAGCCTTCGCGGCTGGACGGAAGTCGGCGTCAAGATGACGCCGCTCCTTCTTTGCGCGGTGGGTCTCGTCGTCTGCTTCAAGGCCAACATCTGGAATATCGGTGCGGAAGGGCAGCTGATCGCGGGCGCCATTACGGGCGGCATTGCCGCGCTGCTCTGCGAACCCTCTTTCGGCAAGTGGTACGTCATTGTCGTGATGCTTGCCTCCGCTCTGGGCGGGGCTGTCTGGGGCGGCCTGACGGCGCTTCTGAGGCACAAATTCCACGCGAACGAAATTCTCGTTTCGCTGATGCTCGTCTACGTTGCGCAGTTTCTTCTTGCCTGGTGCGTTCAGGGACCGATGCGCGATCCGCAGGGCTACGGCTTTCCTCAGACCGAACTCTTCGAGTCGGGGGCGATGCTTCCCGTGATTGAGGGCACGCGCCTGCATCTGGGCGCCCTTTTTGCCCTGATTGCCGCCTTCGGCATCTGGATTCTCATGGACCGCATGGCGCTCGGATTCCAGTTCAAGGTATCCGGCATGGCGCCTTTTGCCGCGCGCTACGCGGGCTACCACCCGGGCAAGCTCATCTGGGCGTCGCTCATCATCTGCGGCGCGCTCTCGGGTCTTGCGGGCGGCATTGAAGCCTCCGGTCCTCTGGGGCAGCTCACCCCCACTATCTCCCCGGGGTACGGCTTTGCCGCAATTATCGTGGCCTTCGTCGGCCGCCTTTCCCCTCTCGGCTGCATTCCCGCAGCCTTCGTGATGGCGCTCTTTTATCTTGGCGGCGAGCTCGCGCAAAGCCGCCTCGGACTTCCCTCATCCATCACCGGGGTCTATCAGGGACTGCTTCTCTTCTTCATCCTCGCCTGCGACACAACGATTTTCTACCGGCTCTCCTGGCGCGGTTTCACTGAACGCCGTACGACGGAGGGCGCCTGACATGTCACTCGCCGCTTCTATCATCTCCTCCACGCTCAATGCCGGAACGCCGCTCCTTCTTGCCGCTGCGGGCATTGTGATTCATGAAAAGTCGGGCGTACTCAATCTCGGCATCGAAGGCATCATGCTGATGGGCGCCGTGATCGGCTTTTCAACAACGCTTGCCACGGGGAGCTTCGCACTGGGCTTTCTCGCCGGCGCAGGCGTCGGGCTGCTTCTGGGCCTCCTTTTTGCGTTCTTCACGCTCGGCATGCATGCCAATCAATACGCTGCAGGTCTTGCGCTTACGCTCTTTGGCACCGGTCTTTCGGCCTTTATCGGAAAGCCCCTCCAGGGGCAGGCGCTCTCCGAGCGCGCCGCTTCCGGCATTCCCGGCCTTGAGAGCATTCCATTCCTCGGTGAAGCCTTCTTTTCGCAGCACTTCTTCGTCTACGGCGCCCTGATTCTCATCGCCGCGGTCTGGTGGTTCCTCTTTCGCACGCGTGCGGGCCTCATTCTCCGCGCCGTGGGCGAGGCGCCGCAGTCGGCCTTTGCGCTCGGCTTCCCGGTTCTCAAGATCCGGCTTCTTGCCGTTCTTTTCGGCGCCGTTTGTGCTGGCGTTGCAGGAGCCTACCTTTCGCTCGTTTATACGCCGCTCTGGGTGGAGGGGATGACGGCCGGCCGCGGCTGGATTGCCCTCGCGCTCGTAACCTTTGCAACCTGGCGGCCGCTTCGCGTGGTTGTCGGCGCCTATCTCTTCGGCGGCGTAACCATGCTGCAGTTTGCCTTCCAGGGCATGGGCATTTCGATTTCGCCGCAGTTCATGGCGATGACGCCTTATCTCGCCACCATCCTTGTGCTCGTTCTGATTTCGCGCAATCCTCAGTGGATTCGTCTCAATGTTCCTGCGTCTCTCGGAAAGCCCTTTGCGCCGAGAAGCTGAGTGAACGCGTGAGCCTTTTTCCTTTTTAACTTCTTGGAGTTTTGAAAAAAATGAACAAGCGTTTTGCTTTCAAGCTCGCGCTCGCCGGCGCGGCCGCTCTCGTGCTTACGGCCTGCGGCGAAAAGGAGGCTCCCAAGGCTCCCGCGCAGTCGACCGCGCCCGCCAAAACGGATGCGGCTCCCGAGGCGAAGGCCGGTGAACCCCTCAAGGTTGCCTTCATGTACGTGAGCCCGGCCAACGAGGAAGGCTGGTCGACGCAGCACGACATTGCCCGCCGTGCGGTTGAAGCGAAGTTCGGCGACAAGATCAAGGTGACGACGGTTGAAAACATCCCTGAGAATGCCGACGCAGAACGCGTGCTCCGCGATCTTGCGCAGCAGGGGAACAAGCTCATCTTTGCCACCTCCTTCGGCTATATGAATTCTGTTCTCAAGGTGGCGAAGGAATTCCCGGACGTGAAGTTCGAGCATGCAACGGGCTATAAGACTGCCGACAATGTTGCCAACTACTCCGGCCGCTTCTATGAGGCCCGTTATCTCGCGGGCAAGCTTGCCGGCGCGACCACGAAGACCAATATTCTCGGCTACGTCGCGGCGCTTCCGATTCCTGAAGTGCTTCAGGGCATCAATGCCTTTACGCTGGGCGCGAAGAGCGTGAACCCCAATGTTGAAGTGCGCGTCGTCTGGACCTCTGCCTGGTACGACCCGGGCAAGGAATCTGATGCGACGAAGTCCCTCATCGGACAGAAGGCCGACGTGATTACGCATCATACGAACTCTTCGGCCGTGGCGGCAGCCTGCGAGGAAGCAAAGATTCCCGTCATTTCCTACAACACCTCGATGAAGCGCGCTGCACCCACGATGCTTCTGGGCGGCGTGATTCAGATCTGGGACAGCTTCTATGAAGGCCGCATTCAGGCCGTCATGGACGGCACCTGGAAGCCGCAGTCCGTCTGGGGAGGCGTCCCTGAACACATGGTGGCGCTCGTCGACATTGCGAAGACCGCTCCTCAGAGCGTGATCGACGACATCAAGGCCGCGACGGAAAAGATGGAAAAGCGTGAATTCCATCCCTTCACCGGCCCGATCGTCGACAACACCGGCAAGGAAGTCCTGAAGGCCGGTCAGGTGGCTACCGATTCTGATCTCCTCACGATGGGCTATCTGGTTGAGGGCGTCGCCGGCAAGCTTCCGACGATGAACTGACGATCAACGGTTTAATCGAAGCGGCTTCGGTTTCGGAGCCGCTTTTGCTGAATACTTCATTTCCACAAAGGAATCCTTCATGCAGAAGCGCATTGCTTTCAAGCTCGCCCTTGCCGGCGCCATGGCCCTCATGCTTTCAGCCTGCGGCGACAAGACCGAGGCCCCTCAGCCCGCGAAGACTGCGGATGCTCCCAAGACGGCAGAGACGGCTCAGGGCCCCCTCAAGATTGCCTTCGTCTACGTGAGCCCTGCCAGCGAAGAAGGCTGGTCCCGCCAGCATGACCTCGCTCGTCAGGAACTTGAGAAGGAATTCGGCGACAAGATCAAGGTAACGACGGTGGAAAACATCCCCGCCGGCGCCGACTCCGAGCGCGTGCTTCGCGACCTTGCTCAGCAGGGCAACAAGCTCATCTTTGCGACGTCCTTCGGCTACATGAATTCCGTCCTTAAGGTTGCCAAGGAATTTCCGGATGTGAAGTTCGAGCATGCGACGGGCTATAAGACCGCAGCCAACGTCGGCAACTACACGGCGCGCTTCTATGAGGGCCGCTACCTTGCCGGCAAGCTCGCCGGCGCCACCACGAAGACGAACGTGCTCGGCTATGTCGCCGCAGTGCCGATTCCTGAAGTGCTCCAGGGCATCAATGCCTTTACGCTGGGCGCTCAGAGCGTGAACCCCAATATCGAGGTTCGCGTTGTCTGGACCTCGTCCTGGTACGATCCGGGCAAGGAAGCCGATGCGACGAAGACCCTCGTCGGCCAGAAGGCGGATGTGCTCACGCATCACACGGATTCGCCCGCTGTTGCGGCCGCCTGCGAGGATCTGAAGATCCCCGTGATTTCCTACAACACGGCAATGAAGCGCGTTGCGCCCACGATGCTCCTGGGCGGCGTCGTGCAGTCCTGGCACGAGTACTACTCGGGCCGCGTGAAGGCGGTGATGGACGGCACCTGGAAGCCCGATTCCGTCTGGGGCGGCATTCCTGAGCACATGGTGGCGCTCGTCGATATTGCGCCCTCGACGCCTCAGAATGTGGTCGAAAACATCAAGACTGCCTACGAAAAGATGGAAAAGCGCGAGCTTTCGCCCTTTACCGGTCCGATCGTCGACAATGAAGGCAAGGTTCGTGTTCCAGAAGGAAAGACCGCTTCCGATGAAGAGCTTCTTAATATGAACTGGCTTGCGAAGGGCGTTGTCGGCAAGGTCCCGACCGCGCAGTAACGCAAAGGTTTTTGTCGACCTTCAATAAAGCGCCGCGGATGGATGCATCAACGCGGCGCTTTTTTAGTTATGACGTAAACAACTTGTAAACAAACTTTGGAATTCCTTGTCGCACACGGTTGGGTAGAGCGCTAAACTTCCGCTATCAAAAAGCAGGATCCTTCAGGAACGCGCAAAGTGGACGATTATTCCCTGATTACCAGCCTGGTCACCGGCTTTGGGCTGGCGCTTCCTTTCGGTTACGTTGCCGAAAAGTTTTTCCGTGCTCCGGCGCTTGTCGGGTACATTCTCGCGGGTCTTGCGGCGAGCGTCCTTCCGGGATTGCCGCCCGTCAATCCGAAGATGATTGAGCAGCTTGCCGAAATCGGCGTCATGCTCCTCATGTTCGGGGTCGGTCTGAATTTTTCCGTGCACGACCTGGTGCGCGTGAAGGGCGTGGCCATACCGGGCGCGCCGACGCTGATGGTGATTGCGGCGTCGCTCGCCGCCTGCGTGGCGATGGGATTCTGGCACTGGGATTTCGGTGCGGCCGTACTTTTCGGCTTTTCCATCGCCGGCGCTTCGACCGTGGTGGTCACGAAGGCGCTTGAACTTCGCAAGCTTACGAACGAAATGAACGGGCAGGCAACGCTCGGCTGGCTGGTGATGGAGGACCTGGTTTCCGTCATCCTCCTTGTTTGCCTGCCGCCCTTTGCTGCGGCCGTTCACGGCGATCAGACGGTTTCTCTGCTGGGCGTTCTTCTCGACATCGTGAAGACGCTTGCCTGGGCGGCAGTCTTCGTCTCCCTCATGATGGTGGTGGGAAGAAAGCTTTTGCCGCTGATGCTCAGGGAAGTTGCCCGCACGGGATCGCGAGAGCTCTTTACCCTCTCGGTGCTCGGCGCCGCCATTGTCATTGCTTACGGCGCAGGCGCCATTTTCGACGTGAGCTTCGCGCTGGGTGCGTTCCTGGCCGGCATGGTGATGCAGGAGAGCCGCTTTGCGCACCGTGCGGCGCAGGAGTCCCTCCCGCTGCAGGATGCCTTTTCGGTGCTCTTCTTCGTTTCGGTCGGCCTGATGCTCGACTGGCACGTTTTCCTTGAGAAGCCCCTTGAGATCTTCCTTGTCGTGCTCATCATCATGGTCGGCAAGATGACCTTTTCGACGACGATCGTTGTCCTTCTCAGGTGGCCGCTCGATACCGCCTTGACAATTGGCTCCTCCATCGGGCAGATCGGCGAATTCAGCTACATTCTGGCCGGGCAGGGCATTGCGCTGAAGCTTGTCGACGCCAGCATCATGAGCGTCATCGTTGCCGCGTCAATCATGACGATTGCATTGAATCCGCTTCTCTTTCTTGCTGCGCCTCACATCCGGCAGTTTCTGGTGACGCACTTTAAGTGGGCGAGGAAGGCTGCCATGCGGCAGCCGCCTTTCTCCCAGCTCCCTGCAGACACGCCTCGGGAGATGCTTGACGGACAGGTGATCGTCATCGGCGCCTCCGAGGTTGCGCGCGAGCTTTTCCAGACGATGAAGAAGGAAGGCCGGCGCACCATCGTGATCTGCAATCCTTCCGATCCTTTGGAAGAGCTTCGGGCTGACGGCTTCGGCGTGATCGTGGGCGATCCCACGGACCCGATGGTTCTTGTGCAGGCGCATGTGACCCGTGCGGGCGCCCTCGTCATGCCCGCGGCAGATGTGGTGGAGGCTGAACGGGTGCTCGCCGTCGTGCGGCAGCTCAATAAGGACCTCCCGGTGGTGGTGCTTCTGAAGACGCTCGACGAAGCCGGCGACTTTGATCCGGCCGACAAGAATGTATTCCTTCTCTGCGAACCTCTCATCGCGTCGATTTCGCTCGCCGCCGTGACGGTCGAGCAGCTTGTCAAGCATGAAGAGGATGAAGCCGAGTCCGAGTCGCGCATGATGAGCGTGCGTGACATTCTTGACGCAGAGTACAGAAGAAGCGTTGAATCTGTACGCTCGGGCGGCCTCAGAGCGCCGGCTGAAAATGCAGAGGCAGAGGATATGCAGAGTGCTGCCGCCAAGGTCGCCGGGGAAGCAATGGCTGCGGCCAGAAGCAGACAGCGCAAAAAACGCTCTCCGGGGGAAGCGGCAAGAGCGTTTGGCGAGCGTTTTGCCAACTGGCTGAAGAAAGGCAGCTCGAAAAAATCGAAAGAGAAGCCGCTTGAGAAAGCGGACTGAGACGCTTGAATCCGGTCCGACGTCTCTCTGAGAACCTATAGAATCTTCGTTCGATCAGGTCATTTTTCTGTCAAACGAACGCTTCCATGCCTCAGACGAGCACACTTCTTTTTGCAGTTCTGATTCTCTCTGCACTTTCCTTCATCGCGCTCGCGGCGCTTCTTGCCCTTCTTTTGACCGCACGGCGGCACGGGCGCGATGACGCGGATGAATTGAACGATGCCCTCATGGAGGGCGTGATGGAAGTGCGCCGGGAGCTTTCCTCTCAGATCGCGCAGACGGATGCAAGGCTCACCACCGCCATGACGGGGCTCCTCAACTACATCGTTCAGGAAGAGAAGCGCTCGGGAGAAACGCTCCAGAATTTCTCAGCGAGCTCCCGGGGCGAGCTCGAGCGCATGAACTCGATTCTCGCGAAGGAATTTCTGAGCCTCCAGGGCATGGTGGACGCGCGCTTTGCAAAGGTGCTGGAAACCAATGCGGGCGCTGCCGAAGGGCTTGGGAAAAGATTGAATGAAGAGCTGAAGGAAGTGCGCGCGACGCTCGATCTCGCGCTCGGCAAGGTGCGCGAGGAAAATGCGCAGAAGCTCGAAGCCATGCGCGCGACTGTCGAGGAAAAGCTCGAGAAGACGCTTTCCGAGCGCATTTCGGCGAGCTTTCGCCGCGTTGACGAAAAGCTCGGACTGGTGGAAACGGGATTGGGTGAAATGCGGCAGATGGCGAGAAACGTCGCGCGCCTTCAGAATATTCTCGCAAACGTCAAGACCCGCGGCACCTTCGGTGAAGTGCAGCTCAGCGCCATTCTTGAAGAAGTGCTCGCGCCGGGTCAGTTTGCCTCTCAGGTGAAGCTTGATCCCAGGTCGGGCGAAATGGTCGACTTCGCCGTGCGGCTTCCCGGCCGGGATGCGGAAAGCCCCTGCTGGCTTCCGATTGATTCCAAGTTCCCGCTCGAAGACTGGGAAATGCTTGAGGAGGCCGAACGAGCGGGCGACCCCGCACGTGCAGCAGACGCCCGCAAGGGACTCGAACGGGCGCTTTTGAAGCAGGCAAAGTCAATTCGGGACAAATACGTGAAGCCTCCGGTCACGACGGAATTTGCCGTGATGTTTCTTCCTTCGGAAGGACTTTATGCCGAGGCGCTCCGGATCCCGGGGCTCGCCGACCGGCTGCAGCGCGAACTTCGCATTACGCCCGCCGGACCAACGGTCATTACTGCGCTTCTCAACAGTCTCCTCATGGGCTTTATGACGCTTGCAATGGAAAAGCGAAGCGGCGAAGTCTGGCGCATTCTCACCGAAGTGAAGACGGAGTTTGCGGGCTTCACGCGTCAGTTTGAAGTGGTCGAGAAAAAGTTCCGCGAGGCGCAGTCCTCGCTCGAACAGATGTCGCTCAAGAGCCGCCGCATGGGAAGCCGCATGGAATCGATTGAGGCGCTCGCTGACGAACATCCGGATGGTCTTCCCGTCTCAGAAAGACCATCCGTAGCGACTCTCCCGTCAGGTGGAGAGGCAGGGGAGGTGCCGTCCGCACCATCCGATCAGAACACGCCCGTCAGTTTTCGCAAAGTCGAAGTAGATTCTGAGGCAGCGCCCCCGGTCTCTTGAATTTCCGATCCGGAGGTGCTGCTCCATGAGGAGCTTTTCGCCCATGTAGCGGAACGTGCGGCGTTTGGCATAGTCTCGGGCGGAGAGCGTCTCCTGGGTTTCCCTTGGACAATATTCCCGCGTTGAGAAGACGCTCGACAAGCGCCGGTCGCCGCCTTCCGCTCTCTGGTCCACGGCGTCGGTGACGAGCCGCATGAGGAGGCTCAAAAGTCGCCGCCCGAGAAGAAAAGGCGAGCTCTCGCGGGCCGACTCCCAGGCGGAGTCAAGCACCGTCACCCGGTCCGGGCGAAAAGCCTCAACATACTGGAGGCACTCTTCAACGGAAGGCTCCCAGTTGGGACGCGTGACGAGATTCGCCGTGATTCTTCGGAAAGCTTCGCCCGAGGCGGCGGAACGGCTTTGGGCAATCTCCTCGTACGCGCTTCTCCAGAGCTGCGTGCGCGCTTCCTCGCGGAGCACCTGTTCGCGCAGAAGCGCAATTTCAGCTTCCATCGCAGAGGCTTCCTCGACGGCAAGATTCAGTGTTTTCGCGACATCGCCGAGGCGTCCGGAAAGCGCTCCTGGTTCCGGATGACCTTGTTCATGGGCATGAAGACTGTCGCGCTTCGGAGCTTCTAAAGGCGCGCGTTCTTCCTTCTCCAAAGCGTCGCCGAACGTGCTCTGACTTCTCAGGCGAAGCACTTCATCCCGGCGGGCGAGCATTTCTTCGCGCCGCGCTTCGCTTCTTGCGCGGTTTCTTTCCATGGCTTCGCTCCGCGCGTCGCTTTCCGCGGACGGCTTTTCGTCGTCCGCAGGCTTCTCTGCAGCCGCCTCGATAGAAGCTTTCTCGCGTGCGGCTTTTCTTTGCGCTTCCGCTTCTGCAGCCATGATGCGCTTGCGCTCGAGTTCCTCCCTGGAGATATCCTCGAGGCGCCTTGCAAATTCGGCATCTTCCTTTTCCCGGGCCTCCTGGAGCGCTTCCTCGCGAAGCTGAGAGGCCTTGAGTCTTTCTTCGAGGCGGGCCCGTTCCCGGGCGGCGTCTTCCTCGTTCGGGGTCATGCTGCTCAGGCGCTCGAGACGCGCTTCCCTGGCACCGGTCTTCGCATCTCTGAAAATGGATTCTGCTTCGGAGTGAATGTCCGGCATTTCCGCCGTCTCTTCTTCCCCAGGGGCGAACGCCAGTGCTTCGCCCTGATTCTCCGTTTCAGAGGACGCGCGGCCTGACTGAGCATTCTGAGCATCGTTCGCTGCCGATTGGTTCCCAGGCTTCGATAGCGCGTTTTTCTTTTCAAGCGCGCGGCGCATCTTTCGATTGAGACGAGGCGCAGGCGCGGTTTTTGCCGAATCGCCCGAAGAGAACCATTGGAATGCCTCATCGGTACTGAGCGAAAGCAGGAGGCTCCTTTCGGTTTCAGCTTTCAGGAGCCGGATTTTCTCCTCTTCCGTGAGCGGCGCCTCATTCGTTCGGCGGTAGGACGCGGGCGCAAGCGCTTCTACGGCCTTGCGGTCGAGAAAATCTTCCTTCCGACGGCGGGCGCGGCGAACGCCTTCGAGGAATTCCATCGCGAGTGCAAAGCTGCGGCGCTTCGCATCGTTTCTGAGAGATTGGAGGAAAGGGATGTTGGGTAGGACATCTCTTGCCTCCAGAAGCGGCAGAGACTCAAAAGGCAGAAGCGGCGACTCAAACCGATCGCAGAGCGGAGAAGCGGAATCCTCGGACATGGTTCGCCCGGGGGCGAATTCCCGGGTGAAGCGGTAGTAGCTCCGAAGGAACGCTGCAGATCCCGGATAGGAGAGGTCGGCGGAGTAGAACGCAGAAAAAGAGGAGGATCCGAGAAGCGAGGCTGTGGAAAACCCAAGCACGCACTTTGGTGCTCCTGAGGAAGTGAGCTCAAGCACCCATTCGGCGCGGATCATGCCGTTCTTTTCAGGCCGGCGGCGGCGCGCCTCAAATCTGAACGTTTCTCCAAAAGCGGAAAAGATCGTAAACCCGGGCTTCCAGGCTTCGACGCCTTCAAGTCCGAATTGAACCTTGAGCCAGGACGCAATAAATGCAGTGGCGCGGAGCGCCGCATTGGGTGCGGTGTAGTAGAAGGAGCTGTATCCGTATGCCATGGGTGAAGTCTCTCTGAATGTTTTTCGAGCTTCACTATTCTTCGGCACCTATGCGTCACGCCCGGACGCAGTAAAGCATGGCAGTGCTTTCGGCAAAAATTGAAGATCAGAAAAGATTCGTGTGCCGATGTGTCCTGCGGTGCTGAGCGGCGGGCAACCTGCATTAAGATTTCTCCTCTCGTCAAGGAACCTTCATCAAGCCACACCATGGACAGCCTCTATCACGCGATTCAGCTTGTCTGCGTCTACGCTATCCCGCTCATTTTTGCGATCACGCTTCACGAGTCCGCCCACGGCTGGGCGGCGTCGAAGTGCGGCGACCCGACTGCCGTGCGCATGGGCCGCGTGACGCTGAATCCCATCCCTCATATTGATCCCGTGGGCACCATCGCCATTCCGGGAGCGCTGCTTCTCATGTCCGCCTTTACGGGCGGGGGCGGCCTTCTTTTCGGCTGGGCGAAGCCCGTGCCCATCAATCCCAGGAACTTCCGCAATCTGCGCCAGGGCATGCTTTTGACGGCCATTGCCGGCCCCGGATCCAATGCAATTCAGATGATCGTCTGGGCGCTGCTTCTGAAGCTCTGCGTTGCGGTCGGGATTTACGACAAGTTCGTGCTTTCCGTTTGCTCTGCCGGGATCTCGGTCAATCTCATGCTCATGGCCTTCAATCTCATCCCGATTCCTCCGCTCGACGGCGGGCGCATTCTGAGGGGGCTCCTCCCGGAGCGCGCAGGCGAGCAGCTCGACCGGATCGAGCCCTACGGCATGATCATCCTCCTTGTTCTCATGGTCGGGGGCGGCCTGACCTTCTTTGTGCGTCCCTTCCTGATGTTCGGGCAGTGGCTCGTCAATCTCGTGCTTTAAGAGGAGCGTGAATCATGTCGGTCTGCAAGAACCCGAAGGAAAACTGCATGCGCTACCCGTCCGCCTGGGTGATGCGCTTTGCCGATGAGCTTCCCGCCCGTGCGAGGGTGCTTGATCTCGCCTGCGGCGAAGGACGCCATACGGGGCTCTTTCTCATGAAGGGCTGCCGGGTGACGGCGGTCGACATTGATCTCTCTCATGTTGAAGCGCTCGCCGGCACTCCGGGACTTACGCTCGAATGCCGGGACCTTGAAAACGAGCCCTGGCCTTATGGGGAGGACCAGTTCGACGCGATCGTCGTCACGAACTACCTCCACCGGCCTCATTTTCCGAACTACTACGCGTCGCTGGCGCCCGGAGGACTCTTCATCATGGAGACCTTTACGGAAGTGAATACGCGCATCTGGGGGCGGCCGAGAAATCCGGACCACTATCTTCTGCCGGGAGAGCTTCTCAGGCTCGCGCCTTCGGGCGTGAGGATCGTCGCCTATGAAGAAGGATTGACCGAACTCGATTACGGCGTGGAGCGCATCGTCTGGATGAAGCCCGGACCGGTTGAAAAACTTGCCGTTTCGCTCGGTGGTCGGTAACAAATTGCACTACGGCGCTTTTGAATCTCCTCGGTGCCCCGCGGCTTTGATAAAATTTTTCGACTTTCAAGCGCCTTCTCGGTTCCATTGCGGGAATTGTCTGAAGGCAAAAACGATTTTTTTGGAATCCATTAAAAGAATGTCCATGCGCGCGTTTCGCCTCGCCGCCGCTGCAGCGGCGATTGCCTCTCTTTCGGGCTGCACCTTCCTCGGCATTGACTTCAATGACGACAAGGTTCAGTACGAGTCCTCCAACTCGCGTGCGAATCTCGAAATTCCGCCCGATCTGACGCCGATTCAGAATGACAACCGCTTTCAGGTTCCGGCGCGTCCGGGCGTTGTGAGCGCAAACGCAGAGGCCGAGAAGGCCCGTCAGGCGGCGGATGCAAACGCGCCGACCGCTTCCAAGATTGTTCCGCTCACCGTCCGCGCGAAGGTGATGAAGGAAGGAACCGATCGGTGGCTGCGCGTCAATGCCGCGCCCGAACAGCTCTGGGCTGTGGTGCAGGACTTCTGGCCCTCCGTCGGTCTCGTGGTTCGCGAGCAGAACCCGAAGACGGGCTACATGGAAACTGAATGGGCCGAAAATAAAGCGAAGCTTCCTCAGGACATCATCCGCCGCACGATCGGCAAGGTGATCGACTTTGCATACTCCACGGGCGAGCAGGATCAGTACCGCACCCGCATGGAGCGCAATGACGACGGCACGACCGACATCTACATCTCGCACCGCTCGATGGTTGAGGTGGTGACGGGCGCCGATAAGGAAAGCACTGTCTGGCAGCCGGGTCCTACGGATCCGACGATGGAAGCGGAAATGCTCCAGCGCCTCGCGCTTCGCATCGACGCTGAATTCAATCCCAATGCCTCCGCCGAGGCTGAAGCCGAGGCTCAGAAGGAACTCGCGCAGCAGTTCAAGGTTGAGCCCGTCGCGACCCGTGCCCGCATCGAGAACGGCGCTGACGGCAAGGCCGCCGCCGTGGTTCTGACGGACAATTTCGACCAGGCCTGGCGCCGCATGGGCCTCGTGCTTGACCGCATGGGCTTCGAGCAGGTCGACCGCGACCGCACTGCCGGCTGGTTCCTTGTCCGCTACCTCGACCCGGCATATGAAGCCGCTCAGAAGGAAAAGCGCGGGTTCTTCACGAACCTCTTCAGCTCCGACGCCGTCATTGATGCGCCCAACTACCGCATCCATCTTTCGGGCGAAGGCGCTGAAACCCGCGTGACGGTTCAGGGTCCGGACGGCGGTGAGGATGCGACGGGTGTTGCGCCCAACATCCTCGGTCTGCTCGCCGAGCAGCTCCGCTAAGTGAGGAGCGTTCCGCCATGGCTTCCTTCATGACGAAGGTGCTCAATGCCTTCGGTCTTCATACCGAGGCGGAACTCAATGAAGCCCGGGCGGCAGCCCGGGCCGACGGGGCTTCGGAAGCGGCGCCCGGAGCATCTCCCCGGGACGCTCAGAGCCCGCTCGCAGATACCTCCCCCTGCGGCCTCATCTACCGACAGGCCGCCATCGACATCCCGCAGCTTTCCTTTGCGCTTCAGACGCAGGTAAAAGCGCAGGCCATCGAGAAAATCCGCCGGCTTCTCACTAAAGGGAAAATCACCGCAGAGGAATTCGAACTCTGGAAGCGTCGGATTCTGATGCTCTGAGGGAGCATGCCTCAGATGGACCGTTGCGCAGTACTTGATCGAGCGGGTTCCGGCCTGATGCCGGCAGTATCCGCTTTTGCCTGGTTCGGACTCGTCTTTCTGCGCGTTTTCAATCCCCAGATCCGCGCCGACCGTGCTGCTTTTGCCCGCGGTCTCATCCTCTGGGCGGCTTTGGGGGCCGCAGCCTGGCTGCTGATGGATCCCATCGCGGATGCCGAATGGATTTCGGATAAGGCGCTTCTGCGCATAGCCATGATCTACAGCTGGGCCTCCGGATTCTGGTCCTTTGCGCTTTTTGTTCTGACGGCAAGGCGCTGCCACGACTGCGGGATTTCAGGCGGCTGGGCGCTGTTGGTCGGCATTCCGCTCGTTAATCTTCTCGTGCTCGCGGCAGGACTTTTCCTTCCGGGCGCAAGGGACGCCGCACTCGTCTGGAAGAAGGATTTTGAGCTGTGATCAGTTGGAACGATTACCTGCTTTTTATTCCTGCGGTGATTGTGATTACGCTCCTTCCTGGTCCGGATTTCGCGATTACGGTGAGAACAACCCTCGTCCACGGACGCCGGGCAGGCATTCTCTGCCTTCTCGGCATCAATCTGGGCGTGGCGATTCACACGACTGCCGCAATTCTCGGCATCTCCGCGCTCATCATGGGAAGTCAGGAACTCTTCAACATTCTCAAATGGGCCGGGGCCGTTTATCTTTTCTGGCTTGGCATCGGGGCTATCCGCGAATCCTTTCAAAAGAAGACCGAAGTGCCGAGCACATCCGAAAAAATAGCTGCGCTTGAGGCATCGAGGAAGACGGGGCTCTTGGCCTTCAGAAGCGGTCTTTTCTGCAATCTTCTCAATCCTAAGGTTGTAGTTTTCGTCCTAACGTTCTTCCCGCAGTTCATCGATCCAAAGCTCCCAGCAGCGCCGCAGCTCGCGCTTTTAGGACTTACGTGGTCGGTGCTCGGCATCCTCTGGCTCACGGTCCTTGTTCTCCTGATGGAGAAAATACGGCCGGTTTTCGAGCGCCCCTCTTTCCGGCGCTGGCTCAATCGCACGACAGGCCTCGTGTTGATCCTTTTCGGCATGAAGCTTGCGTTTGAGCGCAATTGATTTCCTATTCATTTTTTGTTCGCAATAGATTCATATGGCAGAAAGCATTCGCAAAGGCATGCTCGTCACCATCTCGGTCCTGATGGCCGACATGACGGGCAAGACCCTTGAAGAGACGCCCCCGGAGGGGATTGTTTATCTCCACGGCAACGGCGACATTTTCCCGAAGCTTGAGGCGGCCCTTGAGGGGCGCTTTGCGGGGGAAGGGTTTTCGATTCACCTTGAGCCCGAGGATGCTTTCGGCGAATACGACGCCGAAGCGATTAAGCTGATTCCTGCAGAGAATTTCGCGCATCCGGAGGTTTTAGAACCCGGCGCCGTTGTCGACGAAGTGCCGGGCGAAGCCCCTGATGGCCGCACGTGGCGCGTCACGGATATTGCTGAAGGCATGGTGGTGCTTGAGGCCAACCATCCGCTTGCCGGCATTGGCCTGCAGTTTGCCGTGAAGGTCCTCGATGTCCATGAACCGACGGAGTCGGAGCTCGAGGCGATGGAGGACGACGGCACGGAATCTCTCGTGCCGCCTTTCCTCAAAATTGCCGACCGGATCGTGAGCGAAGACGACGAGGACGATACGCCCTACGAGGCGGCAGGCGCGCAGGAGCCCGATGACTCTTCGATGGCAAGGCTTGCAAGACCGCCGCGCATCGTTCGCTGAAAACCAAAACCCAAAATTTTCCATCGCCCGGGCGCCGGATCAGGTCCCCCGGGCATTTCTCAAAGAAGGGAATCCAAAGAAATGTCAGTGCTTGAGGAACTTCGTTCGCACGAAGCGGAATATGCAAAGTGGCGTCATGAGTTTCACCGTCATCCTGAACTCGGTCTCGAGGAGGTCTGGACTTCCGGCGTCGTCGCTGAAAAGCTGAAAGGCTGGGGAATTGAAGTGACGGAACATGTCGGCCGCACGGGCGTTGTCGGCGTGATTCACGGAAATCTCGGTCCCGGCCGCACGATTGCGCTTCGAAGCGATATGGATGCGCTCTCGATGCCCGAGGAGGGAAGCTGCGAATGGAAGTCTCAGAATCAGGGCAAGATGCACGGCTGCGGGCATGACGGCCACATGACGATGCTCCTTGCGGCTTCTGAGTATCTCTCTCAGCACAGGGACTTCAAGGGCACGATCGTGCTTATCTTCCAGCCGGGCGAGGAAGGCGCGGGCGGCGCGCTCGAGATGATGAAGGATGGTCTCTTCAAGCGCTTCCCCTGCGACGAGATCTACGGCATGCACAACTGGACCGACGTCCCTGTGGGTCAGGTCCGCTGCCGCCACGGCGCCACGATGGCCGGACAGGATTTCTTCAGCATTCACCTGAAGGGGAAAGGCTCGCACGCGTCGGCGCCCCATCTTTCTGCCGATCCGGTTCTCGCGGCGTCGCTCCTTGTGACAGCCTTGCAGCAGATTGCTTCGAGAAATATTGCGCCTCTTGATCCCGCGGTGATTTCGGTAACGAAGATCCATACGGGTTCTGCCTTCAACGTCATTCCGGAAACGGCTGAAATCGGAGGCTGCACGCGCTTCTTCTCAAATGAAACGGGCGAACTTCTGAGAAAGCGCATCCGTGAAGTGGCTGAACACATCGCCATCTCCTGCGGCGTCTCAGCGAAAGTCGAATTTGACCCGATCGCGGCAGTGCTCATGAGCGACCCGAAGCTTTCTGACGCATTCCTTGCCGCTGCGCGCGAGGTGGTGGGCGACGCCAATGCGGACTTTGCCGAGCTTCCGCAGATGGCGAGCGAAGATTTTTCCTACCTCTCGCAGGAGGTCCCCGGCGCTTACTGCTTCCTGGGCGGTCAGGCGCCCTACGGTGCGAAGAATCTGCACAATCCGTGCTTCGACTTCGATGACCGCGTGCTTGCGGTCGGTGCGGCCATCTGGGTGACGATCGCAAGAAATCGCCTTGCCGCCTGATTGCACTTCATAGAAGTCTGATTCAAGGCCTCATGCGGCTTCCGCTCCTGCGGGCGGGTGCTGCATGAGGCTTTTGTTTTTTCGTCGGAAGGTTTTCTTCAAACGAGTTCATACGTGGCCGATTGAATCGGAAGCGACAGATTCTGGAGAACCCGTTCGAGCAGAATCCCTTCGCGGTTGTCGGTCTGGTAGCCGAAGGTGGCGCGGATTCCCTGGAGGATGAACTGCGCTGCTCGGTCAAGCGCTATCGGGAGACTGTCCCACTGGAGAAGGCTTCCGGTGATGACGCTCGTGAAGGCGTCCCCCGTGCCGGGATAGTGCGCCGGAAGATAGGGACACGTAACCTTCCAGGTTCGGCCGTCCGTACGGCTTCGGGCAATGACCGATGTGAGATTGGGCTTTCCCTGAACCGGAACGCCGGTGATGATGACGGTGTCGGGGCCGGAGCTTGTGAGCTCCGTGATGGCGGCCTTCAATTCGTCGTCCGTGCATTCAGATCGGAAAGGTTCGTTGAGGAGCGCGAAGAGTTCGGTGAGGTTGGGCGTCAACACGTCGGCGCGCGCGGCGAGCGTGCGCATTTCGCTCACCATCTCATCCGTGATCTTGTTGTAGAGCCTGCCGTTGTCTCCGAGCACCGGATCCACCACGACGAGCGTATCGGGCGTTCGGAAGCGCTCGATAAAGTCGGCGACGATTCTGATCTGGCGCGGAGATCCGAGGTATCCGGTGTAGATCGCTTCAAAGTCGGCGCCGAGCTTTTCCCAATGATCGATGAGCGCCGGCATTTCGTCCGTGAGGTCGAGAAACGTAAAGTTCTCGTACTGCGTGTGGTTCGAGAGGATGGCCGTCGGAAGCGGACAAACGTCGAAGCCCATTGTGGAAAGAATCGGTATGACGACGGTGAGTGAGACGCGGCGACGCCTGAGAGATCGTGGACGGCTGCGATGCGGCGTACGCTGCGGGAAGACTTCATTTTTGGAAATAAAAGAAAGCGTCGAGGCAGTTGAAAAGTAAGGTTATCAGACGGATTTCAACTGCAGAATAAATATCCCAGAGATATAAAAATATCAATGTATTGATTATTATAGAATTTTTATAAATTTTATTAAGTCGAAACTATAGCGGAAGAAAAACTTGATTTCGCCGTGATGCTTTCATTTTGAGACTGACGCACCATATTCCTGAGTTGTCTTAAGACTCACACTCGCATCCAGTTCGTTTTGCAGGAAGGAAGACTTCGATGGAAAACTTCATGACGGTCAAAAAAATAGCAGGAGAAGCGCTATGGCGTCAGACAAAAAGATCGGGCTGATTACCTGTACGGGAATTGTTGCCGGAAATATGATGTGTTCTGGCATCGCCCTTTTACCTGCCAATCTTTCAGCAATAGGCTCAATTACGCTGATAGGTTGGTTAATTGCTTTGCTGGGCGCTCTGGGTCTGGCGTGGGTATATGCCTATCAGGCTACGACCGATCCTCAGGAAGGAGGTCCAATCGCTTACGCCGGGGAGTTGAGTAAAGTCTTTGGTTTTCAGACGGGCGTACTCTACTATCACTCCAATTGGATAGGCAATTTAGCCTGCGGCATCACAGCAGTTGCTTATCTTTCCTATTTTTTCCCGGAATTACAGAGTCCGCGAAATGCGGGATTCGCCTGCATCGGCATTGTCTGGCTCCTTACCTTTGTCAATATGCTGGGCGCCAAATGGATAGGACGATTCACCACGATCGGGTTGATCGCTGTTTTGATCCCCGTCGTTGGTACAGCAGTTGCCGGCTGGTTTTGGTTCGACCCGCAAACTTACGTGGCTAACTGGAATGAAACAGGAAAGTCAAGCTGGTCGGCTGTTTCACAAAGCGTCTTACTTTGTCTTTGGGCTTTCGTCGGTGTCGAATCAGCGGCGGTTTCCACCCATATTGTTCGAAATCCAAGGAAGACAATCCCTATTGCAACGCTTTTGGGTACTCTCATTGCCGGAGTGGTCTATATCGCTTCCTCTCAAGTCGTTTGCGGAATGTATCCGGCTGAGATTATTGCGAATTCTGGAGCTCCTTTTGCTATCGCTGCTTCAACGATCGCTGGGCCTTGGGCGGCTCCGATAGTTGCCGGCTGCACTGCATTCGCAAGCCTTGCCTCACTGGCATCATGGATGATGTTGGTCAGTCACGCCGGTGCCAGAGCCTCTAAGGATGGAACTTTCCCGTCTATTTATGGAGAGATTGATCGCAACGGGATCCCGCGTAAAGGACTTGTCTTAGGTTCGATAAAAATGACCGTCATGATGCTGGTCATTGTCGCAATCAATTGGAACAGTTCCGGGACGGCCGTTCTTTTTGAATCCATTACCGGCATCGCAGTACTTTTGCTGATGCTTCCTTATTTTTATTCTGGTCTGAATCTGATCCGGAAAGAGGGCGCTCAGCAGGGGAAGGCCATCAACGTAGTGGCGGCTGTCGTAGCTTGTTCTTTCTGCCTCGTAGCCATTGCCGGAGCAAGTCAGATGAGACTTGCACTGACGTTAATTACAAGCCTGACGGTTCTGATTTTTTATGCATGGCGGACAGGGTTGGATGCCAGCAGATTCGCCAGCAGTGCGAGAAGTCTGATTCAAGCGGGCGACGCCATGCGTCTTCCAGGAGGCGCTTTAACCCGGGTCTGCAAAGAGGATGATCGCGGTCCGTGGCTTTGAGAACGTAAAAAGTTATTGAAGAATTCTCTTATGAGCATGTTTTAGGGAGCTCCTGGTGGGCTCCCTTTTTTTCAGATGCTAACCGTGACGGGGATGCCGGCGGCAGTGACATATGCCGCTATGCGCCGAAGCTTTTTTTCTGAAGCTTTCAGGAGAGTTTGGGAGGGCGCCTCTCTATCGAGCGTGTAGATCGTTACTAAACGCGGCTTGATGGTTTTCAGCGTATTCACCCATGGAAGCACATATTCGTCCGTTGTGTTGTCAACGCTTTGCCCCTTCCAAAATCCAGTCATGAACATTGTCTGGATGACGCACCGGCCGTCAAATTTCTTCATGAGATTCAATAGAGCAGGGAGGTCGTAAAAACTCGTCGGCCTGTCTACCCGTGCGATGTATTCGGCTGAGACGGTATCCAGCTTGAGAAGAGGCGTGTCTATTGATCGAAGTGCACGAAAAATTTCCGGTTTTAAGAGATGGGTTGCATTCGTAAGGCAGCACACAGAAGCCTTGGGCAGCAGACGGTTTCGAAGTTCGATCACGCCGTGCACGATCTTTGGAAAATCAGGGTGCCCGGTCGGTTCCCCATTTCCAGAAAAGGTGATTGCCTGAGGATATCGACCGAGATTGATGAGTTCATTAATTCGTTCTTCAAGTCGCTCTAAAACATAGTCGCAAGTTGGCATCGAAAACTTAGGGCGATTTTCCGCATTCAGGCCGCATTCGCAATAAACACAATCAAAAGAGCAGATTTTACCTTCTGGCGGCAGCAGGTTAATACCCAGAGATAAACCTAATCTGCGTGAATTTACCGGTCCGAAAATAGGTGAAGGGTAAAGTATGGTACTCATTAATGGCTCCGTTGATGATTATTGGTCTTTTTTATATTTCTGCATTTAAATTTTGGCGCATACATATTAATAACCCATCAGTGTTAACCATTATAGTTACTATATAATCGCCATATAATTTTATCAATATGATGATTTATATGGATATTTATATTATTTATCAATATAAATTCGAAGTCAGTTCTTTTGAAGTTATAGCGGGTTGACATTTTTATCGGCGATGAAGAACACAATTCATCCCGTAGCGATCAAATCGTTCTTGAATAAGACAAGAACAGCTAGAAACACTCAACCAAAACCTGGACCATTAACCTTCAGGGGAATTTAAATGTCAACAGGGAAAAAAATCGGGCTCGTCGCCTGTACCGGCATTGTGGCCGGTAACATGATGGGTAGCGGTATCGCACTCCTACCTGCCAACCTAGCCAGCCTTGGTTCTATTGCGCTTTTTGGATGGCTTATTGCACTCGTTGGCGCGCTTTCTCTTGCATATGTATATGCAAGACTCGCAACTAAAAACCCCCAGGAGGGCGGACCAATTGCATATGCCGGTGAGGTTAGCAAGTGCTTCGGTTTCCAGACGGGCGTTCTTTACTATCACGCCAACTGGATCGGCAATCTCGCTATCGCCATTACCGCCGTTTCCTACCTCTCAGTCTTCTTCCCTGCCCTGAACGATCCGATCATCGCCGGCTTAGCTTGTATTGCGACGGTTTGGTTCTTCACCTTCATGAATATGTTGGGCGGAGCCTGGATCAGTCGTTTAACGACGATCGGTCTCATTGCGGTTCTTACTCCCGTCATTGGTACCGCCATTGCCGGTTGGTTCTGGTTTGACCCGCAGACTTATGTGGCCAACTGGAACGTTTCCGGTGGCACCGATACTTCCGCGATTGTTCAAAGCGTGCTGCTCTGCCTCTGGGCTTTCGTTGGTGTTGAATCCGCCGCCGTTTCATCTGGTCTCGTTGAAAATCCGAAGCGTACGGTGCCGCTTGCTACGATGCTCGGCACGCTCCTCGCAGGTTTGGTTTACATCTCTGCTTCTCAGGTGATCTGCGGCATGTATCCCGCGGAAGTTATGGCTGGCGCTGGGTCTTCCCTTTGGGGTTTTTGTGGAAGTCTTA
>OBXA01000531.1_pt1 | contig 29693 bp, 20 predicted proteins | sample 1538121 | NCBI WGS metagenome assembly OBXA01 (sample SAMEA2580133, study PRJEB22360) | human gut metagenome | biome: human gut; feature: human-associated habitat; material: faeces | place: Denmark | collected 2008/2010 | reverse complement strand
GTATCACGTCTCAAAGTCGTTGGCTAAACAGTCTCGTTTACGCTGACCGTTAACATGTTCTCTGGAAGCCTATCCTTGAGGATAAGAAGACGCCAGACTACGTTTTTGTAGGATCGACGATTGAAGAGGCTGCTATTAAGGCCGGCTTGAATCCTAAGGAACTTGAAGCAACGGTGAGACGTTACAACGGTTTCGCTGATGCAGGTAAAGATTCGGATTGCGGACGCACGTCACTTGCTTCTGGCAACGGCAAACTCGTACGTATTGAGAAGGCGCCTTTCTATATCTTCCCGGCTACTGCAGCCATGATCGGTACATACTGCGGTCTCAAGATCAATGAAAACGCCAATGTGGTTGACGTCTTCGGAGAAGCAGTTCCCGGGCTCTATGCAGCTGGCGAAACAACAGGGGGCTTCCATGGTGCGGGATATATTTCCGGCACTGCCTTTGCCAAGGGTCAGGCCTTTGGCCGCATCGCGGTGAAGGCTATGGCGAGGTAATTGCTTTCTGAAGCAAATTGCCCAGATCTCAATTTTTACGATTACTCGGGGCAGTGCATTAGATGGCACTGCTCCGATTCTTTGCTTTTTCGGAAATAGTCCAGGAAGCTTCAAAGAAATTGTCGGCTCAAAGTTCTATCCCAAGCTTCGCAAATAGCGCATGCACACGCTTTATTGACGAGACAGAGAGCCGCTTGAACACGGACGATTTATGGTTTTCGATAGTTTTTTCGGATAAGCCGAGTCGTTCACCGACTTCTCCATTACTCAGGCCCGATAGAGAGAGTTTCAGGATTTGACGTTCACGAGTGGTCAGCTGAGAGATCCGTGACTCAATTTCTTCTTTCGGAGGCAATCCGAAGCGGTTCTTATGGTCGGCTTCGATTGCTCGAGAAACGGCATTGACCAGGCGTTCCGGCTTGATTGGTTTAGGGATGAAGTCGAAGGCTCCAAAGTGCATCGTATGAACTGCCATGTCAATGTCGCCGTGACCGGATAAGAAAATGATGGGCGCTGTGAAGCCGCGTCTTTTGAGTTCCTGCTGGAGTTCAAGGCCGCTCATGCCGGGCATTTTCACATCAAGCACCAAGCAGCCTGGAGCACTTGGCGCATCGTTTTTCAGAAATGACGTTGCATCCGGATAGGCGGTTGTTTGCCAGCCTTCCTGCGAGAAGAGAAAAACCAAAGCATCCCGGACAGCCTCTTCGTCGTCGACCACTCGAATCAAAGGAAGTTCGTTAGCTTTGCAGGTCATGTTTTTCTCCCGGTTTTGTTCCCCTAGACTTGCCTTGTTCGGTTTTGAGCCTTGGGAGTCGTAAAACGACTCGAAGACTGCCTCGGTCGCTTCGTTCAAAAACAACGTTTCCACACTGGGCCTCAATGAGGGCTTTTACGATTGAAAGGCCGAGCCCCAAGCCGTCAGGTTTTGAGGTATCCATCGCCGATACAAGACCCTGGAATTGTGCAAATGCTTCCTGGTCCATCGCGGGGCCATTGTCTTCTACGGCAATTTCGCAGAAATCGGATTCGGTGCTGGAAATTCCTACCGTAATTCGGATCCTGGGCTCCCGGATATTGGATGTTGCCTGTACTTCTTCTGCGTTTCGCATCAGGTTAAGAAGCACAAGTTCAATTTCAATGGGATCTACGAAGGCAACGGTTTTTTGCTGCGAGAGTTCCTCGATGCGGACAGCCGCTTTGCGCTTGCCGCTGGAAGCAAAGGTGGCCGCTGCTTTCCTGGCGATATCGGCAAGAGACACAGTTCGTTTTTCGGTTTCATTACGCTTTAGGTAATTCCGGATTTTTTGAACTATGGCTTCCGCATTTTCAGTTTGTTTCTCAATCTTTGAGAGGACATTGAGGATAGCCTCCTTGTCGATGGCGTCGTTTTGGATCATGCGCCTGATGCCATAGGCATAGACGCTCACAGCCGAAAGCGGCTGCCTGATTTCATGGGCGAATAATGAGCCGACCTGCCCTAAAAGTCCGATTCGTTCCATCATGCGGATGCGTTTGCTGGCTTGCTCAGCCTGAGCCTCGAAGGCATGTTCCCGGGCAAGTGAGGCTGATAGTGCTGCCGTGCGGCGATTCACCAGCATGCCGACGATGAAGCTGTGAGTGAGCAGCATGATGACAGCCAGCATGCCGGCGAGAAACCACGGCTTATAGTCGCGCCAAATTTGATTGATTGACCATTTTCGCAGCTTCGCATAAGCATCCAAATCAAGAGCGGTCAAGGCCTCGTCAACAGCCGAGAAATCCGTTGGTTCACTCCAATAGAAGCCGGCAGGGTCCGGTGAGCTGGAGAGAAGAGCACCCACGAGCCGCCTTGAAATCTCCGGGGAGAGTGTGGGTGCAGAGGCCAGAACAGCTCCTGGATAGAGAGTCGTCGTGTGGGCGCAGGCCAGACCGTTTGAGCTCTTTGGTGAAATAACGCGCAAGGCTGCAGTATGAAGAACCTTGCTGTCGGCAGCTTTTTCCAATGCACAGACGGGCAGCAGCATGGCCGCGTATGTTCCTGCTCGGAGTGCATCCATGAGCGCAGGAACGTCAAGAGAGGTGCGGACGATTTCAAGGTCGCCAACGGGTAACCGTTCCTGTACCCAGTCGGCCTGAAGCGCCATGGCAGGAGTGAGGCCAGCATCCTTAGGCAATGCGATTCGTGTCGATTTGAGTGAGGAAAGTTGACCTGCGGTTGAATTGTCGGCATTCGTGAGAAGCAGACCACCATCTGAACGATTGGGATCAAATACCCGATCATGCATTACAACTGCAATGCTTCTCCAGGAAGACATGCCTATCTGCCGATAGCGGAAAGGTGAAGTAAGAAGAAGGTCTGCGCTGGCACGTTTCGCTACTGACTCAAGAGCTTGCGATTCAAGTGCTTCAATTTGTATGGGAACGCCTGGCGCGGATTCGCTTACTTTATTGATAAGGTCCGCAATGCGTCCATAATTTTCCAGCATAGGCTCTTCGGCATCAATGGCAATTCGAATCTTCGCGCCGGGAAAGTCAGCCCAAGCTTCCCCAGACAAGAAAAGAGAAAGAACGGAGATGCTCGCGCAAGCCCAGCAGATTAAATCACGAAGACGGGCGAACATCATATGCCGCCCTTCAACCCAAAATTAGTATTTCGCCGAGGCTGAGCCGCTGCTTCAATTCCTGCCAGACGCCCAAAGGCAAAAGCAGCTGCATAATGCGTGCCGCCTATGGAGCCGCGGCCATGGAGTCCGCCGATGACTTCTCCTGCCGCATAGAGGCGGGGAATTGGGCGGCCGTTTGCATCGAGCGCTTCAGCCTTGGGAGAAATGGCAATGCCGCAGTAGGTGCCGAGAAAAGCGGGAACTACGGACAAAATATAAAAGGGTGGTACCTCAAGAGGGATAACCTTTCCGATGCCAAAATCAAGAGAACTTCTGCCGAATGAAGCTTCACGGCCCAGTGCGCTGATCTCATTGTTGTACTTCTCGATCTCCGTGATAAAGTCCTCTACTGGAAGTCCGGCTGCTGCTGCCGCGTCTTTCAACGTTTCGGCGGATGCTAGGCCATGGACGCTCAGGCCCTTGTCGATGGGCGAGAAGATGAGACGATCGACCGCACGGGACTTCATTTGTTGCAGGCGGACTCTTTCGTCGAAAACTAGAAAGGTTGCTGCATCGGGTTGTTCAATAGCCTTTGATGCAATTGTTGTGTAGTCGAGCGATTCGTCAACGAATCGTCGTCCAAGTTTATTGACTGCGACAGCGCCTCCGTAAAAGATGTGAGTCATTGCATTGATCGACTCCGGGTGCGACAGAAAGGCATAGGCGGCATGGAGATTATCCATATCTCGCAAATTTGCACCAACCTCTGCCGCCATTCGAATACCATCGCCTGTAGAGCCCGGCGCAGTGAGGCAGGGCGCATTAAGCAGCTTCGGCGCATAACGCGCAACCATCTCCCGGTTGCGGCCGAATCCGCCCGTAGCGAGAATCACTGCCCGGCGAGCCTGAATTTTCCAGGTCTTTCCAGCCTGTTTCACTTCAATTCCCCAAATACCTTTTTCCGAAGTTTCTGCTCGAATCAGCTTCGTAACCTCGCTTCCGGTTCGAATGCTGACGCCAAGCGATTCGGCCCGTCGTCGAAGAAAGTTAATGACTTCGAAAGGAAGAAAACAATGCGCGCGACGTACGCTCAGGCCAGAATTGACGCTGACGGTATATGGTGTAACGCCTTGAGAAACAAGCCATTCAAGTGCAGTCCGCCCCGATCGGATCAACGCCCAGACCACGTCAGGATCACTTTTGTCGTCGCCTGCACGCATGATGTCTTGGAAAAATGCGTCGTCTGTATCCTTGATGCCTAGATCAGCTTGGATCGAAGTGCAGGAGGCGCTCCAATTGCCTTCGCAAAGAACAGAGGTGCCGCCGATCAATGGTTCTTTCTCAAGAACCAGGATCCGGCCCGCGCTGGCTTTTTGAGCCATAACGGCAGCAGTGAGGCCAGCCGCTCCGGCACCGGCAATGACGACATCAAAAATTTCTGCTGGAGGTTCTTCATGCAGAGAATTGTTTTGCGCCACTGCCGGCAGCGATGTACTGAGGAGAGCAGCCTTCAGGAGCCTGCGGCGAATCATATTGGCTGTCTCCTCATCTGCGTAAGACCGTCTGAGGCATTTTCCGGAAATATTCCGCGAGCTCAGGGAGGCGCATCTCGCCGGCGGCCGTTCTGACGATGACATCGTCCAAACCCGGAACGCTCCGGAGCCTCACGCCGTTGCGCAGAAGAAAGAGAATGGCAGAGTTCATGGAGGCGCGCTTGTTTCCGTCAGAAAAGACGTGCCCTCGGGCTATGGCAATGCAATACATAGCCGCCAGTGCGTAGAGATCGTCGATGCCTTCGTACGCTGAAAAATTAATGACGCGAGCAATCAGCGCTTCGACTTTGCCTTGCGAAACGACTCCCGGCAGGCCTCCAAAGACCTCGACGGCCAGGTCGTGAACGCGGATGATCTCTTCTGCGGCGAGATGACGGATACAAGCAGTCATTTCGAAGTCAGCGCCGCATTGGCGTCATGAAATTCAGTAAAAATCTCGTCTATCTCCTGATCGAGGATCTGTCTGCGCATGCGCTCGTACTCCTCGCTCGAGAGGAGTACGGCAACGGTCTTCCCGCGCACATTGATGCGTACGGGCTCCAGGTTGTCTGAATTGAGCGCCTGAACAAGAGAAGAAAGATTTTTGCGCGCATCAGAAATGGAAAGAGGTTCCATCAGCACACCTCGCGAAGAAAGGTACAACCAAATGTACTTTTACTTGTGCAAAGCTTGCAATCCGGAACGCTCAGAAATCTGATGCGTGCCTTGGCGCATTGAATGTCTTCAGGTCAGGCCTCAGAAGAGCCGGCATCAATCCTTCCGGGTTCCCGGAATCGGCGTCGCGAGCGGCTGCCCGTTGAGCGCGAGACGGATGTTTTCCATCACGAGTTCCGCCATGGCGTCGCGCGTTTCGACGGTTGCGGAGCCGATGTGGGGTGCAAGCACAACGTTCCCGAGCTTGAGAAGCCCCGCTTCAACATGCGGCTCGTGCTCGAAGACGTCAAGCGCAGCGCCCGCGATCGTTTTCCTTTCGAGCGCCTCAATGAGCGCTTCCGTATCCACAAGCGCGCCGCGGGCGATGTTGACGAGGAATCCTTTCGGGCCCAGGGCCTCGAGCACCTCGCGATTGATGAGATGATGCGTTTCAGGCGTGGCCGGAATGACGACGATGAGCGCATCGCACCAGGCGGCGAGATCCTTCACCGTTTCAAAGTACTGCCAGGGCACATCCTTCGGCGCGCGCGCCGTGTAGCCCACTTCCATCCGGAAGGCGCGGGCGCGTTCGGCGACGACCTTGCCGATTCGGCCGAGCCCGGCGATGCCGAGCCGGCATCCGGCGACGCGGCGGCCAAGGGGGAAGTTTTCATTGGGCCATCTTCCGGCGCGCACGAAGGCGTCGGCGGCGGGAAGCGACCTCGCAAGCGCAAGGAGAAGCCCGATCGCGAGGTCGGCCACGTCTTCAGAGAGCACGTCCGGCGTATGGCAGGCGCGAAGCCCCCGGCGGGCGATGGCGGAAACATCAAAGCCGTCGAAGCCCACGCCGAAGTCGCCCACCATGCGAAGCGCCGGGTAGTGCGAAAGCTCTTCGTCCGTCACTTTGAGGTTGGAGGCGGAAATGAGCACGTCGGCATGGGGCGCGACTTCTCTAAACTCTTTTTCATTCATGCGGTCGCGGTGAAAGACCGCGCCGATTTCGGGGAGGCGCTTCAGGAGCGGGTGAGCCGGGTTGGAGGAGGGAATAAGGTTGACGATGATCGGACGGCCGTTCTGCATGACGCTTCTCTGATTCGATGGAAGATGTGACGGAAAAATACGGATGCAAAAAGTGTATCCCGGAAGCAGGCGGCGCGCGGATGTCACCGGACGCCCGCCGCGGGTCCTCCTGCGCCCGAGGTCAAGGCCGGTGCCGGAGGATGTCCGCAGAGACGCATTGAAAATGCGTTTCCTCATGCCGCGAACACAGTGTTTACGTGAGGGCGCCGCCTTCAATCAACAAAGGAATTAGGCATTTGAGCTAATATGCGTCGTTTCCTCATTTCAGCGCCCCCGCAGACTCACGAAGGCGTTAACTTTGCGCCGCCTTTGCGAGGAGTTTTTTTCAAGCACCAGCCCGGACCTCTCTTTTTCCCCGTTTACGACGATGCAGACCCGTTCAACCTTGAAACCTCGAAACTATCTGAGGGAGAGATTGTCTCTATGGAAAGCCAGCGGGGCAGGGAAGGCCGCGATTGCGGTCAATGCCTTCTTTCTTGCACTCCTTCTAATCATTGTGCCCATTGAGCGGGAGCCCTTCCGGAGCATTGCGAGGCGCAAGGCTTATTTCTACCCGCAGGTCGACTTTGATCGTCCGCGGATTCTGGATCCTCTGAGGCTCGTCATTCAGACCTTCTGGCTTCTCTTTGTGAAGCCGACTGACCCGTATCATCCCGTTCGCTCCCCGTGGTCGCGTCTTGTTGATGCGGTCGTTCGCATTCTGCGCGCATTGGGCGCCGTCATTTCCCGCATTGGTTCGGCCTGGGGCGCCTTCTGCCTCGCGCTCGTAAAGCGCCTGCCGGCGCTTTCCAACCAGGGCGAAAAGAGCGAGGCCGGGTCGGGCCGCGGACAGACCATCATCGTCTGGACGATCGTTCTTCTGGGACTTGCGCTCGCGGCGCTCTGCATTACGCAGCCCTTTACGCTCGAAGGTCAGGTGATCTTCCTCTCCTTCATGTTCTTCTCGATGATCGCGCTCGTGCGGGTGAAGGCGCGCATCACGCTCATGCTGCTCTTCGTGATTTCGATCGTCGTTTCGGGGCGCTACCTCTGGTGGCGCGCGACGTCGACCCTCAACACGAATACGTGGCTTGACGTCCTCTTTACGTCGCTCCTTCTCGGCGCGGAACTCTATGCCTTTGCGGTGATGTGCTTCGGCTACTTCCAGGTCTGCTGGACGCTTGACCGCAAAATCTGTCCGCTCCCCGAGGACCGCGCGGTCTGGCCCGACGTGGACATCTTCATTCCGACCTACAACGAGTCGCTCGACGTGATCAAGCCCACGGTCTTTGCCGCGCTCAATCTCGACTGGCCGAAGGAGAAGCTTCACGTCCACATTCTCGACGACGGGAGCCGCGATGCTTTCCGGCAGTTCGCCGACGAGGTGGGCGCCGGCTACATCAAGCGCGATGAGCACAATCACGCGAAGGCGGGCAACATCAATCACGCTCTGACCGTTACTTCGGGCGAACACATCGTCATCTTCGACTGCGACCACGTGCCTTCGAAGGACTTCCTCGTCTCGACCGTGGGCTGGCTCGTGAAGGACCCGAAGATCGCGCTCGTGCAGACGCCGCATCACTTCTATTCGCCCGATCCCTTCGAAAAGAACATGCACCTCGACCGGGCGCTTCCGATCGAGAATTCACTCTTTCACGACTTCATCCAGAAGGGGAACGACACCTGGAACGCCACGATGTTCTGCGGCTCATCGGCCGTCATGAGAAGAAAGGCGCTTCTGGAAGTAGGCGGCATTGCTGTTGAGACGGTGACCGAGGACGCTCATACGTCCCTGAAGCTCAACCGCCGCGGCTGGAAGTCGGCCTTCATTGAACGTCCGGTCGCCTCGGGGCTCTCGACCGATACGCTTGCCGCCCATATCGGGCAGCGCATCCGCTGGGCGCGCGGGATGATTCAGATTCTGAGGCTCGACTGCCCGCTTCTCGGGCGCGGGCTCACGCTCGCGCAGAGGCTCTGCTTCTTCAACGCAATGCTCCACTTCCTGCACGGGCTCCCGCGCATCATCTTCCTTCTTGCGCCCTTGCCCTACATGCTCGCCGACGTGTACGTGATCTATGCCACCGCCGCATCGATCTTCGCCTACGTTATTCCGCACATGGTGCATTCGGCGGTAACGAACCAGCGCCTGCAGCACGGGTACCGGTATCCCTTCCTTTCGGGCGTCTATGAGACGGTGCTCTCCTGGTACATCCTGATCCCGACGACGGTGGCGCTCATCGCGCCCAAAATCGGCAAATTCAACGTCACGGCCAAGGGCGGCACGATCGACAGCAAGTACCTCGACTGGCATATCTCAAAGCCCTACCTGGTGCTCATCGCGCTCAATTTTGCGGGACTGCTTGCGGGCTTCTGGAAGGCCTTCGCGTCGCCTGATCCCGAATATCTGACTCTTGCGATCAATATGGGCTGGATCGTCTACAACCTGATGGTTCTGGGCGCCACGATGGCCGTTGCCGTCGAGGACGTGCAGAAGGACAAGTTCCCGCGAGTGCCGTTGAACCTCTCCGCAAAGATTGTTCTTCCCGACGGTTCGGAACTCCCGGCAGAGGTCTGCGAATTCTCCCAGGAAGGCGTGCGGGTTCTTGCGGCTCAAGGAAATGACGCCGAATTTGCGGCGCTTCTCACGATGCCCGCCGGCGAAACCCTTCAGATTGAACTCCCCGCCGACGACGGCAGAAGGGAAGTTTTCCGCGCGAGCCTCGCACCGGAAGACCCGACGCGAACGGATCTCCCGAAGGGCGGGCGCGACCTTATTTTCGAGTTCGAAAGCTATGCCGACGAGCGGCGCTTCAATTCGCTCACCTTCTCGCGGCGCGGGATCTGGGCGAAGAAGCCCGATGAGACGGTCGACGACCGCTTCATCACGGGCTTCCTCGAACTCGGCCGCATTGCGCTCTACGGCTACCGCTCCATGATCGAATTTCTCCCCGGGAAGATGCTCCCGGCGTTCCGCGATTTGATCGGGTCGCTTCTCCCGAGAACGCCCCGGCGCGAGAAGGATCTCGTCGGTCTGCGCTGAAAAGTTGAGAAGAATTCATAAAAATCAATAAAATTAAAATGTAAACGGAAAGATGAGGATGACTCTGAAGATGGAAATCGACGCATTAGGCAGAAGCTGCCTCCTTGCGCTCGCGCTCAGCGGCTTAGGGATATCAGCTGCCGCTGCGGCCCCCGCGCAGACTCAGGAACCCCCGCAGCCAGTGTGGCGCACGGACGTTGCCGGAAGCCGCATTGAAAAGGCTCCGCTGATCGGACTTGTGCCCGGAGGACAGGCGAGATCGGTGAGGCTCACGGGGCTCTCGCGCACGCAGTTCTTCGATTTCGGCGTGCGCGCCGACGAGGTCGTTTCCCGTGCGTCGCTCGACCTGGCATTTACGGTTTCCGCTTCCGTTCTGCCTCAGGTTTCGCAGCTCAATTTCTTCGTGAACGGCGTTCTGCAGCAGTCCGTCAATCTCACGAAGGAAATGATCGGCGCGCCCGCGAAGCTTTCGGTGCCCCTGAACCCCAAGGCGCTCAATTCCCGCAATCAGATCTCGATTGAATTCATCGGCCACATCAAGTCCGTCTGCGAGAACCCGGCGGACGAATCGCTCTGGCTCGATATTTCGAACGAAAGCACGCTCGTCCTCGAGAAATCCCGCATTCGGCTCGCGAACGACATGACGAAGCTGCCGGCGCCCTTCGTCGACATGAATACGATGCAGGCGACGAAGCTGCCCTTCGTCTTCCCGGAAGCGCCGAACGCCATGGCAAAGGAAGCCGCGGCGATTCTCGCGAGCTGGACGGGCCGCATGACCAACTGGCGCGGCGCGGACTTTCCCGTCTTCTTCAATGCGCTTCCCGGGCCTCAGCATTTCGTAGTCTTTGTGACGAACGACAAGAAGCCGAGGTTCCTCGCCGACTTCCCGAAGGTTGAAGGGCCGCAGGTGTCAGTGGCCGATGCCCCGGGCAGTCTTTCGGCCAAGATGCTCGTGATTGCCGGGCGCGATGAGGCGGATCTCCTCACGGCGGCAAAGGCCCTCGTGCGGGAAGACAACGTCATGATCGGCGACGTCTTCCGTCCAGGCGCGGTTCCTGAAACGCCCGCCCGCGAAGCCTATGATGCGCCCAACTGGATTCCCGTCGGGAAGACTGTTCCCTTCTCGAAGCTCATGGAATATCCGGGGCAGCTGACGAGCCGCGGCTACAGCATGCCGCCCGTGCAGCTCCCCGTGCGGCTTCCGCCTGATCTCTACATGACGGGGAACGCCAACCTGATTCTCAATGTCCGCTACCGCAGCACCAAGCCCATGACGGGCGAAACGGCGCAGTTCCGGGCGTTTCTGAACGGCTCCCTCATCGATTCCGACCCGATGGCCGCCAAGGACGGCCGGGGCGAACGCGTGATTGCGCTTCCCGGCTTCTACGGCGCCATTACCGATAATCCCGCGGGTTCGCTCGCGCTCATGACGCAGAACGTGCTCTCGTTCGGCGTCGACTACGAGCGCATCGCCGAGGGCGGGTCGCCGGAAAACTGCAAGTCGATCATGATCCTCCCGCATCAGATGGAGGTGGAGCCCACTTCGACCATTCGCCTCGAGGGGCTTTGGCATCAGGCGAGAATGCCGAACCTGAAGCTCTTCTTCCAGAGCGGCTATCCCTTCACCAGGTACGCGGATCTTTCGCAGACGGCGGTGCTCATTTCCGACGGCGCTTCGGCCGATGAAGTGGCAACGATGTTGAATGCCGTCGGTCGGCTCGCCGCCGTGACGGGTGCCGTTGCCGACAAGGTGAGGGTGGTATCGAGCGCGAGCGACCCGGCCGCAGCGGACCGCGACATCCTCGCGATCGGCCGCGTCGTCACGCGGATGAGCGACATCAATGCGGAAAATGCCGCCGACCTTCAGGCGCATGTGGAGGAAGCCATTCGCGCCAGGAACCCGGGCGACGCCTTCCCGGCGCCGGAGGTGAAGGTGCTTGCCGAACCCGTGGCGGCCGTGGTGGGGCTCGAGTCGCCGCTCAAATCCGGCCGCTCCGTTGTGGCGCTTCTCTCTGAAGGCCCGGCGAGTTCGCTCGAACTCAATGCCCGTCTCGTGAAGCCGGGCGACCTCAATAATGTGGGCGGGACGGTTGCGGTCGTGAGCCCGGGGAACGTCGCGGAATTCTCCGTGGGCGACCGCTATGTGGTCGGGGACCTTCCCTGGTACCACCGCGTCTGGATGAGGCTTTCGCGCCATCCGGGCTGGCTTGTTGTCTGCGCGCTCGTGTCGGCGCTCGTGATCGGCTTTGCCGCCTTTGTCTTCATGCGCCGCTGGGTTGGAAGGAGAGCCTGATGAAAAAGACCCTTTTGATGAGCGTGCTTGCCGCAGCACTCGCGCTTCAGGCGCTTCCGGCAAACGCGTGGAAGCTCTGGGACGACTTCAAGGCGTCCAATATTGAAGCCGCGCGCGTTGTCGACTATTCGGACGCGCGGCGCATCACGACGAGCGAAGGTCAGTCCTACGCGCTCTTCTTTGCGCTCGTGGCGAACGACCGGACAGCCTTTGCAGCGCTTTCCGACTGGACGGAAAAGAACCTTTCTGCGGGCGACATCACGAAGACGCTCCCTTCCTGGCTCTGGGGCCAGACGAGGGCAGGGGACAGAAACGCCTGGGGCGTCATCGACACCAACAATGCCGCCGACAGCGACATGTGGATTGCGTGGTGCTACCTCGAAGCCGGGCGTCTCTGGAGTAAGAGCGAATACACGGCAAAGGGCCGCGCGATGCTCGAACTCCTCAAAAAGGAAGTCCGCGACGTTGAAAACCTGGGGAAGGTGATCCTTCCCGGACGCGTGGGGTTTGAGGATAAGAACGGGACGGTTAAGCTCAATCCGAGCTACTACCCGCTCTTCATCCTCCGGCGCTTTGCGCTTGAAGACGCCTACTGGACGGACGTTTACGACGGCTCCCTCAGGATGCTGATTCGTTCCGCCCCGTCGGGCTTCGCTCCCGAATGGGCGCGATTCACGAACCAGGGAAGGCTCGTTGCGCCGGATTCGACCGACTACACCGAGGGAAGCTACAACGCCATCCGCACGTACATGTGGGCCGGCATGATGTCTCCCGAGGATCCGGGACGCTTCTCGCTCGTCGAGCGCTTCCAGCCGATGGTGGAAGCAACGAGAAAGCTCAATTTCCCGCCTGAAAAAGTGAATGTCGTCACTGCGGACGCAGAAGCGCCGGGGCCGGCCTATTTCGGCGCCTGCCTCCTGTCGCTTCTCGGCAATGACCGCACGGCGGGCCTGATCCGCACGGTGCTCACCGCTGAAGGCGTCAATAAGGACCGCTATTACGGGAACGTGCTGGTTCTCTACGGACTCGGGTTTGACGAAGGGCGATTCCTCTTCGACCGCGACGGCCGCCTCGTGATCCGAATGGAAGAGGCTGAAAAATAAAAATGACTCCGGAAAAAACGATCGACCCTAAGGCCGCGTCCCCGGGCGGACGCACGGCGACTGCCGACGGACTGATTCTGCCCATTACGGGACTGGGCGTCTGGAATCTCTACTTCCTCGCGAAGTTCGGACTCGCCTGGGCGGGATATCTCAATCTTTCGCCCCTCTGGAATGCGCTCTTCATTGCCGTGCTTCTCATTCCGCTCAGATCCGGCATCCTGCGGTTCCTGCGCGGCGCGGCGGGCATCGTCTGCGCCTTCCTCCTTCTCTGGAGCGAAAGCTGGCTCCCCGGGATTGAGAGCATTACGGCGAATGCGGGCGGCATTGCCGGGTTCTCGTGGAACTACATCCTCGAACTCGCACTCGACTTCATCAACTGGCAGATGGTCGGCTGGGGCGCGCTCGGCATCATTCTCTACGTGCTTCTCAGGAACACGATCCGCATCACCTTCGTCACGCTCTGCTGCTTCGTCGGCATGACGGTGACGCCGATGGTGGACGCATTTTTTGCGGGCGACGCCGAGAAGGATGAATCGGTTGTTGCCGCGGTCAACGGGGGCGCGGCTGCCGGAAAGAACCAGGCGGTATCGGACAGCAAGACCGTGAAGGAATGGTACGAGGCGTTCCTCGCCTACGAAAAGGAGCGCCGCGCGGAATTCCCGACGGGAATTCCGGAGAAGGACACGCCTTTCGACATTCTGCTTCTCAACATCTGCTCGCTCTCGAACGACGACCTCGCAGCGTCCCAGCTCGAGAATCATCCGCTCTTCTCGCGCTTCAACATCCGCTTCGACAACTTCAATTCCGCCACATCCTATTCGGGACCGGCGGCGCTGAGGCTCTTGACGGGGGCGTGCGGTCAGCCCTCGCATAATGACCTTTACGGCGAAAGACGGACGGAATGCGAAACGCTCAACCGCCTGGGGGCCCTGGGCTTCTCGCAGCACGTCATGATGGACCATACGGGCGAATACGACGACTTCCTCCAGGTTCTGCGCGACAAGACGGGCCTCTCGGCGCCGCTTGAAAGCAAGGGGCAGCCGATTCCGATCCGCTACATGGGCTTTGACGACGAGGAGCTCGCCGACACGCTCGCGCTCCTACGCTTCTGGCAGCGCACCACTGCGCGCGCGAAGGAAAAGAGAAGCGTCACCTTCATGAACCTCATTTCGCTTCATGACGGCAACCGCCTTCCGCGCCACGGGCGCTCGGAAGAGTTCAAGCCCCGCGCGCAGCGGATGTTCGACGACATCAACACCTTCATCCGCGAGCTCGAACGCACGCGCCGCCGCGTGATGATCGTCCTCGTGCCTGAGCACGGCGCCGCCGTGCGAGGCGACCGCATTCAGGCGCAGCGCCTTCGCGACATCCCGACCCTTCGCATTACGGAGGTGCCGACCATGGTGAAGTTCGTGGGCGTGAGGGGACTCCCCGAGCAGCCGATTCACGTGACGGGCGACACGAGCTACCTCGCGCTTACGTCGCTCATCGGCCGCACGATTGAAAAGAACTTCTTCTCGAAATCCGGGGGCGCCGTCCCGCTCGAGGAGCTCGTCCAGAACCTTCCGGAAACCCACCGGGTTTCTGAAAACGGTCAGGCGAAGATCCTTGAATTGAAGGATGTCGAGTACCTGAGGCGAAACGACGACGACTGGAAGCCTTACGGCGGTTGATAAGCCCGGCGGAAGGACATTAAACGAGCGGCCGGCAGCTTTTCCTGATCGGAGGAGCGCCGGCCTTTGCATCTGATTTCGCGATGGATTGAATGGAAGGAGGAACTCTGAAGCCATGCCGGAACTCCCAGAAGTTGAAGTAACGCGGCGAGGTCTCGCGCCCGCCGTGGTCGGGAAGGTGGTGACGGACGCCATTGTCCGCGTGCCGAAGCTTCGCTCTCCCGTGCCTGATCTTGGGGGCTGCCTCATCGGGAAAAGGCTCGTCAGCCTTGAGCGCCGGGCGAAATATCTCGTCTGGACGTTTGAGGCGCCGAACGGGAAAAGAGAGCGGCTCGTCACGCACATGGGAATGAGCGGCTCCTGGAGAATCTGGCCGGCACCCGCGCCCGAACCCCATCGCCACGACCATATCGACATCGTTTTCGGCGACACGGTGCTTCGCTATACCGACCCGAGGCGCTTCGGCGACTTCCGCTGGTTTGAGACGGACCCTTTTGAAGCGGAGCCGCTCCGGAGCCTCGGGAAAGAACCCTGGGACGAAGCGGTCACGCTTTCATGGTTCCTCTCGGAATTGAAGAAAACATCGAGGCCCGTCAAGGAAGTGCTCCTCTCCGGGAAAATCGTCGTCGGATGCGGCAACATCTATGCGAGCGAGGCGCTCTTTGAAGCCGGGATCCGCCCGACGAGGCGAGCCGACCGGATTTCTGCGGAACGCGCGGAAAAGCTCCTTGCCGCCATTCGGGACGTGCTCGCTAAAGCCATCGCTTCGGGCGGCTCGACGCTTCACGACTTCCACGGCCCCGAGGGCGAAACCGGGTGGTTCCCGCTTGCGTGCGCGGTCTATGGTCGGGAAGGAGAGAACTGCCCGAAGTGCGGCGGGAAGATCAAAAGAATCGAGCAGGGCGGACGGTCGACCTTCTTCTGTCCGCACTGCCAGCGGTGATCTCCTGCCTGATTTGCCATTCCAGTAAAAAATGCCTTCCGGAGAACCGGAAGGCAGATGCGGGATTTCGTGCTTGCTCATAAAGAGCCCGGGGAGTCCCGGGTCTTCATAAGGAGACGTTTAACGGATTTCGTAGCGGACGGCCGCCGGCGCGCCGATGCTCGTCTTGTCGCCGGGCTTCACGCCCCGGAAGGCGTTTTCGGCGTCAGTGCCTTTCTTTACCGCTTCGACCACCTTGTCCTTCATGGCTTCGAGCGCCTTCTCATCCTTTGCGGTGAGGGTTACCTCAAAGGACGCGGAAGCCGCAATGGCGTTGACGGTGGAGCCGCCGTTGAGATTTGCAATGACGGCATCCGGAAGGGCCTTTTCGATTTCCATCACGCTTCGCGCGGCGGCATGGACGGCATTGGTGTTGCCGTAATTGCCGTTTGAGTGGCCTCCGGGACCGCGAAGAGATACTTCGAGCGTCTGCGTTGCAGCGAGCGCGCTTCCCGAGAGGAGAAGCATCAGGAGAAGGGTCGTGCCCTGTGTACGGATCTTAAGCATGGTTCTTCTCCTCGATTATTTGTACATGTCTTCGGTGGTGCGTTCGCCGACGGGCGGTACGCTCGGCTCAATCACGCGGCCGTCTGAAAGTTCGCAGCCTGAAACCAGAAGGCCCGTCATGAGGAAGCGCATGATGCGCTTGGCTTCATCCTGACCGTTTCCGGGAATGCCGTATTCGTACCAGGTGTGGCCGCCTCCGGTCTTCGCAGCCGTACCCATGTTGAAGTTGATGGTGGGAACGCCGACAGCAGCGGGGACGTTGTCGTTGAGCGAGGCGGCTCGCTCCGTGAGTTCCTTATTCTGGTTGTCGATTCCGATCGTGCGGCCCGTCTGCCAGTAGGCCTGCAGAAGCGGAACGTTGTAGTCGGTTCTCTGATAGGCCGGGCGGTCGCCGAACCAGACGAGCTTCATCGTGACGGCGTCCTTGTCGCCCGCCTTGAGGCCGTAGGCGGCGTTTTCCGCTTCCATGGCTTTCCGGAACTGCGGTTCAATCTGGCTGCGGATGGCGGTGAGCGGCCCCTGGGTCGGGCTTCTCATGTCGACCATGAGCGTGCAGTCGGGGCTTCTTGCGCCTTCAGCAGGCTTCGTGCAGTTGACGACGCCCACGGTGTAGGTGGTGCGTTCCGCCTTCTTGTCGAGGTCGTAGGGCGAATGAATGTCGGAAATCGCGGCAATCGCGCGGCTCACTGCCGAGAGCGCGGAGGGACGGGGCTTGTCGCCGGGCTTGAAGCCGTCGCGCTCCGAATACGTGATTTCGAAGCGGTAGGAGCCGAGGTAGTTGACGATCGAGGAGCCGGGCGAGAGCGAATCGGCAGCCACATTGGCGACGAAGTTTAGGGCGTTGTTGCCTTTCCCCGTATCCTGGTTGTAGCCGTAGAGCTGCTTCATGCCGCAGAGGTTGCCTTTCCCTTCCTCACCCGCGGTGCCGCAGAACCAGACGTCGTAGACGGGCTTGATCCCGTACTTCTTCATCATCTTGGCGGCCGTAAGCACAGAGACCGTATTGATCATCGCGTCGCCGAAGCCCGTGACGTAGATGCGGTAGGCGTCGGCCTTCACGGCTTCGTCAAGGTCATTGAAGCGCCGGTAGGCCTTCTTCCAGTTCTCGTCCTCAATGACTCGGCCGTTTTTGTCGAAATGAAGTTCATCCTTGATGGCTTCGAGTTCGGCCGGAGTCGCAACCAGAGGCTCCTTCACCTTCTGAATCTTCACCGGAACATAGGGATTCGTTTCAGGCGGAAGCTCTGCGGGATTGACCGTATCGATGTGGCCTTCGAAAAGGACCTTGGGGAACTGGCCTTTATAGCTTTCCGCACCCGGGCGCTGAGGATAGGTGCCGGGGATCCGCACGCAGACGTTGTAGACGGGCTTCCCGTCGACGATCTGGAGGCCTGCGCCCTTGATGATGCCTTCGGGCGTCGTCATGATGTCCTCCGGCGCAAAGCCCCATTCGTTCACGAGGCGCTTCGTGATTTCCTGCTGGCGGCGAAGTTCAAGGCGCGAGGGCGACGCAATGCGCACGAGCTCCATGAGCGTATTGAAGCGCCATTTCTGGCCTTCCTCGCTCTTGAGTTCGTCGTACATCTTCTGGAAAACCGCATCCTGCCACATGGTCTCGGCATTTGCCTTCATTTCCGGCGACACCTGCGGAACGGCAGCCAGCGCCGGAATGCCGAAGGCGAGAAGAAGTGCCGCGGCAGAGAGCTTCAGACGGTTCATGGGGAACCTCCTTTTGGTGATGGTTTTGCTGCTCTGTGTTTGAAGAGCGGATTCCCCAGGGGAAATCTGCGCCAGAGCTTCGAGATACGGTATCAAGGAGGCTTCCCTGCGATCAAGATGAGGGAAACGATGGGTTGACAGGTGCCGGGAGTGGAAAGGCACCGGAGACGAGCGATGAATTCAACTTGCGCGAAAGGAGGTAGGTCTGAATAGACCAGGAAGCGTTGTATCGATACTGAATATGGGGGGTGAGAAAAAGTTTGATGGCACGAGGTTGGAATAAGCTCATTTTTCTGTTGGATAGATGATTCCTTCGCGATGGCTTTGTTTTCAAGGGGGGTGCGCTTATACCTGTTTCAAAAAACTAAGGGATTCTCATATACCTCTCATGTAAACAATATAAATCATAAAATTAATAAAAAATACTTAACTATAGTTGTCATAAAACTACATGTATGCCTATTAGTCGTTTATTGACGACTATGATGAAGGGAATTAAACTTTTAACATTAATTTAAGACTTATTGCGGTATTTATTTTTTTTGACCTGATAAGTGAAATTAAAGACTATAAAAATAAAATGCGATTAAAATAATATATTGCGAGTTGCAAGATGAAAAATCGAAATTTTCAAAAGAGCAATGTTTTCCCTCGGAATAATAGAATTGCTGGAGTTGCTATAAGATCGTTGGTTTTATTAATATTGTCTATTTTTTCCGATGGAATGTGTTATGCAGGTACTTGGGAACAGCATTACGGTGAAGGGTATGTATTAAAAGATAATAATGCCTTGGAGTTTAATGAAAAAGGTGTTATGTATAGAACGGGTACTAGCGGTTACTATAGTACTGATGCTGAAAAACCTAAAATTGCGGTGTATTTGCTCGATAGGAATATTGATGATCGATTGCAAGAAAAATGGGTATATTTTACGGATGGTCATTTATTGTCTAGCGATAACAGTGTGTTTTTTGATGTATTGACTCAGAAGATTTCGTTTATTCAAGAAGCTTCTTTTGATTCTCTAGATGACAATTGGCTTATTCGGGTGGTTCCATATATAAACAAATATAATGGTGATCATGATTCAACTGGAGGAGTAATTAATTTTTTATCTGAGGAACTTTGTATTAAGGCAGCTAATTCATTAAGCGATAAGTTTTCTGAAGATGGTTTTAAAAAGCTCAATACAGATTCGTTGGGTAATAATATTAGCCTTTCATTGTCTGCTGTTAAAATGATGTATGACGGAAGCATTTATGTCTGGGATAAGACAGATTTTCCGGCATCATATTTTGATGATCTTAATAATAATGGTGCAGAAAAAGTTGAGATATCTGTAAAAAATGATTTGTCTTACAGTGGGCCTGTTGTGCCTGCGAATTCTGGATATGTAGTGCGTGCAATAGAAAATATAGAAAGCTATTTTTCTTTGCATTCTTCTGAGTTTGTGATAACTGCCTACAATAATGCCGTTTCCCCATATTCTATTGAAGATGGAGATCAACTTTCATCGGCATCAATAGGTGTTTTGGGTCAGGGTGGAGTGTTTTCATTTCGTTCGGGGGAAAAGAAAGGGAAAATTATTGTCCAAAGCGATGAATCGGCTTTCTCCGATGAGTTAGTTATAGGTGAACATAAAACTGAAAGTTACGGCATACTGCTGCTGTCAAAATATAATCCTATTGTGGAGGTAAACGAGAAGGGTAAATTTACGGGTAATAAAAAAATGCTTGGAATGAATATTGTAGGGAGTCGTGTTGATTTTTTAGGTGAAAATGGTGCAGCTTATATCATTGCGAGCTTATCCAAAAAAGATGCTGCGTATGGAATCTTATCTGCTGGCAGTGATAATAAGATAAATTTTGCAGGAGATGTTACTATCGCTTCTTATTCCTTAGGCAATCCAGTTGATAAAAAAGGGGTGCTAAATTCTGATGGGCATGCTTACGGCCTGGTGAATGTGTCTACCTATACGGAAGTTATTGGTGCTGAACCGTTAGAAGGGCAAGAGGTCCAGATAGTGGAGTTGGATCATGAAATACATTATGATTCAGGTTCTGCAGTAAATCTTAAGAAAGATTCGACGCTTAAACTGTTTGTTAATAGTACATCTGGAAATGCTTTCGGCATTTTGCAGTTGGGTGAGAGCCGTGCGGATTTTGATGGTTCAGTGAAAATCTGTTTAAATAATAAAGAGGGGATTGTTGGATATCGTGACTCTTATGCGATTTTTGTGTCCGGAGATGATAGGGAAGTAGGCAGAACGGAGAGGGGAAGAGTTGTTAATGTTAATGGTGATTTATTCATTAATGTGAGTGATGTTGAAAAGCTGAATATTTTAAAAAAGGCGCGAGCTGCAGAAGCTAAGGGAGGAGGGTTGATAAATATTAATGTTATAAATGGCGAAGGTAATATTAATATTCATGGTGATTTGCATACAGATAAATCCATTGCAATGGCACATGGTACAGAGCTGCAAGTTCCAGATGGAAATAATTTTTTACTCGGTATCAATATACTATCCTGGACAAGAAGACATCAGGAGGAGTCAGGACGCTCTCTAGTTAAAAGAGCTCCAGACCTCCAACTGGGTGATGATCCAACGCAATCCTCCGAGTTTCTCTCCGAAGGCCGTATCAACTTCGTAATGAACCAAAAGGACTCCTATCTCGTCGGCGCCGCCAACGGCAATATCGATATGGAGATTGGTTCCGGTACGCTCTGGTCCGTTACGGACGACAGCATTTTCGAAAACCTGCGTCCCACTGGCGGCACGATTGATCTTCACCACGCGGAAGACAAATGGAATGAGGCGAATCCGTATCAATATCTAATGGTGAAAAACATCACAGATGAAGCCTATCTGTTGGAGAGCGGTACTCGCACGGTTGCGCCTGCTGAAAACTCTCTCTTCATCCTCAACACCAACATCATGGGCGACCCTGAGAAGGACGGCAAACGCGTCTTCTCCTTCGACGGCATAACCTATTACAACAAGGTTGAGGACGACGGAAAAATCGAAGATGGCACCGTTGAAGATGGAGTCTTCACCGGAAACGGCAGCTTCGTCTTCAACGGTGATGAAGTGCCGATTGAGCTCAAGGGCTTCAAGGTAGCGGAGGCCGCTGCGCGCATGCGGCACGACATCCGCTTCGGCGACTTTCTCGACTTCCGGACGTATGAAGCTTCCAAAGGTCAGGAGTCCAGGGAGCAGCACTATCGCGTTCGCATCAACGACGAAACGATTGCAGACGGATCCATTGACTACCGCGGCCGCGTGCTTAAGTTTGCGACCACGCCGGCGAACGTGAAGCTGACGGGCGACTGGACGTCGCTCGACTACACCGCCTTCAAGTACAAGCCGAAAATCTGGAAGACGGAGCACACGGATCAGTACGTGAAAGCTGACGGTACCCTTGATACGCGTCCCGGAAGCGTGCTGAATGAAGAGGGCGAAATTCAGGAAGCAGTGAATACCACGCTCTTCGAGCGCGATGATTACGACAAGGTCGTGGAAGGTCTCGAATCCACGGAATCCGATCCCGATGCCCTTGACATCGCTACCGGCATGACCGACTACTGGGTCTCCGGCTACACGAAGGAGATCAACGATCCCGGCAAGACCACCACAGCCATCGCGGGCATCAGCTTCAACCCGATCTATCTGAGCACGCTGAGAAAGCGTCTCGGCGAAGTGCGCTACGGCGCTCAGGACGGTCTCTGGGCCAAGGCCATGATGATGAAGGATTCGGTGGGCGGCATTGCCTCGAAGGGATACGACCAGGATCTCTACGGCGTGAGCTTCGGCTACGACCATCTCGTGCGCAATACCGAAGAGGGCTTGTGGCTCCTGGGCGCCAATATCCGTCAGGCGCATGCCGAGCAGGATCTGATGGATGGTCTTGGCTCCGGCAAAACAGATGCGATCGGCCTCAACGCCTATGCGACCTGGGCCAATTATCAGGGTGCCTACGCGGACTTCGTGCTCTCGGCCGACCATTACCGTCAGAAGCTTTCCACGGTCGGAGAAAGCGGAAAGATTACGGGCAAATACAACACGCTCGGCTGGGGCGCCTCGATCGAAGTGGGCCACATGTTCCACACGACGCGAAACGACCTCTCCTGGGGCCCCTGGTACAACTCGTGGTGGCTTGAGCCCCAGCTTCAGCTCGCTTTCTATCGCGTGGAGGGCGAAAAGTACACGCTTTCGAGCGGCGGCAGAATCCGGCAGAAGGACGCCGATTCGCTCATCGGCCGCGCCGGCATCGTGGTCGGGAAGAAATTCAATTACGGCGAAGACCGGGAGGAAATCGACCGCCGCTATTCGCAGGTTTATCTGAAGGCCGGCGTCAAGCACGACTTCCTCGGGGACCGCACCGTCTGGTTCGGAAGCGACCGCTTTGACGGCGAGGTGGCCGGGAAGACCACTTTCTACTATGGCCTGGGCGGCGACTGGCAGTTCTATGAACGCATGCGTCTTTACGGGCAGATCGAACGCGAAACCGGCGACGACTACGAGAAGGACTACGAAGTCTCGGTCGGTCTCAAGTACGAATTCTGAGGAGAAAGATCATGCATACGAAATTGAAGCTTGCCGTTCTTGCTGCGTTCTCTGCCGTCGCGTTCACTGCAGCACCAGCGCACGCTGCTTATTCCGTCTACTCGGACCCGGACTGCGGGCCGAAGGTTGAGAGCTCGGCCTGGTTCATCGACTATTCGGGCACGATGCAGGAAAAACTCAAAGAACCCGAAGAGAAGTCCTATCCGGACTGGGCAAAGGGCAAGGAGAAGGAATACGACGAGCTCTTCGAATACCGGAAGGTCGTGCTTGCGAAGAACCTTCTTCTGAAGCTCCGCAGGATGCTCCCGGCTGAAGCCGGAATCCAGGTGGCTGCCGGCACGATGGCGCCCCATACGCTCCCCGTGGGCTTTAAGGACGACTTTGAAGAGAAGGTGGGGCGGCTCCCCGAACGCCTCGAGGTATTCGGGCGCATGACGAACCCCGGCGAAGGCCTGATCGACTACGAGAAGCGCCTGGAGCGCTATGCGGAGTCGGAGAAGGAACTTCAGCGCGAGACCGCAGAGCTCCTGCGGAAAAAGAGCGCGCTTCTTTTCGTCACCGACGGCGACCAGGTGAATCGCGGGCGCCTTTTTGAAGAAGGCTGGAAGGCCTTCCGGGAAAAGGAGCCTCTGGCGAAGCCCGTTCTTGTTGCCTTCACGGATGATGAAGAGACGAAAAGGGAAGTCAACCGTCTCGCTGAAGTCGTTCCCGGACTCATCACGGCGGACGCGCGCGAGCTCCTTTTGAATGATGAATCGATGGCCGCCTTCATCGCGAAGGTCTTCTATACGCCGTGCCTCGACTTCACGCTTTCGGCCGACACGCTCTTTGCGTTTGACAAGCACGTGTTGAAGCCCGAAGGCATCGCGGAAATTCATCATGTCGCCGAAGTGCTTGCGAAGGAGCGGAAGATCATCGATCAGCTTCACATCCGCTTCTCGATCACGGCGCATACGGACCGCATCGGTACATACGAGTACAACGATCGACTCTCAGAACGCCGCCTCAACACCGTACTCAGGCAGCTTGAGAAGGAAGGCGTCGACATGTCGCTCTTCGTGATCCGGCGTGCCGAAGGCGAATATCACCCGGTGACGGGCGACGCCTGCAAGGGCCTCTGGAACCAGGAAGCGATCGACTGCCTGCAGCCTGACCGCCGCGTCGAAATCCGCATGGTGCGGCCAGAGTAAAGCCCCGTGCAGGTCCGGAGAGGGAGGCTTCCGCCCGGCTCTCCGGACTTTCCGCGGCAATTCTTTTTCTGATCAGCCGCATTACCTGCGGCTGATCGTCAGGAAAGCGCAAAGATCCGGTTGAGTTCCTTCGCCGGCAGGTCGCCGATCCAGGATTCGCCTGCGGCGACGGTGAGGTCCGCAAGGTCGCGCTTTGAAGCCAGCATGTCGTTGATCTTCTCTTCAAAGGATCCGGCGGTGATGAGCCGGTAGACCAGAACATCACGGCGCTGTCCGATGCGGAAGGCGCGGTCGGTTGCCTGCGCTTCAACGGCCGGGTTCCACCAGAGGTCGTAATGGATGACGGCCGAAGCGGCGGTCAGATTGGGGGCCGGGCAAAGCCGATGAGGCCCGTGCCGCCCGCCTTGAGGGAAAGAATGAAGATTCTCGCCGTGCGGTCCGTCTGGAAGCGGTCCACCATCTTCATGCGTTCGGTTCTGGAGACGCCACCGTGGAGGAAGTCGGGGCGCTCGCCCGTTGCGGCTTCGATCCACGCCTGAAGACGTTCGCCCATCTCGCGGTACTGCGTGAAGATGAGCACCTTGCGGTCGGATTCGAGGCACTGGCCGAGGATCTCAAGCATCGCATCGGCTTTGCCTGAATCCGGGCGAAGCGCTTCCGTCTTCGAATACTGCGACGGCGAATTGCAGATTTCCTTCAAGCTCGTGATGAGCTTGAGGACAAGCCCGCGGCGCGCCATGCGGCCCGATGGCGAGGAGGCGTCGGGAGCTTCCTCGGCCTTGCGGATTTTTTCCATGAGCTTCAGGAGCGTCGCCGCATAAAGCGCCGCCTGTTCGGTGCGCATCAGGGCGTAGTGGTCCGCCGTATTCTTTTCCGGAAGATCCGCAATGATCGACTTGTCGGTCTTGAGACGCCGCAGCATGAAGGGCGCGGTCAGGCGCCGGAAGGCTTCCGCCGCCTGCGGATCGCGGTCGCCTTCAATGGGTTCGGCAAAGGTTTTGGCGAATTCCTTCTGCGTGCCGAGGAGCTTCGGTTGCACGGCCGACAGAATCGACCAGTATTCCATCAGACGGTTTTCGACGGGCGTGCCCGTCATGGCGATCACCTGATCGGCCTTGATGCCGCGGACGGCTGCGGTCTGTGCGGTTGAAATATTCTTGATTGCCTGCGCTTCGTCGAGAACGAGGAGCTTCCAGCGGACCGAGGAGAGCGCTTCATAGTCGCGCCGCAATGTTCCGTAGCTCGTCAGCAGCACATCGGGCGCTTCTTCGGGAGCAGGGAGCCTGCGGTCGGCGCCGTAGTACGTGCCGACAGTGAGGGTCGGGGCGAATTTCGCGATCTCGCGCGTCCAGTTCGTGATGAGTGTGGTCGGAAGGACCGCAAGCACCTTGCGGGCTTTGAGGGAGCCGCGGTTTTTGAGTTCCAGAATGGCGGAAATGACCTGAAGCGTTTTCCCGAGACCCATGTCGTCGGCGATGAGTGAGCCGAGCCCGAGGGAGAGGTTCTTCATGAGCCACGAGTAGCCGCGCTCCTGATAGGGGCGGAGCTCGGCGTTGAGACCCCTGGGAGGAGGAACCTCCTCGACATCGGTAATGTGCTTCAAAGCCTCCCTGATTTCAGGCGACACCTCAACCGCTGCGCCTTCATATTTGCCCGTGAGCACCGCGCGCATCTTTTCGAGCGCTGAGAGTTCAGGCGGGTTTTCAAGCGTGCGTCGGATGAGGTCGATTTCCGCCGGGTCGAGGTAGACGAAGCTCTCGTTGATCTGAATGACTTCGCCCCGATGGGCTTCGGCGAGCTTCAGGAACTCCTCGGCCGTCATCTCGACATTGCCGATGGCGGCCTTCCAGTTGAATTCTCCGATGGCGTTCTTGGCGAGGAGGCTCTTCGTGAAGCCTTCGCCCGCGCCTGCAGAAGCCGTGAGCTTCGGGCGCAGGAGGTTTCGCATCGAGGCCGGGAGCATCAGCGTGACGCCGAGCATGGTGAGGTAGGGGGCCGTCTCAAAGAGAAAGTCCCGGAGGTCCTCCATTTCGAGCGTGGCGGGCTTGCCCCTCGACGATCGGATTCTTTCGAGTACGGGCGCTCCCGCGCAAAGCGTTTTGAGAACGGTCAGCGCGGCATACCGGTGCGCCGCGTAGCGCGGTTCCTTAATGAGGCGCGAGAGCATCAGGGGCCGCTCGGTGGGCACGGGGCTCCCGGCAAGCGCTTTTTCATTCGGCACGTCCGGGGTTTCGGGAGCAGCCTCATCTTCGGGGGCGTTGAGTTCCTTTTCGGCAGCGGCGCGGATGTCGGCATTGCGGCCGATGATGCCGAAATTGAGCTTGATTGCGCCCTCCTTTGCGCTCCGGACCGTCAGCACGGGGAGCCACGGGTAGACGTCGCCGAGGGCAAAGGGCGCGAGCGCGCGGGCGAGGACGACGCCCGCATCGGACGCCGTTCGGCCGTCGAGCGGCGTGAGATCGAGCCCCGAAACCGCAAAGTCGAGAATGTCCTCTCGGTCGGCGAGCTTCGGATAGTTCCCGATGGTGTTTCTGAGGAATCCGGCAATGGCGGCGGAGAGGAGCAGAATCGCGGCTGCAAAAGGCGACGCTTCCGCTTCCGGGAAGATTTTGAGCGCCTTCTCGGAAATCATGCCCCTGGCCCAGGGGGCGATGCCGAGCCCGAGTTCCGTGACGGCGCGCCGAACGGCCGCATCGCGAAGCGCCGGAAGCCACCAGACGCGAGGGGCAGGGGACTTGATTTTGGGAGACTCCGTCACGGCCGGAACGATGGCGCCAAGCTTGAGGAGCTCTGCGGCAAGGCGGGAAATTTCCCGCCAGCACTCGAATTCCGCCGGAAGGGCTTCCGCCTCGCGGGCGCTCGTCATGCGGATCGCCGGGAAGAACCCTTCGAGAGGAAGCAGAACGGCTTTCGCCTTTTTCCCGTCCTCTGCCGGATGCGAGATTTCGAGCGTGCGTTCCATGCCGTCCTGCCCGAACCCGAGCAGCACCCGGGCGCCCGGGGTGTTGAGTTCCGGATATTCTTCGCCGAGCTCTTCAGTTATCCGATCGCTCAGGGCCGAAAGCGCACGGCTCGAGGTAAGGAGTCCGCCTTCGGAAGCCGCGAGTTCATTCTGAGCGGCGCGCTTTTCAATGGCGGAGATCGTCTTTCCCGCATGCTTCCAGAGGGCATTGAGATATTCGCTGCAGTCCTTGCTCGACGTGATGGGGGTTGTCTTCGGGTAGAGCCCGAGCATCACATCGGTAAGGTCGGGGAGGTCGGAGAGGGAGAGCGAGCGAAGCCGCGCGAGCGCTTCGGATTCAAGCCTCGCGCGTTCTTCTTCCGGAAGGTCTTCGGAATCCGAAGCGGTACGGGGGAAGCCTTCTGATGCGCGACGGAGGAGATCACCGGGCGCAAGGGGCTTCACCGTCACGGCGCCCCCGAGATTGATCCCGCGGGCCTTCAGCTCATCCTTGAGGTGAATGCCCCGGAATTCAAAGATGAAGAAGGGATCGAGGTCGATGCGGTCGGCAATGATGTAGAAGACCGCAGCGATGTGCTTGCAGACCCGCGCCGAATCCGGGCACGAGCAGGAGAGGTGCATCGACCTCCAGCTTCCGGGAAAAAGTTCAATCCCGAGCTTTTCGCAAAGAGGCGCGATTTCCTTCGGGAGCTCCCCGTCAAGGAGCCCCGCGACGATGTCCGGGTCGGCGGCAATGGCGTCCGCAAGGCGCTTGACGCTCTTCGCGGGGACGGGCTTCATCCCGACCTCAACCTCATAGGGGTAGTAGGCGGATCCGTCGACAAGCGCCTCGATGCGAAGGCTGCGGCCGTTGAACTTTGCTTCAATCACGCGGCCGGTGTTGGCATAAGTTTTCCCGCGGGGAAGGCGGTTGGCGTTGTCGACGCGCTCGAGGGCGCGCAGCCACTCTGCGCCCCACCAGGTGGTGCCGTATTGTCGTCTGGGAGCCATTGTTGCGGGAATCCTTTGCTGTTGAAATTGGGAAAAAGCGCTTGAAGCGCAGAAACGCGAAAGGCCGTTCGCGCCGGTTTCTCGAAAGGAGAAGCCGACGGCGGACGGCCTTGCTCAGCAGCTTGCCTGCCAGGGATGATTGACGCTCCGGGCAGGCAAGTCGTCCGGAGACTTATCAGATGCCGTTTAGGCGCTTCGCCATGCGGCAGAAGACCTCGAAGCCGATCGGCATGCTCGTCTCATCCTGAATTTCAAAGTCGGCGCGATGGTGACCGTGATGGTTGCAGCCGAACATGAAGTAGGCCGCCTTGCCGCCGTGGTCGACGACGCGCTTGATGAGAACCGTGCAGTCTTCGGAGCCGGCGGGCTTGTCCTCGCGGAAGGTGCGCTTGACGCCTTCGATCTTCTTCGCTTCCTCCTCGACCATGTCGATGAGGTCCGGGCAGACGGTGAGCGTCGTCGCTTCGCCCGCCTTCACGATTTCGCCTTCCACCTCGTAGGCGCGCTTGACGCCTTCGACGATGTTGCGGACGTTCTGAACCATGTATTCGTTCACTTCGCCCGTGGCGCCGCGAACTTCAAGCTGCATGTCGGCGTGGACCGGCGTGACGTTGCGGCCTTCGCCGGCGTTGAGCTTGCCCACGGCAATGCGCGTGACGCCTTCGCCGCTTCTCGGAATGCCCTGCATCATCATCGCCGCGGCGCAGGCGGCCATCAGGGCGCTTCTGCCCTTTTCAGGATCGGAGCCCGCGTGCGAGGGACGCCCGTGGAAGTGAACGTCGATCTTCGTGGAGGCGAGGAAGCCGCCCGTCATGAGGCCCACTTCGCCCAACTTCGCAAAGGTGCCGACGTGGCCGCCGATCAGGTAGTCGCAGTCGTCGACGATGCCGGAGGCCGCCATGGCGTTGCCGCCGCGGACGCCTTCCTCGGCAGGCTGGAAGAGGACCTTGAACTTGCCCTTCAGCTCATCCTTGTGGTCGACGAGCCAGCGGCAGACCTCGAGCGCGATCGAGGAGTGCGAGTCATGGCCGCAGGCATGCATGAAGCCCGGGTGCTTTGAAGCGAAGCCGCAGGCGGTGGGCACATGGTCCTTCGAATCCGATTCGGAAACAACGACGCAGTCCATGTCGGCGCGGAACGCGGTGACGGGACCCGGACGGCCCGTGTCGATGACGGCGACGACGCCCGTGTAGCCTTCCGTTTCGTCAATGAAGGACTGCGGGACGCCGTGGGATTTGGCGCGTTCAATGGCTTCGGCCACGAGCTTCGGGTCGCGGCCCATGACGGCATCGGGATTGATCACCTTCAGGCCGAGGAGAGGCTTGAGGCCGAGCGAACGCAGACGCTCCGTAATGAGCCAGCTCGTTTCGAATTCCGTCCAGCCTTCTTCAGGCATCTGATGGATCTTGCGGCGGGTCGCAACCATTTCTTCGATGTACTGCGCTTTCGTGAATGCAGTCATGGGGTGAACTCCTTGAGCTTTTTAGAAGCGGAATGCTTATGGACACAGAGCGTCCGGAACCTTTCGGCCTCCGGATCGCAGGGCCTCAGTTGAAGGTCGGGCAGAATTCTAAACTTTTTCGCGCTCATTCCTTTGAGAACTCTTTCTTGAAGGCGGCTCCGAAGGCGCTCAGACCTTCTTTGGCGGCATCGTAGGTTTTGACGGCGCCGTCCTTCGCGGCTTCATAGCCTTCCTTCACGGTGCGCTTCGCGTCGTCATAGCCGTCGCCGCTTTCTTCCTTCGCGGTTGCCCAGCCGCGCTGAACCGCTTCCTTGGTCGAGAGATAGCCTTTTTCGATGCAGTCCGCGGAAAGCGCTCGGGCCTTGATGAGGCCTTCCTCGTCGGCGACCTGCTTGATGTGCGTGAGGGAGCAGGATTCCGCAGTGACGGCCGCGCCGGCAGAAAGAGAAAAGGCGCCGACGGCGCAGAAGGATGCAAGGAGGAAAAGCTGCTTCATAGTGGGTGTCCTTATGTCAGGTTCCGCGCGGGCGCTTGAACGGCGCCTCGGCGGAGGATCAAGTCTCGAGCATGATGGCGGAAATTTTAAAAGGCATGAGGCGCGGCGTCGCAATGAAGTCGTTTCTGAAAGCATCCGGGCCTCTCTCGACAGATTTCGTTGCATTTTGGGAATCATTCTTACGGAGAGCGAAGCAGTTAAGCCGGAATCAATCGATTCTTCATGGTAAATTGTCTCCATCTATTTGAGACGCGCAGCTTTACTTCAAGGCTGCGCGCCGAACCCCAGAAAGGAAATGCTCATGAAGAACACGTTCAAAGTTCTCGCCCTCTGTGCGGCTGCTGCCGCGACCGGCCTCGCCCACCCCCACCCCGAAGGATCCCAG
>OBXA01000520.1_pt1 | contig 30092 bp, 32 predicted proteins | sample 1538121 | NCBI WGS metagenome assembly OBXA01 (sample SAMEA2580133, study PRJEB22360) | human gut metagenome | biome: human gut; feature: human-associated habitat; material: faeces | place: Denmark | collected 2008/2010 | reverse complement strand
CGACGTGCCTTTGTCGGTGGTGCTTGGTTTACCGGCGGAGACCCGCCGTTCATTGGCAGCGGCGGCTTACTTCCTTTCGGTCGTAATCGTCACCACCAGACCGCGGTCGCCCACTTCAACGGGCTGCGGCATTTCGCCTTCGAGGTCTCCGGCCTGAGGCATGAAGTTCCCGGTCTTCGAAATGCGCGCGCCGACGATCACCGTCTTCGTGCTTGCAAGCGTCTCGGCACCCATCGCCATGCGCATGGTTTCGTTGAGTTCGAAGTTGTAGGGAAGATCCTTCACCTTAACCTTCGTAAAGGCAACAGGCATCTTGCTCCCCGAAGCCGGACGCGCATAGATGAAGACCGTGTCTTCGGGCGACGCGAGCGCCTTTACCTTGTCGTCGAGGAGCACCGTGCCGGCGACGGCATGAAGCTGCGAGGGAGAAGCCGTGGCGGGAGCAGTCTTCGAGAGCTCTTCAGACTTCGAAGCCGCGTCAGCCTGGGAACCCTCCGCGGCGTTCCTCTGGGAAGCGGTCGGCGAAACGGCCGAGATCGAGTCGTTCACGCCGCCCAGACGCTTCGCTTCGTTGATGTTCGCCTGAATCTGCTCGCGATCCGGGAAATCGCTCGGAACCGACTTGAGGAGACGCTCCCAGTAGTCTGCGGCCTGAGCATAACGTTCGCGGTCCCAGGAGTGAATGGCCAAGAGCGCGAGCGCCTTCCACTGCGTCGGATCAATCGAAAGGGCCTTCTGGAGGACCTTTTCGACATCGGGCGTAATGACCTTGCCGTTCGCCGCAGCCATCATGTCGGCCATGTCGGCCAGAATGTCGGCGTTGTTGGGCACTAGGGCGTTGAGGCGCTTGAAGGCTTCCACGGATTCGTCGAAGCGGTTCATCGAAGCCGCGGTGCGCGCCAGCATGAACCAACCGTTGGCGTTCCTCGGATCCTTCTCAAGGTTGGCCTTCAGGTCGTCGAGGATCTTCTGCATGTCGCGCTGCGAATGACCGCGGCTTCCCTGCTGCTGGGCCTCCATCATCTCGATGAACTGCGGATCCATCGCGGTATAGCGGCCGAGCGCGTAGTAGCCGAGCACCGTCGCGCACGGAATCACGACAAGCAGAATGACGGCGAGAATGCGGGGCATGCGGGAGGACTTGCCGGAACGCACTTCCTCCTCGTGCTTTGTTTCCTCGAGGACGCGGCGTTCGAGTTCGAGGCGGGATTCCTCGTATTCGTCCTGGTCAATATGGCCGGCCGCTTTCTCGGCCTCAAGGTCCTGCGACTGCTGCTGCAGAATCGCAAGAACCTGAGCGCGGCGGTCGGACTCAGAGCGGGAGCGCCCGCCGAACCAAAGGGGAAGGCACACTGCGGCGACGGCAATGAGCGCCATCACTGCACAGAGAATGATGAATGTCGTCACTTCCCTTACTCCTTGCGGCCGCGAAGCAGTTCATCAGCGAGCGCCTTTTCCTGTGCGGAAAGGGGCTTCGTCGCCTCATTGACGAGGCGCTTCCTGCGGCGCAGATTGATGTAGAAGGCGATGATGCCAACCAGAAAGAGGCAGACAGGTCCGAGCCAGAGAATCGCCGTGGAAAGCTTGAAGGGCGGCCTGTAGAGCACGAAGTCGCCGTAGCGCTCGACCATGTAGTCGACGATTTCCTGGTTGGTCTTGCCGGCCTTCACCTGCTCGATCACCTGATTGCGGAGGTCAACCGCAAGCTCGGCGTTCGAATCCGCAATCGACTGATTCTGGCAGACGAGGCAGCGGAGCTGTTCGGACACCTCAACAACGCGCTTGTGCGCAACCGGGTCGAAGGCCGTGGGGGCGGCTTCGCGCGCCTCGGCCGTCCCGTCAATCACGGGACCGGCAAGAAGGAGCGCGCAGAGGAGCGGAGCCAAAAGCTTCTTCATCATTTCTCGGCCTCCAGCTGATCAAGAAGGGGCTTGACCTGCTGATGCCAGAGGTCGTCGAGGATCGGATAGCTCACCTTGGCGCGGATGACGCCCTTCTTGTCGATGACAAAGGTTTCCGGAACGCCCGTTACGCCGAGATCGATGCCGATCTTGTTCTTCTCTTCAAAGATCACGACGTCGTAGGGATTGCCCGTGTCTTCAAGAACCTGACGGCCGGCGCCCACGGAGTCCTTGTAGAGGAAGCCCACGATCGGGGTTTTGAGGCCCGTACGCTTCAGTCCCACGAGATAGGGGTGCTCCTCCTTGCAGGGGAGGCACCAGCTCGCCCAGACGTTGAGCATCCAGACCTTGCCCTTCATGTCTTCGGTCTTGAATTTGACCGCCGGGTCATAAAGGGTCGACATCTCAAACGCCGGAAGCGGCTTGTTGATGAGGACCGACGGGAGCATGCGGGGATCGAGGTAGAGGCCCTTGAAGAGGAACCCGGCAAGAACCACAAAGATCGCGAAAGGAATGAGGAATTTTGCTTTCATCATTTGCGTAATCTCCCTTTTGATCAGGCAGCCTGAACGGCGGGCTTGTCGGCGCCGTCCGCCTTTTCCTTGCGGCGGCGGTAGCGGCGGTCAGAGGCAGCGACGAGGCCGCCCAAGCTCATGAAGATGCAGCCGAACCAGATCCAGGTGACGAAGGGCTTCGAATAGACGCGGACAACCCAGCCGCCGTCAGAGCTCGGCACGCCGAGGCTCACGTACACGTCGCCCGTGATCGAATGGCGTATGGCGGCTTCCGTCATCGGCATTGAATTCGAGCTGAAGTACTTGCGCTTTTCCGGATAGAGGTGCTGCAGTTCCTTGCCGTCCTTCAGGAGCGTGAAGTCGCCGCGGTCAGCCGTGAAGTTCGCGCCGCGGGCGCTCGAGACGCCGTTGAAGACGAAGGTGTAGCCGGCAACCGAAACCGTATCGCCCTCAAACATGCGCACGTCGCGTTCGGCCTGGTAGCCCTTCACGAGCGCCACGCCGATGATGAAGACGGCAATGCCGAAGTGCGCGAGGAGCATGCCCCAGTAGGCGCGCGGCTGACGGAGGAGCCTTCCGAAGAAGCTCGTTCCTTCAGGCGCAAAGCGAAGCGCTCCGCGCAGATCCTCGATTTCACCGAGAACCACGAAGGCCGCGAGCGCGCAGCCCGTGAAGACCCAGTTGCTCCAGGCCCCCATGAGGAGCGGAATGGCCGCACCGATGATGATCGCGCCGATGAAGCACCAGGCGAGACGGCGGGCGAGCTGAACCGGATTGGCATCCTTCCAGCGGGCCAGCGGTCCAACGGCCATGAGGAAGACCATCGGGAGCATCAGGGGACCGAAGACGGCATCAAAGTACGGAGGCCCGACCGAGATCTTCCCGGCATTCAACGCATCGAGGAAGAGCGGATAGAGCGTGCCGAGGAGCACGGCGCCCATCGCAACAACGAGAAGAACATTGTTGACGAGGAGCATCGATTCGCGCGAAATCATCGCGAAGTTTCCGCCAAGCCCCACCGACGGCGCGCGCCAGGCGAAGAGCAGGAAGGAAAGGCCGATCACGACGATGAGGAAGGCGAGAATGAAGAGACCGCGTTCCGGATCGGTTGCGAAGGCATGGACCGAGGTGAGCACGCCCGAGCGGACGAGGAAGGTGCCGAGAAGCGAGAGCGAGAAGGTGAGGATCGCGAGAAGCACCGTCCAGATGCGGAAGCACCCGCGCTTTTCCGTGACGGCGAGCGAGTGAATCAGCGCCGTGCCGGTCAGCCAGGGCATGAAGGACGAATTCTCAACCGGATCCCAGAACCACCAGCCGCCCCAGCCGAGCTCGTAATAGGCCCAGTAGGAACCGAGCGCAATGCCGAGCGTGAGGAGAATCCAGGCAGCCGTCGTCCAGGGGCGCATCCAGCGGGCCCAGGCCGCATCGAGGCGCCCGGAAAGGAGCGCGGCAATGGCAAAGGCGAAGGGAACGGAGAACCCGACGTAGCCGAGGTAGAGAAGCGGCGGATGGAAAACCATCCCCGGATCCTGCAGGAGCGGATTCAGATCCGCGCCTTCAGCGGGCGCCGGGAAGATGCGCAGGAAGGGGTTGGACGTAAAAAGCATGAAGAGAAGGAACCCCATGCCGACCAGCCCCATGACGCCCGTCACGCGGGCCACCATGTCCTCAGGGAGGCGCTTCGCCGAGAAGGCAACCGCAGCGCCCCACCAGCCGAGCGTAACCGTCCAGAAGAGGATCGAGCCCTCGTGCGAACCCCAGGTCGCCGCTACCTTGTAATACCAGGGCAGCATCGAGTTGGAGTTGTTGGCGACGTTGAGGACAGTAAAGTCCGAAAGGTAGAAGGAATAGGCAAGGCAGGCAAAGGCAATCGTGCCGAAGAGCGCGTTTGCAGCTGCAGCGGGCCTCGCCACGGCCATGAGCGCGCCGTTCCCGCGGGCGGCGCCGATTAGCGGCAGCACGCCCTGCACGATGCTGAGCGCAAGGCACAGGATCAATGCGAAGTGTCCGATCTCTGGAATCACTTGTATTCTCCGTTGATGAAAATCCGTTTGGGGAGCATTTCAGAATGAACCTTCCCGCCCGGGTGATGTGCTCCGCTCCGGATCACTTCGCCCGCTGAGGCGCACCCGCCCCGGGACCGCGATGAAGCCGCAGGTCTGACGGGGCGCAAATGCATTTCACGAGAGCGCAGCATATTTCCGAAGAAGAGCCTGTGGGGGATTTTGAACATTCGCCGCTTCAACGCCCTTCTTCCGAGTGATGGGAATCAAAGCTTTCGCGCGTCTTCAAAAAGAGCCCCCTGGTTCTTTTGGTTTATGGATATGAGATGCCTTACGGGTGATTGGCCGGCATCGGATCGCCGCGCGCAATCGCCGCGTCGTGCGCAGCCTTGTCGTGGGCCTTCTTCACGCCGGCCTTGTGAGCGTCCTCAAGGGCCTTGGCGGCTTCGGGCGGCATGTAGTTTTCGTCATGCTTGGCGAGAACCTCGCTCGCGACGAAAATGCCCTGCTCGTTGAGCTTGCCCTGAGCAACCACGCCCTGGTTTTCCGCAAAAAGGTCGGGAAGAATGCCCGTGTACTGCACGTTCACGCTCTTCGCCGTATCGGTAATGCGGAAGTTGACCGTAACGCCGTCCTTCTCGCGCGCAACGGAACCACCCTCAACCACGCCGCCCAGACGGAACGTGCGGCCGACCGGCGCTTCCTTCGCCGCCACCTGAGTGGGCGAGAAGAAGAAGACGAGGTTTTCATTGAATGCCTGCAGCGCCATGAAGATGCCGGCGGCGAGAACCACCGCAGCAGCACCGATCAGTGCGAGCTTCTTGGTCTTTGAATTCATGCTGATCTCCTTTACTTGGCTCGGGGTCTCTTATTTTTCAAGCGTGATTTCCGCCGCACGCGCCTCGCGCATGATCCGGCGGCAGATGGCGCGGCGGCGCGTGATGAGGGACCAGAGTTCATAGATCACGCCCGCAGTGAAGGCGCCGTATGCGCACCAGACGTAATAGCCGTGGCCATTCATATGAATGAATTCGGCAAAGGAATTCCAGTTGCTCATAGCTTTCCCTCCAGAGCCGCCTTCTGAGCCCAGTCGCTGCGGCGTTCGCGTTCAAGAATCATGGTGCGGGCGCGCGAAAGCACGACGGCAACGCCGTAGATGGTGCCGGCCGCAAGCATGATGAAAATGGTGTAGAGCATCACGTCGGCAATCGAAGAGCCGCGCGAGGTGATCGAGGCGCCCTGGTGAAGGGTGTTCCACCAGCGCACTGAGAAATAGATGATCGGCACATTGACGGCGCCCACGATCGAAATCACCGATGCGGCCTGGTCGGCGCGGCGCTTGTCGTCAATCGCGGCATGAAGCGCAATGAAGCCGAGGTAGAGGAAGAAGAGGATCAGCATCGACGTGAGGCGCGCATCCCAGACCCAGTAGGTGCCCCAGGTCGGACGCCCCCAGAAGGCGCCTGAAAAGAGGGCGATGAAGCCCATGAGCGCACCGGTGGGCGCCATGGCCTGAGCCAGGATGAAGGCGAGCCTCGACTGCTTCAGGAGCCCCACAATGCTGCAGACCGCCATCAGGAGGTAGAGCGACATCGAGAGCCAGGCGGCCGGGATGTGGATGAAGATGATGCGGTACGAATTTCCCTGACGGGCTTCGATCGGGCACACGAAGAACCCGAGATAGAAACCGATGATGAAGAGCACGAGCGCCGCGCCCATGCACCATGGGATGAAGCGTCCTGCCTTTCGGTAGAAGCCTTCTAATGTTGCTTCACTTGCCATTTGACCTTTATCTCCTGCGACTGGGGAAATTCTTTGGGGATGGAATCGTTTTCTAAGAAAAACTTACTGCTCTGCGATGCGAAGCGCTGCGGCAACCGCCATCGGGGCAAGCGCGAGCGAGAAGAGCGCCAGACCGCCCACGATCATGAAGTGCGACGAGGGCGACAGACTCATCGAAACGGCCTGCGCGGCGCCGGCGCCGAAAATCAGAACGGGAATATAGAGCGGAAGGACGAGAAGCGACGTCAGGACGCCTCCGGCCCGAAGGCCGAGCGTCAGCGCTGCGCCCACGCCGCCCACGAGCGAAAGAACCGGGGTGCCGAGAAGGAGGCTTCCCACCATGACGATCGTCACGTCGAGCTCAAGATCGAACATCACGCCGAAAATCGTGGCGAAGATCGTCATCGGAACGCCGGTGACGAGCCAGTGCGCCGCCACCTTGGCAATCACGATGACGGGAAGCGGCTCTGCGGCAACAAGCATCTGCTCGAGCGTGCCGTCCTCGTGGTCCGTCGCGAACATTCTCGGGAGCGAAAGCAGTGCGGCGAGAAGCGCGGCCACCCAGACAACGCCGGGGGCAATGGCGCGAAGAATGTTGGTTTCAGCGCCGACGCCGAGCGGAACAAGCGTCACGACGACGGCAAAGAAGAAGATCACCTGCGCGAGATCGGACTTTCTGCGAAGCGAAAGCGTGAGGTCGCGGCGAAGAATCGTGAGGAAGAGATTAAGCATGATTCATTCCTCCCGCTCTCAGGCCCCGGCATTCAAAGCGTTTTCCGCTTCGGCCGCAGCCGCATCGTCCATGGCGCGCTCGACGGCCGAGCGCCGACGGGGCGCCCAGCGTTCGGGCTCGATGATATGGAGCTGCGACTTGTCGACCGGGACTTCCTGGTGCGTGACGAGCATCACGACGCCGCCCTCGCGGACATGCTTCGAAATGAGGTCCGAAAGACGGGCCACAGCTTTTACGTCAAGCGCGGTAAAGGGTTCGTCAAGCACCCAGAGCACGACGGATTCGGAGAGCCAGAGGCGCGCGAGCGCAACGCGCCTGCGCTGCCCCTGCGAGAGCTGTCCGGCCGGTACGTCCTCGTATTCGGCGAGGCCCACGGCAGCGAGCGCCCTGCGGGCATCCTCGCGCGTCGCCTTGAGCGACGCCACGCGCGCATTGATGAGGACGTTTTCAATGACGGAAAGATCGTCCTTCACGCCGTTTCTGTGACCGATGTAGCAGAGCTCGCGCCAGAAATCCTGCGCCGCCTTGAGAATCGGCGTGCCGCGCCAGAGGATCTCGCCCTCGACGGGACGCATGAGTCCGGTCATCAGCCGCAGAAGCGTCGTCTTGCCGGCGCCGTTGCTGCCGGCAATGCGTACGAGCGAACCGGCTTCAACAGCAAACGACATCCCCTGAAAGAGCGTGCGTTCACCGCGTTCACAGGTCAGGCCGCGGACTTCAAGAATGGGCTGGGTCATGGATCCTCTGTCGGCCGGGAACCTTTCTGCGTCCCCGGCGATTCGAAAGAAATTTTTATATTCCGGAAGAGAGCTCCTGCGGCAAATGGCCGGCACGAAACCTCTTCGGGATTATTGCGAGGCAGTTTAGGGAGAGTAAATTAAGAAAGGCTTACAGATCGATACACTCTCCATTGCATCTTATCTATTGAAATCATTGAGAAATTTTTACGTCTTTCGGGGAGTTTCCCGACGCCTTTCTTAAGTCCCGGGAGCGGGCCTTTTATAATGGTCCGCTCATCATTCATCATGCCGGCCGAGCGGGATCTCCGCTGATTCCTGTTCTGAGGCCCCCACGTATTCAAAAATGCGCACTTTTCTTCGCTCCGCTCTTCTTCTCTCGCTTTCTGCCGGCATCCTTTCCGGGTGCGCAGCCGTGAACGAGGAGCACCAGAACTTTGCCAACCGCAAGATTGATATCGTTCCGGTCGTCGGAAGCATCTGGCGCATCACCGCAACGTTCCCGGGCTACGAGTCCTCCACCGGCATTGCCGACTATATCTATGAGCGCGCACAGGCCTTCTGCGGCGAACGCGGCATGGGGATGATGCCTCAGACAGGCTCGAGCTCCGCAGCCGGCGCCGACGGCACGCCCGCTCAGGCATGGCTTGAATTCCGCTGCTCCGCTCCCGAAAAGGTCGAGCGCGAATATCAGCCGATCAAGCTGCACTTCGATCTTGAGGACGAAGACGAAAAGAAACGGCGCTGATCCGCTTTCCGACGCTCTCAGATGTCTTCTGAAGTTCTGCCGGCTCCAGGCACGCCCGCGGACGACGGCCTTTGCGCTTCCGTCCCGGAGCCCGCCTTCGATCCCGCCCGGGAGGTCCGCACGCTCCCGCATCTCCCCGGGTGCTACCGCTATTTTGCTAAGGACGGATCCTGCCTCTATGTCGGGAAGGCCCGGGACCTCAAGAACCGCGTTTCGTCCTACTTCAGGCGCACGGGGCTTTCGCCCCGCATTGCGCTCCTGGTCGCAAAAATTGCGCGGCTGGAAACGACGGTCACCCGCTCGGAAGCCGAGGCGCTTCTTCTCGAAAACAACCTCATTAAAACGCTTCATCCGCGCTACAACATCCGTCTGCGCGACGATGCCAGCTACCCCTACATCCGGATCGGCGGGGAGGAATTTCCGAGGCTTTCCTACTACCGCGGCGGCGTCGACCGCAAATCCCGGTTCTTTGGTCCTTATCCGAGCTCGAGCGCTGCCCGCACGGCGATTGAAATGCTCCAGAAGGCGTTTCTCCTTCGCACCTGCGAGGAGTCTGGCTTCAAAAATCGCCAGCGGCCGTGCCTTCTCGGACAGATCGGCCGGTGCTCAGCTCCCTGCTGCGGCCGCATCTCGGTGGAAGACTACCGTGCGGACTGCCGGCGCGCGGAGGATTTCCTTTTAGGACATTCCCGCGAAGTATTGGATGAGCTCGAAAAACGCATGTGGGCGGCCTCTGAAGCCTGGGAGTTTGAAGAGGCGGCGAAGCTTCGCGACCGCATTGCGTCTCTCACACAGATGCGCCACCAGCAGGCGATTGAAACCACGGGCGGCGATATCGACGCCGACATTGCGGCAGCGGCCGTGCGCGACGGCGCGGCCGCCATCAACCTCGCAATGGTGCGGGGCGGCCGGCACTTGGGCGACCGGGCGATCTTCCCGAAAATCGGCACGCGCGAGGACGGGGCCTTCCCATCCAAGGGAGAGCTGATCGAAGCCTTCGTGAGCCAGCATTATGCGGATCTGCCTATCCCGGCGCTTCTCATCATTGAGCCCGATCCGGAGGATCCGGAACTCCCGAAGCGCTTGTCTGAGCTTCTCTCCGAACTCGCGCACCGCCGCGTTCCCGTCGTGACCGAACCCCAGGAAACGCGCCGTAGGTGGCTCGAAATGTGCGTCCAGGGGGCGGAGATCGCCCTCATGAGGCACCTTCAGGAAGAAGGCACACAGCTCGCGCGCTTAAAGGAACTGATTGAAATCCTCGGACCCGGATTTGAACCCCCGAGCGGCGACCCGATGGATTTTTCGGCCGAATGCTTCGACATTTCGCATACCCAGGGCGAAGCGACCCAGGCCTCCTGCGTCGTCTTCCGCGAGGGCCGCATGCAGAGCTCGCTCTACCGGCGCTTCAACATTACGGGCGTTGAACCCGGCGACGACTACGGCGCCATGAAGCAGGCGCTCGAGCGGCGCTACGCGCCCGTCGCGCGTGGAGAGGCCGAGCTCCCGAGCCTCGTTCTCATCGACGGCGGCAAGGGACAGGTCGAAATGGCGCGCGAAGTGTTTGCGGAATACGGACTTGACCCGTCCGTCATCGTCGGCGTCGCCAAGGGCGAAGGACGAAAGACGGGTCTGGAGACCCTCGTCTTCCCGCTCATTGACGGCGAGCGTCGCGAACCGCTCACACTGGGCCTCATGTCAAAAGCACTAATGCTAACGGCGGAAATTCGCGACGAAGCCCATCGATTCGCCATTACCGGCATGCGCGCCAAGAGAGCCAAGGCGCGCAATGCCTCAAAACTTGAGGATTTCGAGGGTATCGGCCCCAAGCGCCGCGCTAAACTACTTTCGCATTTCGGCGGCATGAAGCAGCTCAAGAACGCTTCGGCCGAGGATATCGCGCAGGTGCCGGGCATATCCCGCGCGCTCGCATCCAAAATCTACGCTCAACTGCATCTGTGCAGCCGATAGACGCCGGCGGTGAGACCGCCTCCTAAATTTTTCTTGCCCGATGAAGCTCAAGCCTCCCTTCAAACTCAACGTGCCGATGGTGCTTACCTGGATCCGAATAGCACTCATCCCGGTCGTGATCGGAATCTTCTACCTGCCCGATTCCCTTGTTCCGATCCATCTGCAGAACATCATCGCCTGCGTGGTCTTCGTCGTTGCCGCCGTCACGGATGCGCTCGACGGCTTCCTTGCCCGCCGCTATGAGGGGTGGGCGACGCGCATGGGGGCCTTCCTCGATCCCATCGCCGACAAGCTTCTCGTTGCGGCCGCTCTCGTTGCCCTCGTGGGGCTCGACCGCTGCGACATGGCGATTGCCATGATCATCATCGGCCGCGAAATCACCGTGACCGGCATCCGCGAATGGATGGCGAAGATCGGCGAATCGGGCCGCGTCAAGGTGAACTGGTACGGGAAATTCAAAACCATTGCCCAGATGACGGCCATTCCCTGCCTCCTCTGGTTCGATCCGTTCCTCGGCATTCCCGTTGCGCTCATCGGCGAATGGCTCATCATCATCGCCGCCGTGCTCACCATTTATTCGATGTACGTGTACCTGCGCGCCGCCGCGCCTTTCTTTGAGGAAGCCCGCGCCCAGCGCGCCGCGCTGAGAGCGCAGAAAGCTCAGGCGCAGAGTCAGGGATCCTGATCAGGAAAAAAGCGCATCACTGATCCACCGTTTTCCTTTCAAGAGCGGCGCGCACTCTGGATACTCCGAAGTGCCGTCGCTTTTTCGTTTCATGAGCGAAGAGAAGATTATTTCCCCTTCGGACGAAAAGAGCGCGTCTCTTTCAGATGAATCCTCCCGTCCGTCCGCCGGGACCGTCCATTTGCTTCAGGCACCCGCAAAGCCCGGGCACCTTCCTCCTCCGGAGAAGCCGGCGCTTCTGCCGCCGCCGGCTGCTGACGAGCCTCCGGCGCTGCCGCCTGAGGAACCTGCTTCACTTGGTGGAGCGCCCGCAGAGGCTGATGAGGAGTCTGCCCCGTCGGAGAAGAGAGAACCCGTTTCTCCAGCCGCAGAAGCAAGCCGGGAAGATCCCGAAGCGCGTGCCGCCGGTGAAGAATCACCTTTAGCCCGCAGCTCATTTGCCGGACTTCTCGGCACTTTGGGGGGCCTCTCGCTTTCCGCTACGCTCCTTCTTTTCGCTGCGGCTCATTTTCTCGGCTGGAGCCCTCTCGTCCGGCTTTCCTTTTTCGGAAGCCTTGCCGTCGCCGCCTTTCTTCCGCTCATTCTCCTGCGGAACTCCGGAAAGCTCACCCGCGACATTTCCGCATCTGCCGGCGGCCTTCTTCTGGGACTCTTTCTCGTCGTCATCGGCCAGACCTGGCAGACGGGAGAAGGTGCAGCCTCCCTCATGCTCGCCTGGTCGGGGCTCCTCATCCCATGGCTTCTCTACGCCAGGCGCCCCATCATGTTTTTGCTCTGGTTCGTCGTCACGCTCACAGCGGCTTGTCTCCAGGGCGAACAGATGGCGGAGAGCTTCGGGCTTCTTGAGAAGCTCCTCCCGGCGGCATTCCTCTCCTTCACTGCCGCGCTTCTCTTTGCCGTCATTCAATGGAAATCCTCTGGTTCCGCCATTCGCGCGGCCGGGATGCTGCCGGCAGCCTCCGCGGCGCTCCTCCTCGGCATTGTTCCGGCTGTCGACCTTGAATACGGGGTTTCCGGCACACCGTCGCTCCTCTCACTCGCTTACTTCGCAGGAGCCCTGATTTTTTCGGCCGCCGCTTTCTTCTCAAAGCGCCCCGAACTGCGCGCCCTTGCGCTTCTCACGCTCCTCGCCTGGGTGAACGGATTCGTGGTTCGCTTCGGCGAGAGCGCTCATATTGCGAGCGACGAAGGGCTCCTTTACATATTGACGCTCCTCAACGGCCTCGTCTTTCTCGGGTGGATCCTCTTTCGCGCCAAACGAACCCGCCTCCAGAAGGACGGTGCCGGCGACACTCAGAACTTCCTCGACTGGATCTGCCGCCGGATTCCTCAGACGGCCGGCGCCCTCATGGGTGCAGCGGCCGCGCTCCTGCTCGCCGCAACCATCTTCACGCTCTTTTCGCTCTCCGGGTCCGCTGCAGGGAGCATTCTCCTCGCCTGCGGCGTTCTCATGGAAATCGCGAGGAAAATTCAAGCTTTCCGGCAGAAGAGAGCTTCTGAGCTTCCGCAGTTTTCCGCCCTGCGGATAATCGCCTTTACCCTCGCGGCAGCAGGCTGGGTCGTCCTTGGCGGAAGCCTCTCAAGCGCTTCGGCTGTCGGGATTCTCATCGCGATCGCGCTCATTGCGGCGGCGCTTTATCGATCCCGCATTGCGCTCGTCGCCGCTTTTCTCGTCGGAGCGCTCTCGCCCGACTTCCAGAATCCCTGGTTCCTTTACCTTCCGGCTGCTGCTTCAGGCGCCTCTGCGGTCCTCATTGCCGTACTTCTCTTCGCACGCGAAAAGAGCGCCATGGAGCGCGAAGCCCTCTGGTGGCTTCCGGCGCTTCTTCTCGCTCAGTGGCTTCTCCCTCTTTTCGTGCAGTTCAGCATCATCAGCAAAGAGGCTCTCCCCCCTGAAGCTTCGCAATGGATTGGAGCGGCCGCGCTTCTCCTCACGGCTGGCGCCCCCCCTCCCCCCCCCGCCCCCCGCCGCTCTGCTCAGAGACAAAAGGAATGCCCTTCGCACCGTGCTCGTTTTTGCGGGAGCCGCTCTTGCGGGCGCGGCATTTTCCGCGAGCGCCTCGCTTCTTCTCTGCCTTTCGGCAGCCGCCGCTTATGCGTTGAAGCGCAGACTTCAGCCCGGCGTTCTTTTTCTCATCCTCTCACTCGCGCTTCTGGAATGCGGCCGCGTCTACTGGCAAAGCCCGGAGAGCGGCGTCAATCTGCTCCTCAAAGGCGCAGTGATGCAGGGGGTTGCGGGCGCAGGGCTCCTCCTTTCCTGCCTTGCGCTCACGCTTCAGTCTGAAAAAGCTTCCGCACTGCGCGCTCAGCTTCATCTGAAGCTTCTCCCGCTTCTCATCCTCATCCTGACGAGCGCAGCGCTCTTTTCCTCGATTGCGGCCCGCACGGAAATTGCCGAGGCCGGCACCCGATACGCCGCGGAACTGATGCCATCAGACCCGAGGGACATCGTGATGGGCGACTTCATGACGCTCAATTACGCTGCCGACGGCCGCGAGGCGCTCGAAGCCTATCGGAAGGAAGCTTCAGCCCGGGGAAGCGATGCGGATTCCGACGATCGGGTTCTCTTCTGCGCGGCCGAGAAGGAGGGCGTTCTCACGATTCTCTCGGCGGCGGGCAACGGTGAGGCATGTCCCGCCGGGACGACGCTCCGGCTTCCAGCCGACCGGAATTCAAGCTGGCGCATGACGCCGAAGCTCCCGCACCGCTGGTTCTTCCCCTCGGGCGACGCGGAGCGCTTTGAGGGAGCTCGCTTCGCTGAGCTCCGTTGCCTCAAGGACCGCTGCCTCATCACTGGGCTCCTCGACAAAGAGAAAAAACCGATTTTGCCTTCCCAGAATTCTTCCGGACCGCAAGCGCCATGACTCAGTTTGAATCCACCGACATCTTCTGCCGCGTCATCGACAATTTCGGCGACGCAGGCGTCTGCTGGCGTCTCGCCCGGCGTCTTCTCTCGCTCGGCGTGAAGCGCATCCGCTTCATCACGGACCACCCGGAAGTGCTCGCGAAGCTCGCTCCGGATGCGGAAAAGCTTGCCCGGGTCGTTCCGTGGGATTCCTTTGCGCTCGAAGCCCAAAAGCCCGGCTTTGAACCCGCAGACCTTGTCATCGAAACCTTCGGCTGCCGTCTTCCTGAAAGCTACGACGAAGCGCTCGCCCGAAAGCGCGCGCTCGCGATCGCGGCCGATCAAAGGCCCCCCTTCTACTTCAATCTCGACTACCTCTCCGCCGAAGACTGGGTGGAGGAGAGCCACAACATCTCGGGACTTCACCCGAGGCTCGACCTTCCGAAGCTCTGGTTCTTCCCCGGCTTCACGGATCGGACGGGAGGCCTCCTGATTGAAGACGACTACGAAGCGGAGAAGGAAAGCTTCATGCCCGGGAAGAAGGACTTCCTTGCTTCCCTTCATGCAGGCCCGGAGCTCCCGACGCTTTTTGTCTTCTGCTACCCCGTGAACCGCGTGGAAGCCTTGGCAAAAGGCCTCGCGCTTTCCGACAAGCCCTGGAATGTTCTCATTGCTCCGGGAGAGGCCGGCGACAAGCTTGAAGGGCTTCTCAAAACGATCAACGCACGAGGAGACCGCATCCGCGCCGTGCGAACGCCCTTTCTGCCCCAGACGGAATTCGATCGTCTGCTCTGGGCGAGCGATGCCGGAATCATTCGCGGAGAAGACAGCTTCGTGCGCGCGCAGCTCGCCGGACTTCCGTTCCTCTGGTCGACCTACCCCACCGAAGACCATGCGCACCGCGTAAAGCTCGACGCCTGGCTCGATCGTTTCGTCCCCGAACTTCCCGCGTCCCTTGCCGAACGCTATCGGGCAACGAGCGTCGAATGGCTCGAGGGAGCGCTCTCGCCCGAAGGCTTCAGGGATTTTTTAGAGTTTGCACCAATGCTCAGGCCCGCGCTCGCTCAGTGGCAGAGGAAGCTTCTAAGCCGCGGGGATCTCGCCCGGCACATGCTGGAACGGGCCCAAAACGCGCTCTAGCTTAATCTCCGAGAAGGCAGTCAACGCAGATTCTGTCAATTTGATAGAATTACGTGCTTAAAGTTTTTTCGTCCTTGCGCACTTACAGGCAGAAAGCGTCGGGGACTCGCTCGCAAACTCTGCATTAGAGGAATTTTTCTCAAATGAAAACCGCACAGGAACTGCGCGTCGGCAATGTCTTCATGGTCGGCAAGGATCCGATGGTCGTCGTTAAGGCTGAATACTCCAAGGGCGGCCGTGGCGCCTCCACCGTCAAGATGAAGATGAAGAATCTTCTGACGAACGCCACCTCGGAAACCGTCTTCCGCGCTGACGACAAGTTCGAAGATCTCGTCCTTGACCGCAAGGAAGTGAACTACTCCTACTTTGCCGATCCGCACTATGTCTGGATGGACGGCGAATACAACCAGTACGAAGTCGACGCCGACGTGATGGCTGAAGCCCTCAAGTACCTTGAGGACAACATGCCCGCCGAATGCGTCTTCTACGAAGGCCGTCCGATCTCCATCGAACTCCCGACGATCCTCGTTCGCGAAATCGTCTACACGGAACCCGCCGTCAAGGGCGATACGTCCGGCAAGGTCATGAAGCCCGCCAAGCTCGCCACCGGCTATGAGCTCCAGGTTCCGGCCTTCGTCAACACCGGCGACAAGATCGAAATCGATACCCGCACGGGCGAGTACCGCAACCGCGTCAAGTAATTTGACAGGCTTGAGGAAGTACTCCTGAGGGTACGTTCCGAAGATCTGAAAGCCCGATGCTGAATTCGTTCAGACATCGGGCTTTTTGCACTTCCAGCCCACGAGTGGAAAATGACCACTCTATGGATTCATTTCGGCATTGATGGTTCGCCATGGCCGGATTCGGCTTCGATTTGATCCGCGGCATGCCGCACATTCGCCGTCAACGCATCACTTTCTTCGGCTTTCTTTGTTAAGGTGTATGAGGAAGCCCCGAAAAACTGCAAGAAATTCCATGGATATCATCAAAGATAATAAGATGTACATGCAGATCGCGCAGATTGCTGCTGAGCGCAGCTATGCAAAGCGCCTGCGCGTAGGCTGCGTCATCGTGAAGAACCATTCCATCATTTCCTTCGGCTGGAACGGCATGCCGACCGGATACGACAACTGCTGCGAAATGGAAGTCGACGGCAAGCTCGTCACCCGTCCGGAAGTGCAGCATGCAGAACTCAACGCCATTGCGAAGCTCGCTGAAAACGGCTACTCCTCAAAGGGCGCGGCAATCTTCATTACGCACAGTCCCTGCATCCACTGCGCGCTCCTCATTCAGAAGTGCGGCATTTCCCAGGTCTACTATCACGAGCTCTACCGGAGCCGCGAAGGTCTCGAATTTCTCGAGCGAGCCGGTATTGAAGTCCATCAGCTCTGAAAAAAACGGAATCCCCATTTGCGAAGGGATTCCGTTTTTTCCGGACCGTCAGAAGGGTCACGTTTCTACTGACGCGAGTGAAGCGCTATCAGCCGAGATGACGCAGCACCATGTTTTCGAAAACGTTGACGCCGAGCTTGAGAAGCGAATCATCAAAATGCATCGTCGCCGCGTGGAGCCCCGGCGTCGCGCCCACGCCGACGCCGAAGTAGGCGGCCTTCATTTCGGGGCGATGGAGCTTATAGAAGTGGAAGTCCTCGCCGCCGCCTCCGCAGTCGTGAGCGAGATTTTCTTCGCCCGCAGTCTCGCGGATCGCATCTGCAACCTCTGCGGTGAAGTCGTCGTCGTACCAGCAGGCCGGGCATAAGGAATTTCGAATCAGCTTTCCCTTTGCGCCGAAGGCTGCCGCAGTGCCGTTCACAACCTCTTCCATGCGCTTCAACAGCGCATCCATCAAGTCGTTCGTCTGCGCACGAACGTCGAAGGTAATGCGGGCCTTATCGGGAACCGTATTGGTTGCTCCCGCGTCGGCATGAATCTGCGTGGCCTTGGACGACCATGACATCTTCGGATCAAGCCAGATCGCCTGAACGCCCTCGATGACGGCGCAGGAAACATCAATCGCGTTGATGCCGAGATGCGGCCGCGAGGCGTGAGCACCGCGGCCCTCAATTTCGACAAAGACGGTAGCGGAAGCCGTGTGGCGGACTGCCGGGCAAAGCTTCCCTGCAGGCACATCCTGAATCGGGCGAATATGAGCGCCGAGGATCATGTCCACGTCGTCGATGACGCCCGCCCTGATCATTTCGGGAGCACCCTCGATCGTTTCCTCGGCAGGCTGGAAGAGGAGCTTCAGCGTGCCGCGGCGGACATTGTCCTTCAGGCGGCTTGCCGCTGCAAGCAGCATTGCCGTGTGGCCGTCGTGCCCGCAGGCGTGAATGCAGCAGGGCTTGCCGTCAATTACGAAAGGAAGCGCATCCATATCCGCACGAAGCATCATCACGGGACCGGGTTCCTTGCCGCGAATGATGCCGAGAACCCCGGTTGTTCCGCCCACATTGCGGTGGGTCTCAATCCCGAGTGCTTCAAGCTTCTCTGCAACATACGCGGCGGTCTTCTCTTCATGGAGCGCAAGTTCGGGCATCTCGTGAAGTTCGCGGCGAAGCGCCTGGGGATCATAAATCTCTGCCATAAGGAATACTCTGAAAGGAATAGTTGATGCACCTCACGCGCATCATTCTCAAGCGGGGGAAAGGAACTGCATAATCTCTTCTTTCCCGCGCCGCAGCTTTTCTGCGTGCGGTCCCTTTTGCTTTATACGCTTTTTTCCCGGTCAGAGACATGCCGAACGCTTCTACACCCGCGGGACGAGACAGAATGTCGCGCTTGAAAGACATCCCGAGACTTCGCGAGGAAGCGGAAACCATCCGCGTCATGACGGGCGAATACTGCGCACACTTTCACGGCACGGACGGGAAGAACCTCTGCCCGGCGTGCAGGGAATTTCTTGCCTACGCCCTCAAGCGCCTCGCCTGCTGCCCCTACGGCGGCGAAAAACCCGTCTGCGGGAAATGCAAAATCCATTGCTATAAGCCAGCGGAGCGCGAAACCGCGAGAAGCATCATGCGCTGGGCAGGCCCGCGCCTCATGTGGACGCATCCGAAGATGGCCTTCATTCACCTTCTGGATCTGAGGCGGGAAGCCCCGGAAAAGCCCCGCAACAAGGCGGCCAAGTCCTGAACGTCCGGTTTTTTGAAATGCTTCTTCTGATTCTTCCGATCCTCGCCCATGCGCTCATGACCGCGCACCTCCTCTTCAACGGCTTCGGCATCTGGTCCTTTGCGCCGCTTCTCGCGGTGATCCCGCTCTTCATCCGGCGCCCCGCAATGATCCGGCTCGAAAGCTTGCTCCTCCTCCTATGGGGTGCGGAATGGCTTCGCGCGGACTATGCGCTCGTCATGCGCCGCATGGCCTGGGGAGAGCCGTGGGTTACCGCCGCCCTCATTCTCGGCGCCGTCGCCCTCTTTTCCTTCCTCTCGGCGTTCGTTTTCAAAGCACCGAAACTGCAGCGCTTCTACAGAAAATAACCATATTTTTCAATGTAAAACAATAAGATCTATCGTTTCTACTCAGGGCGACCATTTGTCGACATGATGTAACAATTTGTATCTGCAGTTTGACTCTAAGGACATCTATCTATAAAGTCTCGACAATTTGTGCTGAGGAAACGCAGTCATGCGTACCCGGCTAATTCGTGAGGTTTTCTCCAATCAAAATCCCCCACTGGAAGGAGACAAGTCAATGTCCACGACTGACAACGCCCCTCTGACGATCCGCGACATGATCGAGCCCGCGATCAAGGCCGCCGGCGGCTGGGTCAATACCCATGCGCATGCCGACCGCGCCTACACCCTTTCGCCCGACGTGCTTGAAATGCGCCGCACCTGCACGCTGCAGCAGAAATGGGACGCGCTCGACCGCCTGAAGCGCGAATCGACGGAAGAAGATTTCTACCGCCGCTTCTCCATCTTCTTCGAAAATCAGATCGCTCAGGGCGTCACGGCGCTTGCGACCTTCGTCGACATTGACCCGCAGTCCGAAGACCGCGCCATCAAGGCCGGCATCCGCGCCCGCGAACACTACAAGGACCAGCTCACGGTCAAGTTCGCCAACCAGACGCTCAAGGGCGTGATTCATCCGGAAGCCCGCAAGTGGTTCGACATCGGCGCCGAACTCGTGGACATCATCGGTGCGCTTCCGAAGCGCGATGAACGCGACTACGGCAAGGGCGACGAAGCCTTCGACATCATCCTTTCGACGGCCAAGCGCCTCAACAAGATGGTTCACGTGCACGTCGACCAGTTCAACGAATCCCTCGAATACGAAACCGAGCAGCTCTGCGAAAAGACGATCGAGCACGGCATGGAAGGACGCGTCGTCGCCATTCACGGCATCTCGATCGGCGCGCACTCGAAAGCCTACCGCCAGCGTCTCTACGCGCTCATGAAGAAGGCGGGCGTCATGATGATTGCCTGCCCGACCGCCTGGATCGATACGCCGCGCTCCGAAGAGCTCGTTCCGATGCACAACTCCATGACCCCGGTCGACGAACTCGTTCCCGCCGGCATCACGGTTGCGCTCGGCACGGACAATGTCTGCGACGCCATGGTTCCCTGGAATGCCGGCGACATGTGGCACGAAATGACGACCCTTGCCACGGGCTGCCGCTTCGACTACTTCGATGAACTCGTGAAGATCGCTACGGTGAACGGCCGCAAAGTGATCGGCATCGATTAACACCCATCGTGACCTGGAGCCAAATAGAAAATGTACGTTTCACCCATCGCCAATGACATTCTCGCCGGCCACCTGATCAACTACGGTGCCGTTTCCTTCATGACGGATGCGCCGATGCGCCTCAAGTCGGGCCTCGTCACGCCGATCTACGTCGACAACCGTTCGCTCACGGGCCATCCGGACGCCTGGCGCGACATCATTGAGACCACGTGCTCGCGCATCGCGCAGCTCGGCCTCAAGTTCGACATCATCGCGGGCGTTGAAGGCGCGGGCGTCTCCCACGCCGCCGCGCTTGCCTATCGTCTCGGCAAGCCCTCGATCTTCGTGCGTCAGCGCGCCAAGACCTACGGCGACCACAGCCGCGTTGAAGGCACTTCGGTGAAGGGCAAGCGCGTCCTCATCATCGAAGACCACATCTCCACGGGTCTTTCGCTCCTCTCCGCCGTCGAAGGCCTCAAGGTCGAAGGCGCGATCGTTGAGGACTGCCTTGCGATCACGAGCTTCGGCATCGATGAGACGACGAAGCTCTTCGAGAAGGAAAACGTCACCTGCCACGAACTTCTCGACTTCACGCTCGTGCTCGAGAAGGCCGTTGAAGTGGGCAAGATCGACGACGCGAAGAAGATGCTCCTCATCGACTGGCTTGCGAACCCCTGGACCTGGGCGGCTCGCAACGGCCTCACGCCGACGGGCAATGAAAACTGATAGAGACGCTTCCTAGCGATCTTCATTCGGAACCGCTGCTGATTCCTCATCGGACCGGCAGCGGTTTTCTTTTGCGCATTCCCGTGTCGGAAAAGTCGCAAAATGACTTTTCTGCAAGCATTGGATGCACTATCGGCGCGCTAAAATTTTCTTTTGCATCCTGTTCCTTCACCGGCTTCGCTTTTTTCTCCCCCACCATTCATGAAGTACCTCATCGTTGACGACCACGCCCTCATCACGGGCGCCCTTTCGCTGATGCTTGAAGACCGCGACCCGGAGGCGGAGGTCCACACAGCCGCTACCGCCCGCGAAGCGCTTGATCTCGTGAATCGCGAGGGCGATGCCGATCTCCTCATCCTGGACCTCTCAATGCCGGACGTCACCGGCACGGAACTCATGGAAGAGATCGTCCGCATGCAGCCGATGCTCAAAATCCTGGTCGTTTCGGGGCTCGCCGACCAGGAGAGCATCATGCGCGTGCTTCAGCTCGGCGCCGCCGGTTTTGTGCCGAAGTCGCTCGACACCGAAATGCTCGGAAACGCCATTGACTTCGTGCTGAAGGGAGGCGTCTTCATCCCGTCGAAGCTCCTCACGGAATCCCAGAGGGTCGGGTTCTTCACCCGCACGGCGGCGCACCTGAAGTCGAGCGCTGAAGAGCCCGTGCACCTTACCGAACGCCAGAAGGACGTGCTTGCGCTCCTCGCTCAGGGCGCCCCCATCAAGCGCATCTGCCGCGAACTCGATCTCTCCGAAGGCACCGTGAAGACCCATGTTGCGGCGATCTATCGCGCATTCGGCGCTTCAAACCGCACGGAGGCGCTTCTTGCCGCGAGGCGCGCCGGGTTCGACATTGACCTGTGACGCGCTTGAGGCCAATTAAATCCTTTAAAAGACCTTACGCTCCCGGAGCGTCCGGCTGAGCTTCCTCAGCACGCGCAACTGAAATTGCAGCGGGTTCAACGCTTGCGGCAGCGCGCGCAATCGCGGCATTCAGCGCGACATCGGATGCGGGCTTCTGAAGGATGACGGGCATTCCTTTCGGAACCGGCTTTCCCGACTGCTTTCTCTCCCGATAATCGGCTTCAATCAGATCTCGCGCCACGGCAGTAAGAAGAACCGTCGGTATTTCCGCGCCGAGGCCGGCCTCAAGAAGGCCGGCCGCAGCCAGTCCCGTCACCTCGCCGTCTCCGAGGTTGTAGTCGGAAAGGAGAATCAGCCGTCCCCTGCGGGCACGCAGATCCTTCACCCGCTCAAGGAGGTCGTCCGCCCACGCTTCCGCGGCAATCACTTCCGCACCCCAGCTCGCGAGCTTGGCGCAGAGCGCTTCCTTGACGAAGGGATTGTCCTCGAGAAGAAGCGCTGCACCCTCAAGCCGCTCGATCAATTCGCTCGGCGGCGTGGCTTTCTCAAGGTACTTCACCTGCTCGCTCTCGTCGAGATTGAGGCCGAGCCGGAAAACGCTCCCCCGCCCCGGGTGCGAGCCGATCGAGAGATCAATGCCGAGCTGCCGGCAGATGCCCTTCACAATGGAGAGGCCGAGCCCAAAGCCGTCGCCGGGATTGCGCTTCCCGGCGGCCCCGCGGTAGAAGGTTTCAAATATCCGCCTCTTTTCTTCCGCCGTCAGACCCGGTCCTGCGTCGTAGACGCCGAGCGTCACGCGCGAGCGCCCGATCCGGCGCGCAGCCACCACCACTTCGGCTCCGGGCTTCTCGGTATAGCGGATGGCATTCGTGATCAGATTCTGCAATGCCCGGCGAAGCATGAGCCGGTCCGTGGTAACGGTCGCCGATATCGGCCGAACGCGAAGCCTCAGGCCTTTCTGTCGCGCAACCGGCCCGAATTCGCGCTCAATATCGGAAAAAAGCTCCGGAATGGAAATGGCTTCCGGGTGCAGCTCAAGGCGCCCGAACTCCATGCGCGTCACTTCCAGAACCTGCTCGACCAGGGTCGAGATCGAACTTGAGGTTCTTGTGATCTGCTCGATCACGGGCGCCGTCTGAGGCGTCGCCCGGCGCTTGAGGATGTCGAGAAAAATCCCCATCGCCTGCAGGGGCTGCCTCAGGTCATGATTCGCGGCAGCAAAGAACTGCGCGCGCCGCTCGCTTTCCTGCTGCGTTTTCCGGCGCGCGGCTTCAGAGCGCGAAACTTCGACCTTGAGCCGCTGCACGAGCCGCTCGTTCTGGTCGTCGTTCAGAATGGCCGAGAGCATCATCTCGTTGAGCCTGCGCCCGGAATAGAGCACGAACCCCGTGACGACAAGGAGAATGAGCGCCATGATGGTCTGCGAAATGCCGTACTGGGCGGCAACGGAAACCGTCACGGGCGCGAGCGACAGGAGCGTGAAGGCGGTTAGCGACGGCATCCAGCAGGAATAGACGGGCCAGCTCGCAAAAGTAACGGCAACGATCACCGCCACCACAACCACCTGATAGATCCCGGACTGAGGGAGCATCAATGCTGCGCCTGCGCCGCCCCAGATCAGTCCAGCGCTCGAAGCAAGAATCGTCCACCGTCGGATCCAGAGCCGAACGCGTTCCGCTTTTCTCGGATCCCGCCAGAAGGAGCGCACGAAAGCGAGCGAAATCCAGAGCTGCAGCAGCCCGAAAACCGCCCAGACGATCAGCCCCGATCTCGGCGCCTCGGTCGACCAGAAGGCGGCGGCGATGCCCGCCATGCCGATGAACTGAGCGGCAAGCGCTACCGGATAGAGCTTGAGCGATGTGAGAAAGAGCTTCACGAGCGTGCGAGCGGTAATGCTGCGCGAGGTCGGCAGGCTCATGAATGCCCTGAGAAAGTCGAAGATCGATCGGCGCGAAGCGAGCGTCATGACGGCATGCTCCAGGTGAGCGCGGCACTTGAGCCTTCGAGCACGAATTCCGCCGGAAGCCCCACGGGGAGCGTCGCCTTTCTCTCAATATGACCGAAGGGGAGCCCCGTCGCCATCGGAATGCTCTGCGGGAGCCGCGAGCGGATATAGCTCAGCGTGCGCGCCAGCGTCTGGTCGCCCTCGAAGCGCACGGCGTCGTCCGCATTCGTAAAGGCGCCCAGAAGTATCGCCTTCTGCTTATGGAGAATCCCGGCCTCAAGGAGCGTGAGGAGCATTCGTTCAACGCGATAAGCCGCTTCGCCCACGTCTTCGAGAAAGAGGATGCCGCCCTCTGTTTCCCGCTCCGGGAACCAGGGCGTGCCGAGAAGACTCTCAATGAGGCAGAGATTGCCGCCCCAGAGCGTGCCGACCGCGCGGAACTTCGCGCTTCCTCCGCCAAGCAGGGCGGGATCAGCTTCCCAAACGAGCGGACCGGGATTTTCGCCAAAAACGACGCGGAAGCGCTCCACCATAAAGGGATCGGGATTCGCAAAGCTCATCAGCATCGGCCCCTGCCAGGAAAAGCGCCCGGTCTTCGCAAGAAGCGCAAGATTGAAGGCTGTAAAGTCGGAAAAACCCACTGCGGGCACCCGGGCTGAAGCGATTTTGTCCCAGTCGAGAAGGTGAAGCACTTGCGTCATGCCGTAGCCGCCGCGAAGCGGCATCACGAGGTCGGCATCCGTCGATAGAAGCGCCGTCTCGAAATCGCGCGCGCGGACTTCGTCCGTTCCGGCAAAGCGCGCCGTCTGCTCGAAAACGCCCCCCATGAGGGTCGGAATCATGCCGAGCGATTCGATGGAGGCAATGGCCTTTTCGCGCCGTTCATGATCGATCTCTCCCCCTCGCGTGAGGACCTGGTAGGAAGGCGCCGGGATGATCACGCGGCGGGGAGGCTCAAAAGGCTTCAAAGCGCCGGAATCTGCTTGCTTCGTCATGACTGGGTTTTCTCCTTTCTTCTGCGGGCAAAAAAGTCCCGCATGAGCGCTTCGCCTTCCTCGCCGAGGACGCCGCCTTCAATCACGGGACGGTGATTGACGCCCGGAATGTCAAAGAGCCGGAAGGCGCCGGCAAGCGCTCCCCGGCGCGGGTCTCCGGCGCCATAAACGATCCTCGCGCACCGGGCTTCAGAGATTGCTCCCGCGCACATGGGACAGGGTTCCAAGGTCACGTAGAGCGTCGTCTGCGTGAGCCGGTGATTGCCTGCGGCAGAAGCCGCGCGCCTTAAGGCCAGCACCTCGGCGTGTGCTGTCGGGTCGCCCGTTCTGAGCGTTTCGTTGCCGCCTTTTCCAAGGACGCGGCCGTCCTCAACCACAACCGCACCCACCGGGATTTCGCCCGCTTCTGCGGCCTTGCGGGCCTCTTCGAGCGCGAGCTTCATAAAGCGGACGTCTTCCTCGGGATTCCCGGAGGGGCGCTTCGGCGCATTCGCCTCGCGGTTCTTCTTCTGCAGGGTTTCCTTCATCCGTGCGCGGCGCTCTTCGAGAATCACGCGCGCGGCTTCAAGGTCGTCGAGAAGTCTCGCAGCGGTGACGCCCGGGCGCGGCTCGAGCCGGATGTTGGCGGCGCCGTCCTGCGCTTCAACGAACCCTTCCGCCTTCGCGGCATCGAGCAGCTCTTGAGGGGAGGCCTTAAGCCAGTCGCCCGGGCCCGAAAGGAAGTTCTTCAGAGACTCGAGAAGAGACCCGATGGAAGGATTTTTTCCGACCTCTCCCAGAAGCGCCGCACCGGCGACGATTCGGCGGTCTTTGGGGTCTGCTGCAATGAGGGAGCTCAGAGGAATTCCCCGGCGGATCGAGAGCTCCGTAAAGCGTTCAATGTCGCTGATGGAAAAATCGGGATTGAAGAGCACGTACATCAGTGGCGTCTGGTCTCAAAAGTGGTTTTCCGTGCCGGCCATTTTACGTCCGCAGGCTCTATCGTCTCGGCGCAACTTTCGGGTTTATCCTCAATGCGGAAATCTCTGGACTCCGTCCGAATTTCCGGCTGTCCCGAAGAGGAGCCTCTCTTTTTTCGGTTTGCAATGCGTTAGTGTTGACACTTTCCCGGCCTCTGATGCCCGGGAACCCGGAAAAGAATCATCGATCAACTACAAAAAGCCCAAGAGGAGAAGTGCATGACGACCGGCGAACATTCCGAACCCAGCCAGGAGCTTGAGGAATTTCAGTCGTCCATGCCGCAAGCGGCGCTCTTCTCGGACCTCGAGGTCCTGCCCGGCGGCGAAGGCTTTTGCTTCAGCGGCATGCGCATTCTCGGCGCCCTTTCGATGGAGCCGATGCCCTCCGGGGCGCCCCTCTGCTTCATCAACTGCGCGCTCGAAAACGACCGCATGCTTACAGTTGTCCTCGAGAAAAGCGACTGTGAGTCTCCGGATTTTTACCGGCTCGTCAACTCACTCCCCTTTGAATCCGAGGGAGAGAATCCTGATGAGGCCGACCCCGTGGAAGCGCTCGCGCTTCGTGCTGAACGCATTGACCGGCTCGCCGGCTGCCTGAAAGCCGCAGAGTCGCTTTCTCATCGGCTCCCGACTTCTCTCGTCAGAGACACAAACGCTTCTCTTCTCGAAGAAATCCGAACCCTTTGCGCGAATAGCGGCCTCAAGAACCGTCTCTTCGACCTCCCAGTCGCAAGCGTTCCCTACGGTCCGAGATGCATTCCTGCCTCAGGCCTTGGCTCTGATGAGAAGGAAGACATGCGGGAACCCATCCAATTCGTCTCGCCCTGCTTCTCGGGGCTCTCTGAAGGCCGCCCCGTCATGCTCATCCGCACCACAATGAGCGACGAGAGAAAGGTCCTCCTCTGGATACGCGGCGAAGAAGACTTTCCCGTGCTTTCGAGCCGCTTTATGGGCTGGGAAGAGAATGAGCGCGAGGCCTGGTGCTCTCAGATGCGCTCACGGCTTCAAAGCGCGGCCCGATGCCTGCGCAAGCCTCATCATGCGCCGCTTGCGCAGCTTGCCGTCATGCTTTGCGAGCACGCGGAAAGCCTTTTCGACCTGATGCCTGACGAACCCGCCCCGGCTTCTCCCGGCCATCGCCAGATTCTCAGGGGAGAAGCGGCATCCAAAGCCTGGAACACAGCGCTCGAGGGACTCTTCTCACTATTTGCAGCCGTTGACGATACGGTCCGAAACAAACTAAACCTCTTCCAGAGAGAGGCCATCTCTTCTCCTTTCTGAGAAGCGCTCTAAACTCAATCTCCCAAAATGCTTTATTCGAAAAGGGGAGATCCGTTGTGAGACGCGCTTCAACCGTCCTTATCCTGGCGCTCGGCGCCATTCTTGCCGCCGGCGCCGGTGCTTCGCAAGCCTCTGAAGCGAGCGATGCGCTTGCCGACTGTCTCTACAAAAACACGTCCCAGGCCGACCGCAATGCCTTTGTGCAGTGGGCCTTCGTCACCATCGGGAAGGCGGAAACCGCCAAAGCCGTCGCGGAAATCCCGCAGGCAAAGACCCGCCAGGTTGAAAAGAACGCTCAGGCGGTGCTTACCCGCATCGTTCTCAAAAGCTGCTCCAAGCCCGCGATGAACGTGCTCATGACGGACCCGAAGAAGGGGCTTGAGAACACGCTCACGAGCCTAGCCTACAAGCTTGCGGCCGATGAGGTCGCCAAGCGCACGTCGCCCGTTCTCAACCTCACGATCACGGACCTCCTCAATTCGTCCGTCACGAATCTTCTGAAGCGGTGATGCTTCCTCGATAGGGAACTCAGTAAAAAGAAGAGCTCCCCCGGGTGAATCCCTCAGGAAGCTCTTCTTGTTCAGATCTTCAGGCGCCCCAGGCGCGACTCAGGAACCGGCGCCGGGATCTTCCGGCGCCTTATGCGCTTCGTCCCAGGCGGCCTGCATTTCGATCCAGGGTGCCGATCCGGTGCCGAAAATGGTCCCGGCCGTCACCGCCATTTCTCGCGTCATGGGGGCCTTCCCTTCGAGAACCGCGAGGAAGGCGTCCCTTGAGAGACCAAACCAGCCGGCGGCGGCAGAGAGCTCCGTATCCTCCAGAATCTGGGCGAGCACTTCGCCCGGATGCTGGAGCTTCTGAGATTGCCCGCGCCCTTTGGGCGATTTTCCTCGACCGGCCATGCTTTATCGGGCTCCCTCGAGGATGGCTTCAACATCTTCAGCGGCGAGCGGCTTCAGATGCCCCACCGGCCCCTTTCGGCAGCAGTGGCGCGCAATCGCGTCGATCGGGCATTCGGCGGCGCCCAAGGCCGCGAGCGTCGTCGGCATGCGCATGAGCTGGAGCCAGCCGATGAACTTCGCAATGCCGAGCTCAATCGTTGCGCGGTCATCCGCCTGCGGCTCAACGCCCATCACCTTGACGGCGAAGGACACGAAGCGCTCAGGCGCCATCGGCGACACGTAGCGCATCCAGGCCGGGATCACCACTGCAAGACCGCAGCCATGCGTGATGCTTTCGTTCCATCCTGAAATTTCATGCTCGATTGCATGGCAGGCCCAGTCCTCCTCGCGCCCGAGACCAAAGTAGCCGTTGTGGGCAAACGTACCCGCGAGGCCGATCTGACACCAGGAATCGTAGTCGTCGGGCTTTTCAAGCACCTTGGGGCCGAACTCCATAATGGTGCGCAGCGCCGCCTCGGCCTGGCCGTCCGTGTATTCCGTATGCGCGGTGTTGGAGAAATAGCGCTCAAGAATATGCGAGAACATATCGACGACGCCCGCGCCGATCTGAAGGGCGGGAAGCGTCTTGAAGCGATCCGGATTGATGAAGGCGGCGGCCGGACGCAGACACTCTGCGCCAATGCCGGCCTTCGTGCCGTGATGCGTGATCACGCAGCGGATCGACTGTTCCGAGCCTGCAGCGGGAATCGTGAGAACAGCGAGGACGGGCAATGCCTTCTCGGCCGACGCGCGGCCTTCAAAGAGATCCCAGCAGTCGCCCTCATATTCGATGCCGGCAGCAACGGCCTTCGCCGTGTCGATCACGGAGCCGCCGCCCACGGCAACGATTGCGCGGATGCCCTGATCCCTCACCCAGTCGATCGTCTCGCGCACGAATCCCATGCGGGGATTGGGCTGCACGCCGCCCTTTTCGATCACGCAGAAGCCGGCGTCCTCAAGGCTTTTTTCGACGGCGTCGAGAATCCCCGTGCGGCGCGCGGAGCCGCCGCCGAAAAGGACAAGGACCTTTGCTTTTCCGCCGAGTACGGCAAGCGTTTGAGCGCCCACCTGAAGTTCAGCATCGCGGCCGAAAACGAGGCGCGTGGGATTGGAGTAGGAGAAGTTCAGCATAGTGGCCTGCCTTCTTTGTGATGGGGTTAAGCTGCTTCGGGTAAGAAGAGCGGATCCGTCGGAAAAGCGCTTTCTCTTTGATGAACGCTCATTCCTTATCGGGCCGTTTAGGGTTCGACGCCTCTCAGGAGACGGCGTCGACTGGAATCAAATAGACAAACTGCTGCCGCAGCGGCGACATTGAGCGACTCAACGCCCTCGGCTATCGGTATCCAATAGCGCTCGTCCGTGGCGGCAAGCGCTTCATCAGAAAGTCCCGGCCCTTCGGCGCCCATCATCCAGCAGACGGGACCTTGGGCCGTATAGTCGGGCGCGAGAAAAAGATTCTCGCCGCCCCGGGCGTCGGCAGCGAGGAGTCTGCCGGCATAACGTTCGCGAAGCTGCAGCACCGGGCAGCCTTCAATGATCATCACCGAAAAATGCGCGCCCATGCCGGCCCTGAGCACCTTCGGGGTCCAGAGGCATGCGGCGCCCGGGCTCGTGATCACCACGCGCACGCCGGCCGCAGCGGCCGAGCGGATCAAGGTGCCGGCATTGCCTGAATCCTGCACGCCGTCGAGATAAAGCGCATCCTGATGCGTCCATGCTTCATCCGCAGGCGCTTGCGGGATCGCGACTTCGCACATGATCCCGACGCCGTTTTCAACCGGAGAAATGCCGTCGTAGAGCCGGTCGGAAAGCACGTACACCTTCGCGCCCTTCGCGCTCGCGAGCTTGTCTGCAAGACCTGCCGCCTCGTTGGTCGAACGACCGGCCGAAAGAATGACGGCAGAAACCTTCACGTCCGGGTGCTCAAGCACGACCTCTGCGAGATGAATGCCTTCAATGAGAAGCGCCCCCTCGCGGCGCAGAAACCGGGCATCCGCGGCGAGCCGCTTCCAGCGCTTCACGCGCGGATTGGCGTCGCTTTCGATTAAGAGATGAGTCATGCGAAAAATCCTTCCGGCATCAGTTTATTTTGAATAGGCTATTGGGTTTTTGTGCTCTTGGCAATGATGGACTTCACGGGTTCGAAGCTTCTTCTGTGACAGGGAAGTACGCCGTATTTCCCGATCGCCTCGATGTGCGCTTTGGTGCCGTATCCCGCATGCTGCCCGAAACCATATTCCGGATGTTCCCGCCCGATCTGAGCCATCAGGCGGTCTCGCTCCGTTTTGGCAAGAATCGAGGCCGCGGAGATGGCCGGAACGCGAGCGTCCCCCTTTACGATGGTTTCAAAGGGCGCAGGCAGGTGCTTCGGCGCCCGGTTGCCGTCGATGAGGATGAGTTCCGGCTTCCTTGAGAGCGCCGCGAGCGCTCTTTCCATCGCGAGGAACGTTGCTTCGAGAATGTTCACGCTGTCGATTTCCTCGACGGATGCCCAGCCGACGCCCCAGGCGAGCGCGCGCTCGCGAATGAGGGGTGCGAGCGCCTCGCGTTTTTTTGCTGAGAGCTTCTTGGAGTCGTTCAGGCCCTCTATGGGCTTATCCGGATCAAGAATCACGGCAGCCGCGCACACCGGACCCGCCAGGGGACCGCTTGAAAAGCG
>OBXA01000505.1_pt1 | contig 30692 bp, 24 predicted proteins | sample 1538121 | NCBI WGS metagenome assembly OBXA01 (sample SAMEA2580133, study PRJEB22360) | human gut metagenome | biome: human gut; feature: human-associated habitat; material: faeces | place: Denmark | collected 2008/2010 | reverse complement strand
CCGATGATGATCCGGCCACCCAGGGCGGGCGCCACCGGCTACGGCATCCGCCGCCTGATGGCCGAACGCGCTACGAGCGCCCGTCACGCCATCGACATCGCGATCGACCTCCTCGGGAAGTACGGCTACTTCTCTGAAGGCCGCACCTACACGGTCGCCGACAGCAAGGAAGCCTGGCAGATCGCCATTCATCAGGGCAACACCTGGGTCGCGCGCCGCGTGAAGGACAATGAGGTCGTCTATATTCCCAATAATTTCATGATGGATCGCGTCGACGCCACCGATACGGAAAACGTCATCGTGGCGCCCGGAATGATTGAGCGCGCGATCAAGAACGGCCGCTACAAGCCCGCCGTTCCCGGCGTCTACAACGACTTCAACTTCCGCGTGGCCGTGGCGCCCGCTGAGCGCCGCGCAGCGGGATACAACCTTTCGCGCAACAACCTTGCCTGGAAGAAGTTGATCGGTCAGGACATCACGGATCCGGAAAAGTTCCCGTACAGCACGACTCAGTCGAAGAAGATGGGCGTCGAAGAGGTCGAGGATCTCCTTCGCACGCATGAACCGCAGATTGGGGACGATCCGGGCTGGTACCACCACCAGGGCATCGGCCTCTGCCGCCCGACCACGCATGAGTCCGGCGTCTACGTGCTCGACAAGAACCCGCTTCTCATCACGGGCTACCGCACGATGGCGCGTCCCTGCGAAACGCCTTACGTACCCTTCTTCCCGCTCGCAGCGCCTGCAAAAGCGGCCGCCTTCATGAGCTGGGAGAAGGCAACGGCTGAGCACTTCAAGGGCACGCCTGAGCTCTTTAGTTTCAATCCCGACTGGCAGTCCTTCCGCTTCGTCGAACTCGCCAACATCGTCGACTACAACCGCGATGCCTTTAAGGACAACACGAAGTTCATAAACGGCCTCGAGAAGACCTGGATGAAGGATGCGGCCGCCGCGAAGGCGCAGGCTGCAGCGCTTCTTGGGTTCTCGGAAGAAAAGGCCCGCGCCTATCTCCATGCCTTCAATGCCGAAGCCTTCGACAAGGCCCAGTATGCGGTCGGAGAAGAAGCGAGAAAGCTCATGCCGCACGAAGTTGCGGTGCTTGCCGACACGATCAATCCGAAGTCCGAGAAGACGGTCGACGTGGTGCTCTATTCGGACGCGAAGCTTGACGCTTCGAAGATCGACCTCTCGCGCACGCATGCCGGCGTCGGCCGCTCCTCGATCGGCACCACGGGCGTTGTGAGCGCGCTCGCGAAGCCCGTGAAGCATGAAGTAAAGGACATGAACGGCGACGGAAAGAAAGACATGGTCCTCACCTTCAAGGCCAGCGAGATCGCTCAGAACATGATTCCGGGCGCCACCTACGACATCTGGCTCTACACGATGGACGGGAAGAAGCGCGTAGCGGGCTTCGACACCGCCCTCATTGAGCCCGACGGCTACAAGCCCGTGAAGGCGAAGAGCGAGACGCACGACCGCTGATCGCGTTCAGGTCTTTCTTCTGAAAGGGACCTTCCTTGAATCTGAGATCGATTGAGGAAGGTTCCGGCAGGTCAAAAAGAGAGAAGCGTCGCAGGAATAAGAGCCTGCGGCGCTTCTCTTGCGTTTTACGCGGGAGGAAATCAGGCCTTCTTAGCAGCTGCCTTGGTCAGTCCAGAGAGGGAGAAGCTGCCTGCGCCCGTGAAGAAGAGCGTCACAAAGCCGAAGAGGTAGAGAAGCGGCATTTCGCGCGCGCCGAAGTCCTTTCCGGCAAGCACCACGAAGGCAATCGTGAGGAAGGTGCAGATGAGGGGAATGAGCGCGGCGCGCGTCCAGAGACCGATGAGGACGAAGATCGAGCAGACGACTTCGGCGAAAATCGCAAGAAGCAGAGCCGTCAGATGGCCCGTCTCAAAGGGATCCGGGAAGGAGTTGGAAAGTGAAGAGAAATTCTCGATTTTGGCAATGCCGTGCGTGAGAAGGCTCCCTGCAAGGGCGATGCGGAGAAAAAGGAGGCCGAAGGAAGTCGAAAGGGCGGAGCTGGTGAAGAGGCGGGACATTATGGATAAACCCTTAAATATTGGGTAACGTTCGACAAAGAACGAATGAAAGGATGTTACCGCCTGCTTACTGGTAAAAACCTGATGTTACAATTCAAAATGGAAATAAACATTCCGGATTAGGGAAGTTGCCCTAGAGCCTGAGCGAGAACCTGACTCTGGTTCTCTAAGATGCCGCCGAAATAAAAACGCTCCGGAACCGTTTTTTAAGCAGTTCCGGAGCGCAAAGCGCAGTTCTGAAGGTTCAAAACATCAGGATTATTCGCGGTAGGCCTTCAGGATCTGACGGCCGGCGATGTAGATCATGATTTCGTCCGTGCCGCCGCCGATGCGTTCGCAGCGGACGTCGCGCCAGAGGCGGGAGACGCGGGCGTCGTTCGTGTAGCCGAGGCCGCCCATGATCTGGATCGCGTCGTCGATCACTTCAAGCGCCGTGCGGGCGCAGTAGAGCTTCGCAAGCGACGACGTCACGCGCAGCGATTCCTTGCGGTCCGCCTGCCAGGCCGTCTGCAGAACCATGTTGCGCATGTTCTTGCACTTGACGGCCATGAGGGCGAGCTTTTCCTGAATCATCTGGTTGAAGCCGATCGGCTGACCGAACGCGATGCGCTGGTTGGCGTAGCGGGCGGCGTCCTCGAAGGCGCATTCCGCAAAGCCCGTGCAGCGGGCGGCGTTGATGAGGCGCTCCATTTCGAAGTTGTACATGACGTTGAGGAAGCCCTTGCCTTCCTCGCCCACCATGTCGGATTCCTCAACCTCGACGTTGTCGAGGTAGACCTCGCAGGTGCTCACGAGGTGCCAGCCGATCTTGTGAAGGGGATTCACCTTGATGCCGGGCTTCTTCGCGTCGACCCAGAAGAGGGAGAAGGCTTTCTTCGGATCCTGCTGCTCGGGATCGCGGGCGATGACGAGCATGTACGGGTATTCGGCAGCGCCCGTGATGAAGGTCTTCTGGCCGTTGAGGTAGATCTTGCCGTTGCGGCGCGTGAAGGTCGTGGCGGTGGCGTTGCTGTCGCTCCCGGCGCCCGGTTCCGTGAGGGCGAGCGAGTAGGCGGGGTCGCCCGTGGCGGCCGTGCTTTCAGCGGTCTTTTTGAGCTGCTCGGGGGAGCCGAAGCGGAGCATCGAGTGGATGCACTGGCCGTTCGTAAGGAGGAAGGCCGGAGCGCCGCACTTGGCGACTTCCATGAGGGCGAGCATCTGCGTCACGTAGTCGGCCGGAATGCCGCCGAATTCTTCAGGGACGCCGAGCATCGAGATGCCGTTTTCGGCGAGGGCCTTCATGAATTCGCGCGGGTAGGTGCTCGTTTCGTCGTGGGTGCGCCAGTACTCTTCAGGGAACTCGGTCGTGATGAGTTCGCGGATGGAGGCAAGGAGCAGCTCCTGCTCTTCGGTGAGCGAAAAATCGATAGCCATTTTCTCTTTTCCTTGAAATGGGAAAGGTTTGGGAATTTGGGAAGGTGTTATTCAGCGTCGGGGAGCTTGAAGCCCATGACGGCATCCGTGAAGATGCACGCATCCATCTGCTTGAGATCCTTGTCGATCACGGGCTTGAAGCCCATCTTCGCGACGATGTCGCGCTCGATGTCGACGCCCGGAGCAACTTCGACGAGGTGGAGGCCGTCTTCCTTGAGGGTGAAGACCGCGCGTTCGGTGACGTAGCGGACGTCGAGACCGCGTTCGAGCGCAACCTTCCCCGAGAACGTGATTTCAGGGAGGTGGTCCACGAACTTCGTGACGCGCCCTTCCTGGGTGATCGTGAGCTTGCCGTCGCCGACTTCGGTCCTGAGGCCGCCCGCGGTGAGCGTGCCGCAGAAGACGATCTTCTTCGAGGTGGCGCTGATGTCGATGAAGCCGCCCGTGCCCATGATCTTGCCGTTGAACTTGTGGACGTTGACGTTGCCTTCCTTGTCGACTTCGGCAAAGGAGAGGTAGCAGACGTCGAGGCCGCCGCCGTGGTAGAAGTCGAACTGCGCGGTCATGTCGAGGATGGCGCGGGTGTTGACGTTTGCGCCGAAGGCGACGCCCTGCGTCGTGATGCCGCCGATCGGGCCCGTTTCAACGGTGAGGACGAAGTCTTCGTCGCAGCCTTCCTCGCGGGCGACGAGGCCGATGCCGTCGGCAATGCCGACGCCGACGTTGCCGATCGCCTGCTTCTTCATTTCATAGAGGGCGCGGCGGGCAACAACCTTGCGCTGGTTGAGCGGAATCTTGACGCGTTCGGAATCGTCGAGCGTGAAGTCGCCCGAGATGAAGCGGTTCACAGGGGCGCCGCCGTAGAGCTGCGTCTGCTGCGGGTCGACGACGACGATGTCGACGAGGTAGCCCGGGATGCGGACGTTCTTCGGATGAAGGGTCGCCTTCTTCACCATCTTCTGCACCTGCATCATCACGATGCCGCCGTTGTTGTGAACGGCTTCGGCGATGACGAGGGCGTCGAGGTACATGACCTCGTCCTCAAAGGTCGCATAGCCCTCGCTGTCGCAGGTCGTGGCGCGGATGAAGGCGACATTGGGCGGAACCGACTTGTAGTAGAGGTATTCCTTGTCGTCGATGTTGACGAGCTTGATCAGGTCTTCCTTCGTCACGTCGTTCAATTTGCCGCCCTGGTTGCGCGGATCGACGAAGGTGCCGAGGCCGATTTCCGAGATGATGCCGGGCTGGTGGGCAGCAGACGCGCGGAGCATCTGCGTGAGGACGCCCTGCGGGTAGTTCCAGGCAGAGATCTTGTTCTGCTCAGCGAGCTCGGAAATGCGGGGCGACTGTCCCCAGTGGCCGCAGAGCGCCCACTTGACGAGGCCTTCCTGGGCAATCGGGCTGATGCCGCGCTCGGCGCGGTCGCCGAGACCCGTCGGGCTGATGATGCCGAGGTTCTTCGGGGTCTGGGTGGTCTTGTAGCGTTCGGCGAGCGCTTCGATGAGCTTCGTCGCTTCAAGAATGCCGCCGCCGGCGCCGAGAACGCAGAGCGTGGCTTCGTCAGGAATGTAGGTCACGGCCTCTTCGGCGGACATGACGGGCACGCGGCCGTTGATGCGCTTGGGTTTTGCAATCTGCATGGAATTCTCCGGATAGAGCGGCCCGCACCGGGAGAACCCTGCGGACGCTTTGCTCGTAAATTTGGGGTTTCGGATTCGTCTACGCCCTTTTCGGGCGCGAGATAACCCGGCTGCGGCGCTTTTAGGGCGCAGCAGAGTGCTGGAGGTTTTCAGAAAATCGATCGTGCGGGCCCGCAGGGAAGAACTTCACTCGTGCGGGCGCGGTCCGCGTCCCGGCTGAAGAACGCCGGGGAGCGCGGGAAGACGGCCGGAAATTAAGCCGCGTGAATGATCGAGAGGACCGTGCGGAGGTCGGTCACGGAGATCTGGCCCGGGGCGGAGGCCTTCTGGACGGCGCCGAAGGTGGCGGCGGAACCGAAGACTTCGCCGGCAAGGCGGGAGATGACGCCGGTCTTAGACATCGACATCGTGATGATCGGACGGTCGGCAATCTTCTCGGAAACTTCAAGGGTGGCGGCAAGAACCGTGAGAACGTCGGTCTTGGATTCGGGCATGAGCGCGATCTTGGGCACGTCGGCGCCGAGTTCCTGCATCTTGGTGAGGCGCTTGACGATCTCTTCCTTCGCCGGCGTCTTGTGGAAGTCGTGGTTCGACATGATGACCTTCACGCCCTTCGCATGCGCGCGGGCGATGGCCTGGGAGACGAGGGCGTCGCCCGTGAAGAGCTCAAGGTCGATCGCGTCGACGAGGCCGCTTTCAGCCATGGCGATGTTGAGCGCAATGTAGGCTTCGGGAGCAAGTTCCTCTTCGCCGCCTTCCTTCTTGCTGCGGAACGTGAAGAGGATGGGCTTGTCGGGGAAGACTGCGCGGAGTTCGCGCGGGGCTGCGGGGGCGGCCGCCGTGTCGGCGATGGCGGCGAAGTGGTCGCCGCGCCATTCGAGGATGTCGAAGTCGGCGGAGCGGTAGGCGAGGGCTTCGCTCTTGACGGCGGCAATGTCCTTCGCCATCAGGGAGACGATGATCTTCGGGGCGCCTTCGCCCAGGGTAACGTTTTTAATCTGAACTGTCTGCATTTCAGAATCCGGAGAGAGGAGAAAGTAAGGATACGGTGCTTTTCGGGGATCCGCGCCCCCCGCCGGACGGAGCTGGAGAAGATGCCGTCCGGACGGGGAAGTCAGCGGATTACTTGAAGCCCATCGCTTCGCGGATGTAGTCGATCGGGAAGTCTTCGCCGGTCCAGAGCTTGAACTGCTCGTAGCCCTGCCAGAGGAGCATGCCGTAGCCGTCGACGGTCTTGCAGCCGGCAGCCTGAGCCTGCTCGAGGAGCTTGGTGATGTGCGGGTTGTAGACGCATTCGGAGACGAGGAGATCCGGGCGGAGCATCGAGACGTCCTTGATGACGGAGAGCTCGTGGAGCGGCTTCATGCCGACCTTGGTGGCGTTCGTGAGAACGTCGGCGCCGGCGATGGCGTCGCCGAAGAGCTTCTCATCGTCGAGGTCGCAGACCGTGACGCGGCAGTCGGAGTTGTCGTTCACGCGCTTCGCAAAGGCGTGGGCGCCTTCCCAGAATTCGTCCTTGCGGTTGAAGAGCTTGATTTCCTTGAAGCCTTCAACGGCAGCCTGAGCACCGATGGCGGTGGCGGCGCCGCCCGCACCGACGAGGACCATGGTCTTGCCCTTCACGTCGAAGCCGGTTTCCTTGATGGCGCGGATGTGGCCCGTGCCGTCCGTGTTGTAGCCCTTCAGGTAGCCGTTGTCGTTCACGATCGTGTTGATGGCGCCGGCGAGCTTGGCGGCCGGGGCGAGTTCGTCCATGAACTGGATGGCGAGCTGCTTATTCGGCATTGAGACGCCCGAGCCGCGCATCTTCAGAGCGCGAAGGCCCTTGATGGCATCCGGGAAGGAGGCGTTGTCGACCTCGAAGGCCATGTAGCAGTAGGGAAGGCCGAGCTTGTCGAGAGCGCGGTTCTGCATCGTCGGCGAGAGGCTGTGACGAATCGGGTAAGCCATGAGGCCGATGAGCTCGTACTTAGCGGTGACTTCCATTTTTGACTCCTTCAAATATTTAGGAAATGCGGAAGATTTGGAGATCGGGGTTCCGGGACCAGGGATCGGGTCCATGAGCCGGAGCGCCCGGGGATATCCGGCTTCCGGGGAAGAGCGGGGAAAGGTTCCTCACTCTTTCCGGAAAAGCCTGTTGGGTTGGGTTAGAGAAAGCGGATTACTTGATGAAGCGCGCTTCGCCGAAGCGGACGTCCTGCGCCGGGATCGAGAAGATCGCGTAGTAGCGGCGGAAGAGGTAGAGCGACGTGAGGAGCGTGAGAACAGCGAGACCAAAATCGAGGAGGATGATGTACTTGATGCTGATCTGCGAGAGGTAGCCGGTGGCGAGCGGGATCACGAAGTTTGCGAGGCCGCCCATCATCATGTAGACCGAGGTCACCTTCGCCTTGCTCTTCGGGAAGAATTCAGCCATCACCGCAACGCCGAGCTGCAGGATGCCGCCCGCGGCGGAGAAGCCGATCAGGAAGGCGCCCGCCTTGCAGATGAGAGGCGTCGGGTAGAGGAAGAGAACGAGGGAGGCGAGGCAGGCGATGAGGCTGTTGAGAACCATCGCCCAGACCGGACGGACCTTCGACTTCAGGAGGTAGGCGAAAGCGAAGACGCAGACGAGCGAACCGATGCTGTAGTAGGAGATCGTCGTGAGGGACTCCGATTCCGACATCCCGCCGAAGGCCATGGCATAGCGCGGCATCCAGACGGCAATCACGTAGAAGGTCGAGAAGGCGGCGACGCCGAAGATCACGGCCATGAGGCCTTCACCCCAGTAGGAGGGCTGCTGGCGCATCTGCGGCAGATCCTTGAGAACCGCTGCGTCGACGGCCTGGCTCGGGAAGCGGCACTTAAGGACGAGAAGCGTGATGAGGACGAAGATGATGCCCGGCACAATGAAGGCGTAGCCGTACCAGAGGCTCGAGACCATGAGGAAGCTCACGGCCATCGGATAGAGCATCTGGCCGAAGGAAACCATGGCCTTCAGCAGAATCACGGCGGAGCTCGAGGCTTTCGGGAAGCATTCAATCAGAGCCGGATACCCGCCCGTGTCGATCGCTGAGTTGGCTGCGCCCACCGCAAAGGCGAGGCAGAAGGCAACCATCAGGTTGGGGCTGTAGGGGATGCCGAAGAAGAAGATCATGTAGAGGATGATCCCGAGGAGAATCATCGCGCGGCGGCCGAACTTGTCCGAGAGCGCGCCGAAGAAGAGGATCGTGACGAGGCGGCCGAGGCCGATGCCGGAAATCAGGTAGGCGATGCCGGCGCTGTCGGTGGCGAACTTCTCGGCAAGGGAAGTCATGTTCTGCGCGAGCGCGATGACGCTCGCGCCGTGCAGGAAGTAGCTGAGGTAGATGCCTATCGCTGCGAGCATGAAGGACGTGCCTTTCGACGGCCCGGCTGGTGATTGACTCATGGGTTTTCTCCGGTTGAGAAAGCTGCAGGCATTAAAAAAAGCTTTTTAAATATTTGGCTCTTAATCGTGAAGCAGCTGTCAGGAGAAATAAAAATATTTCTGAATGAGAAAATTTCTCCGGCAGGAACTTGACTGATTTATTTTGCTGTCTGCAACTATCGATTTAGTTCCATTGGACGAGAGTCATTATCGAAAGCGGGCGGATGAAAACGAATGCAATTTGGTGTTTTAATTCTCAAGAATGATGCAGGGACCCGGCGCTTTCCGGACAATGCTTAAAAACGATATCTCCCGGATGATTGGGGAAAATGCTCCGGTTAAACCGGAAAAGCCCGGATGAATGAGCAGTGGTTTTTTGCTTGTCGCTCAGGACAATCCTGCACGGGCTGCAGAATTTTTCGCTTCCTCCGCCCCCGAAAGCGGGGTCGGAAGGCTTTTTTGAGGGGCTTGCGAAAGGGCGGATAAGAGGGTTCGGGACCAGGGGCGAGGCCCTCAGCCGGTGCGCTATCTGCCGAGAGGTGAGCAGTCGCTTTCGCCGATCCAACTTATTGATAAATATTGGATCGTGAGATAAATCGACTCTCGCGGTCTGGTTCCTGAAGGGACGCCCGGGCGATCCCCTATATATAAGGGGCGCTGCTCGCGAAGGAGCTGAGCGAGCCTTCCTTCCGTCGAAAAGGGCGTTTTCAACAAAGCTGCATCTCAGGGCCGGGAAGCGGTGAGAAAAAGCGTTTTGAGGCAGAAAGCGGCATCCGGAGAAGAGGAGAAAGCATCCAAAAAGAGCGCCGCGCATGGGGCGGGAAGGCGAAATCTCATGGGTCTTCTCAGCGGAGTATCAAACTATTTCAAATAAAACAATTAATTGCGAACCGATATCTCCATGCCGGGCGCGCTCCGGAAGGCGGTTCGAGGCCTTCAATAATCCTGCAGGCAGGGTGATCAATCTTGCTGCAGGCGCTTTCCGCGGGTGGAAATGCGGGAGCGTCCAGGGCTCCGGAATGGCGGCGCCGGGGAGGGCGAAGGATGCTTCGGGATGAATGCAATTATTTTGATTGTTAAGGGAAAATTCATATTATCCCGCGTGAGCTGAACGTTTCGCCGGGTGCTTTCGGGCCCAAAAAAGCAGAGAAAGCCGTCTGAACGATCTGGCAGAGAAAGCGTGCTTTCGGCATGCCTATCGCAAAAGCGCCTTAATCCCATGCGGAATAAGGCCTGAGGAACGATTGATCGAGGAAGGGTTATTTATAGACTCGATCGTGCTCTGCAGAATTATTCAAATGAAAAGCAAGTAACCATCTCGCGGCTTTTGAATTAAGCCGGCAATATGTGCACAGCTTGAGGGACTTAATTCGAAAGAACGAATAAAAGCGCTCATTCCAGATATTTATTCCTGATATTCCGCATGACCGCTGAAAAGGTCTCTGACATATTTTCAGATATATACCCAGCCGGCCCTCATGCACACATCAAATAACGAAGGAGTCATTATGCATATCGTTACTTGCTTCAAGGTTGTGCCGGAAGAGCAAGACATCGTCGTGACGCCCGACAGCAAGCTGAATTTTGATCGCGCCGAAGCGAAGATCAGCCAGTTTGACCTGAACGGCATCGAAGCCGGCGTTGTTCTGGCCGCCGACGGCGACACGGTCACCGCGCTTTCCGTGGGCGGAAAGTATCTTGAGAATACGAAGCTGAGAAAGGACGTTCTTTCCCGCGGTCCCTCTGAACTCGTTCTCGTGAAGGACGCTGCCTTCGAAGGTGCGCTTCCCGACGTGACGGCCTCCGCGATTGCCGCAGCCGTGAAGACGACGGGCTTTGACCTCCTCGTCTTCGGCGAAGGCTCGGGCGACCTTTACGCCCAGCAGGTGGGTCTCCTCACCGCCGGTCTCCTCGGCATTCCCTGCGTCAATGCGGTGAGCAAGGTTGAAAAGGCGGGCGACAAGGTTCTCGTTGAACGTTCGCTTGAAAACGAAGTCGAAGTGATCGAGCTTCCGCTCCCGGCGGCCGTCTGCGTGACGAGCGACATCAATACGCCGCGCATCCCGACCATGAAGGCCATTCTCGGCGCGGGCAGAAAGCCCACGAAGGCGCTCGGCGCTGCCGACATCTCCTGGAGCGCTCCGGCTCAGGTCGCCGAACTCGAATCCGTCGTCGTTCCGCCGACGAAGCAGCGCGCGCACGACGTCGTCGAAGGCGATTCGCCTGAAGTCGTCGCTGAGTTTGCTCAGAAGATCAAGGGCCTTTTCAACTAATCCAGCGCATCGCAGGAGAAATTCATCATGAAGCAGATCAATACTGTTTGGGTCTTCGCTGATGCGGCTGACCGTTATGCCGACCTTATTCCCGGCGCGAAGAAGACGGGCGCGAAGGTGAACGCCGTCGTCGTCTCCGAAGCGGGCGTTCAGGCGCTGCGCGCTTCCGGCCCGGATGCGGTCTACGACCTCGCCGTCGCTGCGGACGGCTGCGTTGAAAACTACGCCGCGAGCCTCGCCGCCGTCATCACGGGCGAAGGGAACCTTGTTCTTCTCGACGTGACGAAGCGCTCCAAGGCCTTTGCGGCTGCGCTCTCGCAGAAGCTCGGCGCCGCGCTCGTCAACGACGCGCTGTCGCTCAATCCTGCCGCCGACGGCCTGCGCGTCTCGTTCCGCACCTACGGCGGTCTTGCGGTCGGAACCGAAAAGGTTCTTTCCGCCAATGCGGTGGTGACGGTTTCGGGCGGCGTCTTTGCGCCGGAAGCTGCCGAATCCTCGGCTGACCTCGCCGTCACGAAGGTTGCGTACGTTGCGCCCGCCAATGCGCTCGTCGTCAAGGAACGCCGCGCGAAGGCCCAGAGCGCCGTCGATCTCACGAAGGCGAAGCGCGTGGTCGGCGTCGGCCGCGGCATCGCCAAGGAAGCGGATCTTGCGCTTGCCGACGCGCTCGCGAAGGCGATCGGCGCCGAAGTCGGGTGCTCGCGTCCGATCGCCGAAGGCGAACACTGGATGGAGCGCGAGCGCTACATCGGCGTTTCGGGCGTTCTCCTGAAGGGCGACGTCTACGTTGCGCTCGGCATCTCCGGCCAGATTCAGCACATGGTCGGCGTCAACGACTGCGGCACGATCATCGCGGTCAACAAGGACAAGAACGCGCCGATCTTCAACTACTGCGACTACGGCATCGTGGGCGACATCTACAAGGTTCTCCCCGAACTCACCAAGGCGCTCTCCTGACAGCGCTTGAACTGAAGCAATGCGTCCGGCCGGAGCTTTCTCCTCGGATCCGGCCGGACGCTGCGGCTTTTTCCCCTTTCCCTCCATTCCCTCCAGAAGGATCCTTGCGCGCGGAAGGCTGAGCTTATTGCTCCTTTTGGGCTCAGCCGGCCGCTTTCCCCCAGGGTCCTCTCCAGAAGAACCATGTCCGAAGAAAAATTTGACGCCATCGTGGTCGGCGCCGGCATCGCCGGCTCCACCGCCGCCTACGTCATGGCCAAAGCCGGGCTCGATGTTCTCGTCATTGAGCGCGGCAACTATCCCGGCAGCAAGAACATGACGGGCGGGCGCCTCTATGCGCACAGCCTCGAGCGCGTCATCCCGGGCTTTGCCAAGGAAGCCCCGGTCGAACGCCGCGTGACCCGCGAGAAGATCTCCTTCATGACGGAGGAAGATACGGTTACGCTCGACTACCACTCTGCTGCACCCAAAACTCCTGAAGCCGAGTCCTACACAGTGCTTCGCGGCAAGTTCGATCAGTGGCTTGCATCGAAGGCGGAAGAGGCCGGTGCTCAGTTCATTCCCGGCATCCGCGTCGACCGCCTGCTTCAGGATGAAGCGGGCCGCATCACGGGCGTTCAGGCGGGCGAGGATGAGCTCGAAGCCAACGTCGTGATTCTCGCCGACGGCGTCAATTCGCTTCTCGCGAAGTCGATCGGCATGCTCCCCGAATACACGCCGCATCAGTACGCGGTGAGCGCGAAGGAAGTGATTGAGCTCCCGAAGAAGGTGATTGAGGACCGCTTCGGACTCTCGGGCGACGAAGGCGTCGCCTGGCTCTTCGCGGGCTCCTGCTCCGACGGATTGATGGGCGGCGGCATCATCTACACGAACGAAGACACGGTGTCCCTCGGCATCGTCTGCGGCCTTGGCGAAATCGAAAAGGCCGGGAAGACGGTACCGCAGATGCTCGAGGACCTGAAGAACCATCCTTCCGTGAAGCCTCTGATTGAGGGCGGAAAGATCGTCGAATATTCCGGCCACATGGTGCCCGAGGGCGGCTACGCGATGGTTCCGAAGAAGCTCGCCGGAGACGGCGTGATGATCACGGGCGACGCTGCGGGCCTCTGCATCAATCTCGGCTTCATCGTGCGCGGCATGGACCTTGCCGTGACGTCCGGCGAACTCGCGGGCCGCGCGGTCATCGCCGCCAAGGAGAAGGGCGACTTCTCCGCCGCTGGGCTGGCTTCCTACCAGACGGAACTCGAAAAGAGCTTCGTCATCCGCGACATGAAGCAGTACCAGGATGTGCCGCATCTCATTGAAAATCCGCGGCTCTTTACGGTTTACCCGGAACTCGTCGCCGGCATCATGCGCGACCTCTTCCGCATCGACGGGAGCCCCGTGCCGCCCGTGCGCTCCATGCTCTGGAAGCACGTCAAGCAGGCGGGCGCCTGGAATCTCATTAAGGACGGCTACGGCTGGGGGAAAGCGCTATGACGCAAGAGAAAGAAACGGCTCCGGTCAATGTCGACGCGAAGCTCTCCACGGACAAGTTCTTCGTCGATGAAGGCAACGCGCACATTGTGTTGAAGGAAATCGTCACCGAAGAGGATCGGCGCGAATTCAGAAAGCTCGTCAAGGCCTGCCCGGCCAACCTCTACAAGGAGGATGCCGAGGGGAACCTGCAGTTCGACTGCGCGGGCTGTCTCGAATGCGGCACCTGCCGAGTTCTCTGCGGCAGCACCATTCTGAAGAAATGGGAATTCCCGCAGGGCACCTTCGGGGTTGAGTTCCGCTTCGGCTGATGCCGGAAGCGACGGCGACGCATTCCCTGCTCTGATCGAGGAGAGACAGTCCCTCGAAAGTCCTGCTCCCGGCAGCACTTTTCGAGGCAGTCTCTCCTCTTTTTTCCCCACCCGACATTCCATTCACAACCCTCAAACGCATCAAGAAGAGAGTCCGGTCATGCATGCTCAGTATCAGATCAGCCCGGAAAGACGCGAGCTTTACCGCAAGGAAGGATTCTGGGGCGACGCTTCGCTCGCCGACTGGTGGCGTCACGCGGTCCTCGCCTGTCCCGACCGACGCGCGGTCCGGGACAACCACGGCGCTGCATATACCTATCGAGAACTCGACGACCGGGCGTCGCGCCTTGCCGCCTGGCTCCGGAAGAAGGGCATCGGCAGGGGCGACGGCGTCGCGATTGATCTTCCCGGCTGGTGCGAATTCACGGCAGCCTACATCGCCTGCCTGAAGCTCGGCGCCGTGACGGTGCCGATTCTTCCCTCGTGGCGCGAGGCGGAGCTCTCCTGGGCGCTCGAAAAATGCGAAATCCGCGCGGTCTTCACGCCTACTGCCTTTAAGAAGGTGAAGCCCGTCGAAATGATGGCGCGCCTCTCGAAGACGCTGCCGCAGCTCGCGGCCGTGGTTGCGGTCGACAAGCTCGAAGGCCTTCCCGAGGGGTTCGAGCGCGACGAAAAGGTTGCCGTCCTCTCGGAAATCATTCAAAAGAGCGAACCGCTTGACGAGGAAGCAAAGACTTCGGGCGACGATCTCGCCGCCGTGCTCTTTACGTCCGGAACTGAAGGCTTGCCGAAGGGCGTCATGCTCACCCATAACAACATTCTCGCGAGCGAGCGCGCTTATGCGGCAAGGCTCGGGCTTTCCTGGCTCGACAGCTTCCTCATGCCCGCGCCTCTGGGACACGCCACGGGGTTCCTGCACGGCGTGACGCTGCCCTTCATTCTCGGCGGCGAATCCGTGCTTCTCGACATCTTCAAGGCGGATCAATGCCTTGATCTGATTGAAAGCGAGCGCATTACGTGCGTTCTCGGCGCCACGCCCTTCGTCTACGACATCCTTGCAGAAATCAAAAAGGAGCCGCGCGACCTTTCGTCCCTTCGCTTCTTCCTCTGCGGCGGCACCACGATTCCGCCCAGGATCTTCAGCGAATGCAGAACATTAGGCATCCGGCTCTTCTCGGTCTACGGCTCTACGGAAAGCTCTCCCCATTCGGTCGTGAAGCCCGACGACACGCGCGCGCACGCGGAATTGACCGACGGCTGCGCCGTGCCGGGCGTTGAAATCCGCGTCGTTGATGCGGAGCACCATGAGGTGCCGGCGGGCGACGAGGGCGAGGAAGCTTCCCGCGGCCCCAACGTGTTCGTGGGCTACCTCGGAGAGCCCGAAATCACCGCCCGGGCGCTCGACGCCGACGGCTGGTACTACTCGGGCGACCTCTGCCGCACGGACGATACCGGAAGCTACATCAAGATCACCGGCCGCAAAAAGGACATCATCGTGCGGGGCGGCGAGAACATCTCAAGCCGCGAGGTCGAGGACATCCTGATGGAGCATCCGTCGATCAGGGCTGCTGCCGTGGTGGCGATGCCCGACGATCGTTTGGGCGAGCGCACCTGCGCCTATGTGGTGGAAAAGCAGGGTGCGGCGAAGCTCGCGCTCAGGGACATTGTTGCCTTCTTCGATGCGAGGCGCGTCGCCAAATACAAGTTCCCGGAATATCTCGTCGTCGTCCCGGAACTCCCGCGCACTGCTTCGGGCAAGGTCCGCAAATTCGAATTGAAGCGCGACATCATCGCGCGCCTCAATAAAGGCATGGCTTCCGACTAGCGTCTGCGCCGCCGGCGCTGAACACAAGTACCGATTCTTTTCTCTCCTGAAACCGAGCTTGCTCGGGGTCCCCTCCGGCACCCGCTGCGTCTTTTTTACTCCTTTGAGGCGCATCGGGTGCCTATTTTTTTGATTCGCATATGGGAAAAAGAGCAAAAGTGAAGCGCATCTGCAGAACAATTCGCGGCCCCGTGCAGAGTCTTTCAGGTTTTGCGCGTAATTGTCCCGAACCTCTGCACGATAATCGCGCTCCACTTTTTGTTTCAACCGAAGGCTGGTTCGACTCATTCTTTATAACTAGCTCATTTCTACTAACTTTTGCTTCTTTTCTCTTGTGGTCCTGCAACACTTTTCATGCATTCCGAAGTGGGTATTTTTGTGCAGGATAGTTCGTCAGATTTGCAAGGTCGGAGGTTTTTGAAAACGGCTTAATTCCCGAGAATTATCTGGTGGTGATGAGAGAGGCTTCGCCGCTGCGAGCGGACTTTCTCGACCATAACTATTCTGCTTCGTTCGACCGGAAATCTGAAGACGCGAGTGCTTCCTGCATCCGATGGAATGAGAGGCCCCCCAGGAAATCTCAAAGGATGATTAGGGAGTAAGGAATGCCAGTCAGCCGGTACTTCACCGCCTTCTGCCTCTACCTCAACTACATGGTTCACGGCATCGGCGTGCTCATCATCAGCCTCAACATGCATTCGCTTGAGGTGCAGTGGAGTACTGATGCGGCGGGCGTTTCGGTCGTGATCTCCTCCCTTGGTCTCGGCCGCTTCGCGCTCCTCTACATCGCGGGCACGCTCTCCGACCGATGGGGACGCAAGCCCTTCGTGCTCGGCGGCATTGCCGTCTATATGGCCTTCTTCATCGGACTGCTCTTCACGCACGACCTGACGCTTGCCTACGTTTTTGGGTTCCTTGCGGGCTCAGCCAACAGCCTTCTTGACGCGGGCACCTATCCGAAGCTCATGGAGCTTTTTCCCGATTCGCCCGGGCCCGCCGTCATTCTCATCAAAGCCTTCGTGGCCTCCGGCCAGTTCATTCTGCCCCTCGTCGTGAGCGTCCTCGCGGCGCTCAACCTCTGGTACGGCTGGTCCTTCATTGCGGCTGCGGCAGTGCTCGCCGTCAACTTCGTCATTCTCCTGCGGATGGGCTCCAGGGGTTCAGCGGGGCAACAGAAGGCGTCGGAGAACCTCGGGAAGAACAGCGGAGCGAAGTCGGGTTCTGAAAGCATCGCAATTCCTGATCTCGTGAGCTACACGCTTTTTGGCTACGTCGCCATGGCAACCTTCTACCTCGTAAGTCAGTGGCTCGCGCAGTACGGCGAACAGGTGGCCGGCATGGACTTCGAATCGTCGCTCCAGCTCCTTTCCATCTATACGACGGGTTCGATCTGCGGCGTCTTTCTCTCGTCGCTTGCCCTCAAGACGTTCCTCAAGGCCCGCGAGATGCTCCTCATCTGCACGGTCATGAGCTTTCTCTCGCTTCTCGTCGTGACGCTCTGGCCCACTTCACTCTTTGTCACGGTTTTTGCCTTCGTCTTCGGATTCTTTGCGGCGGGGGGCGTCCTGCAGCTTGGACTCACGCTTCTCGCCGCTCAGTTTCCCTCCGCCAAGGGGAAGGCTACGGGTATCTACTATAGTGCGGGGAGCATTTCCAACTTCACGATCCCGCTCATTACCGCCTGGATTGCGAGAAACGATTCCATCCTTGGAATCTTCCGCTTTGATGTCGTGATTGCCGCTGTCGGCGTCGTGCTTGCCTGCTTCATTGCCTGGCGAAGCCGCCGGGCGGAGGCGCTCCTCGGGAGCTAGGCCGCCTGACGCTCAGATTGGAACCCGACTCTCGCTTTCGACAGGATATCGATATGTTTCAAAAGTACTTCGAACCGTCAGAACACCTGCATTTTGAGGGAGACAAGCTGCCCAAGATCTCGCGCTACGTCCTGAGCGACGATCCGCACTGGGCGTCCGGCTACCATATGCACGACAACGAAACGGAGCTCGTGTGGGTGGAAAAAGGCACCGTGCAGCTCATGGTCAATGCCAACAAGTACACGGCGAACGCAGGCGACATCATTGCGCTCGAGAAAGGGAATTTCCATATGGTCGCGTCGGACGATTCCGATCCTGCGACCACCTACACCTGTGCGGTATACGGCTTCAAGTTCCGCGAGCGCGATGAGCTCGACCATGTGCTTCTCCCCGGCATGCTCCCCGTTGCGAAGGTGACGGAAGGCGCCGCCACGATCGGCGCCATCTTCCGCGAAATGGATGCGCTTCTTTCTTCCGAGAGCGTTCTTGTCCCGGAGGTGGCCAACGCCTTCGCCACGGTCCTTACCGTGCTTTTCTACGAGAACTTCCGGCTCGCGAATCAATTCTCAAAAGACAAGAAGCTGAGGAACCTCCTCATCCGCGAAGTGCTCGTGTACCTGAACGAGAACTACAAGGAAAAGATCACGCTTGAGTCGCTCTCGAAGAAATTCCGTGCAAGCGTCAGCTACATCGCGCACGAGTTTGCGAAGGAATACGGCATTTCGCCCATCAACTACGTGATTCAGCGTCGCATTACGGAAGCCAAGTTCGCGCTCACGACCACGTCGGAGAGCTTGAACCAGATTGCCTGGAAGGTTGGCTACGAGAACACGTACCACTTCTCGAAGCTCTTCCTGAGGCATGTCGGCTGCTCGCCCACGGAATACCGGAAGAAGTTCAACCATCTGCACGACGAAGCGGATGGTTCTAAGGAGGCATAGGCATTGCGGATAATGCCTGAGAGGAGCGGTTCTCCGGGAAATCTTGAAGCGCGCGCACGCATGCCGGCGGCTGCCGGGTGATATCCTCGCAGACTCTCGTTCGAACTCCTCCGGGAACCGCAACCCATGACTTCTTCACCGCAATACGGCACAACATGGTGGGGCCGCCGCTGGCTCGACGCACTTCAGGCGGTCGACTACGAAAACAGAATTCCGCGCGGTCTCGCCTATGCCGCGGAAGGCAAGGTTCAGTCGCTTAAGATCGATCCGGAAGCGCACGCCGTCAAGGCCCGCGTAGCGGGAAACTTTGATCCCTTCTATGCTGTGAAGCTCACGCTCCCGGCGATTGCTGAGGAGGACGTTTCCCGCCTCATCGACGAGATGGCGGAGTCGCCCCTCATTGTCGCCCGCCTCGCTGCACGCGAGCTCGCGCCCGAGATTTCCGAAATCTGCGAGCGCCTTGGGATCAAGATTTTCCCGGAAAGCTGGAGCGACCTCGGCATGAGCTGCAGCTGCCCGGACTGGGCCGTTCCCTGCAAGCACATCGCGGCCGTGATCTACAAGCTCTCCGAAGAGATCGACGCCAATCCCTTCGTGCTCTTTCAGATGCGCGGGATTGATCTCGTCGCGGAAATGGAAAAGCGCGGCGTGCAGATTACGCGCGCCGTGCGCACCGAGATGCCGCTCTGGTCGGACCTCATCGCCGCGGGCGGCCGGGTGCCGGAAGAGGATCCTTCTGCGAAGTGGCTCGAGAACCTCGAAGACCTTACCTTCAAGCCGATCGACGAAAAGCGTCAGGCGATTCTGGGTCTCCTTTCCGAGACGCCCGCGGGCTACGCCTACGGAAATCTGAGGGGCGTCGCGAACGGCGTCCTTGAAGAGGCGGCTGCCCTTGCGAAGGCGCAGATGTCGGCTTCGATCGTGAGGACGATTCCTGAATACGATGAATCTCGGCCCCTCATCAGCCTCAATACCTGGGGTCAGGCGATGGTCGACGCGTCGCTCGTCTGGAGCGAAAAGGCCCCGACCTGAGAGAATCTCATCGTGCGCCTCCCGGGCGGTCCCGACGCGGCGCCGCGGGCGCTCTATGAAATCTTCTCGGGGCACCTTACGACGAAGATGTTCTTGGAGTCGCCCCGCGAGCTCGAAGCCCTCTACGACGCCTGGCTCATTGCCTGCCGGCTGGTGCAGAAGGGCGCGGTGATGCCGCAGATTTATGAGCCGATCGAGGACTTCTTCCTCGCGCGCTGGATTCCTGCGGTGCTCATCCCCGAGGTGCGCAGGATTACCGAGGGCGTGGGCGAAGCGTTCGCGCATGTCCCGGTTGATTTCTTAAGAATTTCAGGCGTTCGCGGGCCCGTCGATCCGCTTCTTCTCGGGGAACTCGTGCTGAGCCTCTTCATCGGAAGCTTTGTGAAGAAGGCGGCGGAAAACCGCTCCGCGGATTCCGGTTGGGTGGATGCCGATGTTCATCGCGCGCTCTTTTCCGGAAAGCCCGTCGACACGAGCGAGGATCCGGAAGCGAAGGCGATGGGCCTCAGGCTCGAAAGCTGGACGGCGCCTCTCTATGTCGAGGAATTCGCCGCGGCCGAGCCCATTCTGGTCGTCCATGACCTCTGGACGCTTATGGAGGACAGAGCAGACGAAGCGGGGCTTCTTGCAAAGAAGAAGCGCGTCTCTGCAACAGCGCTTGAAGCCCGGCCGGCGAGGGAATTCGAGGTTGAAGCCGGTCCGACGCGCCCGCGGCGGGAAAGAGGGGAACTCGAGGACGACGGCATTCATGACGACGAGGAAAAGGCGGAATGCTATTCGCTTCCTGATTTCGCGAAGCCCGGCACCGATGAGTTCGATGAGGAGAAAATCAAGGCCATGCCGATCGGCATGGAGCTCATGTTCCGCACGGAAGCGCCTGAGGAAGGCGGGAATGCCCATCGTCCGCAGCGGACGGCGCGCATCGGGACCGTTCCCCTCCAAACCATTCTCGAGGACCGTCGCTTCCGGCCCGTGCGCTTTGACTGCCTGAGGACGGTGTCGCGCCTTTCGAGCTACTGCCCGGAACTCGCCGACATTCTGAAGAGCAGCGACTCCGCGCGCGCCATGACGCTTGAGGAAGCGACGACGCTTCTCGCCGACTCCATCCCGAAGCTAGAAATGCTCGGCGTCTCGGTGACGCTCCCGAGGAAGCTCAGAAACCTGCTTTTCCCGAAGCCTGAGATGGACATTGATCTCAGCAAGGACTGGACGGGCGGATTCCTCAATCTTAGGGAAATGCTCAACTGGCGCTGGCAGGTGGCGATCGGGGACGAAGTCGTCTCGCTCGACGAGTTTACCGAGCTTTGCAAGAACGCCGGGCGCATCGTGCGCTTCCGCGACCGCTACATGATGGTCTCGCACGACGACGTGCGCACGATCCGCCAGAAGCTTGCCGAACGCTCTCAGGTGACGAAGGCGGCGGTGCTGCGGGCGGCGTTGGCGGGCGACATTGAGGGCGCGGGCGTGAGGCTCTCCGACTCGGTGAAGTCGGCGCTGAAGGAACTCACGGCCGATGAAGCCTGTGAAGCGCCCGAAAAGCTCAATGCGACGCTCCGTCCCTACCAGGAGCGCGGCTACCGCTGGATGCTCAAGAACCTGCGCGTGGGCATGGGCTCCATCATTGCCGACGATATGGGCATGGGCAAAACACTCCAGGTGATTTCCGTCCTTGAGCGCCTGCGCGAGGACGGCGAACTGAAGGAGAAGAAAGCGCTCGTCGTTGTCCCGACAACGCTTCTCACGAACTGGATCCGCGAAGCCGCTAGGTTCGCGCCGGAGCTTCAAGTGAGTCTTTTCTACGGCACGGGAAGGGATCTCTCTCTCTGCACGGGACACGTGATTCTCACGACGTACGGGACGCTTCGCACGTCGCAGGAGGAGTTGCGCAGAATTCCGCTCCGCGTCATGGTGATTGATGAGGCGCAGGCCATCAAGAACTACCGCACGAACGCCTTCAAGGCCGTGAGAAGCATGAATCCCGACGGCTTCATCGCCATGTCGGGCACGCCTGTTGAAAACAGCCTCATGGAATACTGGTCCGTGATGGAGGCGGCCAATCCCGGGCTCCTCGGCACGGCGACGAGCTTTAAGGACGAGTTCGCGCTTCCGATTGAAAACGACCACAGCTATGAGGTGGCCGAACGCTTTAAGCGCGTGACGGCTCCCTTCATCATGCGCCGCATGAAGACCGACAAGTCGATCATCAGCGACCTGCCGGACAAGATCACGACGGACGAATTCTGCCGCCTCACAAAGACGCAGGCGGCGCTCTACCGCGCGGTCGTCCGAAAGAACATGAAGATCGTCGAGCTGGCGGACAACGCCTTCGTGCGGCGCGCCCTCGTTCTGCAGATGGTGCTGCAGCTGAAGCAGATCTGCAACTCCCCCGCGCAGTTCGAACCCACGGCCGCGAACCTCGATCCGATGGCGTCGGGCAAGATGCGCAGGCTTTTCGACATCCTCGACGAAATGCAGGCGGCGGGCCGCAAGGTCCTCATCTTCACGCAGTTCGTGCAGATGGGAAATCTCCTCGTGGACTGGATTGCCGAGCGGACGGGAAAGAAGCCGCAGTTTCTCTACGGCGGCCTTTCTCCGGCGCGCCGGCAGGAAATGGTCGACCGCTTCCAGAACCGGCGCGACGAGAACATCATGATTCTGTCGCTCAAGGCGGCCGGCACCGGCCTCAACCTCACGGCCGCCTCCGCCGTTGTGCACTACGACCTCTGGTGGAATCCGGCGGTTGAAAACCAGGCGACCGACCGCGCCTACCGCATCGGGCAGACTTCGAACGTCAACGTCTACCGCTTCATCTGCGCCAACACCTTCGAAGAGAAGATCAACGAGATGATTGAAAAGAAGAAGCTCATTGCGGAAATGACGGTGTCTACCGGCGAAAACTGGATCGGCGACCTCACGAACCGCGAACTCGAGGAAGTCTTCAGCCTTGAGGACGACGCGGCAGCTCAGTGAGGAGAGCCGCATGAAGTCGGCGGGCCTTTCCCGAACACATCGGGACGGGCCCGGCCGCTCCTGAAATTGCCTTTTGAATTTCCCTCTCGTCCTCTGATCGGACGAGTTTTTCCCTCTATCATTCGGCTGCGGTCCGAAAAAAGAGACTTCAAGTCCGCTTCGCCCGCAGATCCCAAGAAAAACCGCTCTCCGCCATCCGGCGGAAAAGCGGACTCCAATCATTCAACATTGAGACCCCCGAATGACCAAGACGAAATTCTCCGGCACCCAGACCGAAAAGAACCTCGAAGCCGCCTTCGCCGGCGAATCCATGGCCCGCAACAAGTACACGTACTTTGCGGCCGTCGCCCGCAAGGAAGGCTTCCAGCAGATCGCCGAGATTTTTGAAGAGACGGCGGAAAACGAGAAGCAGCACGCGAAGCTCTGGTTCAAGCACCTGAACGACGGCGTGGGCACCACGACGGAAAACCTGAAGGCCGCGGCCGAAGGCGAGAACTACGAGTGGACCGACATGTACGAGACCTTTGCGAAGCAGGCTGAAGCCGACGGCTTCCCCGCGCTTGCGTACCAGTTCCGTGCGGTGGGCGCGATCGAAAAGGCGCATGAGGCGCGGTTCCTCAAGCTCCTCAAAAACATCGAGATGCAGCAGGTCTTCGAGAAGAGTGAGGAAGTGATGTGGCAGTGCCGCGTCTGCGGCCACCTCGTGATGGGCAAAAAGGCTCCGGAAGTCTGCCCGGTCTGCGCGCATCCGCAGTCCTATCAGCAGGTTCGCGCGGAAAATTACTAATCCGCTCTGAAGGGAAAGCGCGGATCTCCGCGGCGGGCGAAGACGAATCCTCTTCGTTTCTTCGCCCGCAAGCGGCCGCGAAGCCGACAGCCCGGGAAATGTCTCAGGCGATTGCCGAGGCCTTTTTGCTATAAAGGCGTTTTTGATTGCGTGATCGCCCGGGGAAACACTTCCGCGCTGCAACCGTCCCAAAAGGATTTTTTTGAAATGCATCATAGAGCCATTCTTTCCCTTGCCGCCCGCATTCATGAAGAGGGCCGCCGGAATCTCCTTCAGCGCATGAAGGCCGAAGGGCTCGATGAGCTGACGACGAGCTGCGGCGACATCTTCATGGTGCTTTTTGCCGAGGAAGGGCAGAGCCTTACGGCGGTCGCGCAGAAAATCCGGCGCACCAAATCGACGACGAGCGTCATGGTGGACCGCCTTGAGAAGCAGGGCTACATCGTGAAGCAGGTTTCTCCCGACGATGCCCGGGCGAGCGTCATCTGCCTCACGCCCAAAGGCCGGGCCCTCAGGCCCATGATGATGGAGATTTCGGAAAAGCTCACGGACGACATCTGCGCCGGCCTCACGGATGAGGAGGCCGGCGAGCTCGAGCGGCTGCTGAGAAAATGCGCCTGCGGCATGCGTACGGCCGCGGATTAGCCTTCCTTCATTGAAAGCATGAACGTTCCCTGGGGATCGATTTCAGGGAGGTATTTGCGGTAGGTCGCGACAAGGGCGGCCTCCGGATCGGCATCCTTAAAGGCTTCCGGATAGAAGACCTTGGCGAGGTATTGCGTGAAGCGCCAGTCCACGATGGAGCGCAGACTCCCGTGGTCGACCCCATAAAACTCGTTATTCCTGACGGCCGGCAGGTTCTGCCAGAGGGGACGGTTTTTAAAGCCTTCGAGGCGCTTCATCGCATCGGCACGCTCTACTGTAAAGCCCATCCGCATCTGATCGGCATGATCGTTCCCCCAGATGCTGCCTCCGATGATGACGACTTCCGGTGCTCTCGAGATCACGAATTCCCGCGTGAGGGCGCTGTAGGGTTCAGGGTTCTTCTCAGAAATGCTTGCTGCTTCAATGCGCTTCAGAATGGCGCCCCAGAGAATCGTGGCGTTGTAGGAATTGCCGTACTGTCCGGGCCCGAGGTTGCCGAGCTCCATGTAGCAGGTGCGGTGCTTTGCGTTCGAGGGGAGCGCCCGGATGCGGCGGTCGATTTCGGAGAGCCCCTCCATGCATTCGCTGCAGAGCGCTTGAGCCGCGTCGTCGCGGCCGAGAAGGCGCCCGAGGATGCGGGTGGAGAGCACGTGGTTCTCAAGCTTCATCGCGTGATAGTCGATCACGATGACGCGGATTCCGGCGCGCTCAAGAAGATTGATGCGCTGGTTGTTGGCGGCAAACTGCGAGCGGCCGATGAGAATCACGTCGGGCTTTAAGGACAGAATGCGTTCGGTATTGAGAATGTCGTCGTGGAAGCCCCCGATGGAAGGAATCTTCGTGAGCTCGGGGAACGCCTTCGTGAAGACGCGGTATTCGCCCGTGCGGGTGCTCTCCCAGTGGTCCTGGGTGAGGCCGACGACTTTCTGAAGCGCGCCGCTTCCCCCCACAAGAAGGTAGTTGGCGATGTAGTTGGCGACGATGATGCGCTTGGGCGCCTCCTTGATGGTCACCTGGCGGCCCGCGATGTCCGTGAAGACGAGGGGCCAGGTGCCGGCAGGCGGAAAATCGGGAAGCGCTGCTTCAGCGCCCCGGGCGAGTGGCATCAGGCCGAGGGCGAGCGCGGCGCTCGTAAATTGCAGAACGGTGCGGCGGGAGATCATGAGACTGCCTCTTTCAAGAGAAGAAAAAAAGGATGAAGGGATTCAGAAGGGCTTCCTTGCGAGCACCATGAAGTCGCGAACGAGCGCGGCTTCTCTGCCCGTTGCCGGGTCCGTCACATGGACGAGAACGGGTTCGAGGACGGTTACGTCGGAAAAGCCGCATTCAAGGAGCGATTCAACGTCCCAGCCCGGACGGTCCTGGTGCGTGAGGGGTAGTCCCTCCGCAATCCGTTCCATCGGGCTCGTGTCGACGCCGAGCATGAATTTTTCGCTGTGGCCGTAGGGAACGGCTTCCGTCTGGTGAAGCCGCGCGAAGGCCAAGTCCTCGAGATATCGGTAGTGGTTGCCGTCGGCATAGAAGAGCTCGCCGCCGGGCTTGAGCGCACGGAACCAGTCCCGGAGCGCCCGAAGGGGATCAGGAAGATTCCAGATGACGTTTCGGGAAAGAATGGCGTCAAGCGACCCGTCCTCAACCGGAAGCGCCGCCGCATCGGCTGCGATGAAATCAACCGGGAGGCCCATCGCCGCGGCGTTCCTTCGCGCTTCCTCAAGCATTCCGGGGGATGCGTCGAAGCCGACCGCCTTCCAGCCCGCTTTGGCTGCGGCGAGCGCGAGAAAGCCCGGGCCGCACCCGGCGTCGGCTACCTTCGCTGAGGGAGGAAGATCGAGGAGGCGCGTGAGGCGCGCGACCCAGCGCTCGCCTTCGGGGGAAGCCAGTTCATCGATCGTGCGCAGGCTGTAGCCTTCGGCGCGCGTGTCCCAGTAGTCCGAGATGCGGGAGGGGAGGGAGGAAGCATGAGTCATGGCGTGCCCGGTGTCTGAGAAAGGGAAAAAAGGAATCAGGAATGAACGTGGTCGGGATGATGGTGCCCCGTGTCGACGTCGAGCGGCTTCTCGGGAATCACGACCAGGCGCCCGCCCGAGGTGCGCTCGACGGCTGCCTCAACGCGGTAGACCACGGAGAGTTCGTCGGGGGTCAGCACCCTTTCGGGGGTGTCATAGCGCCTTACGGTGCCGTCGGCGAGCATGAGGAGGCGCGTCGAAAAGCGAGATGCGAGCATGAGGTCGTGCACGACCGCGAGCGCAATGGAGCCCGTGCGGCTTGCGTACGACCGTGCGGCCTCCATCACGATCAGCTGGTGCCTCAGGTCGAGCGCGCTCGTGGGTTCGTCGAGCAGCAGCACCCGCGGACGGGAAACAAAGGCCTGCGCCATGAAGACGAGCTGCTTCTGGCCGCCCGAGAGCGAGGCGACGGGAAGGTCCGCGAGATGGCTGATCTGCATGGCATGAAGGGTCTGATCAACCTGCTCGAAAACATCCGGCGTCACGCGCCAGGAGAGGCGCCGTCCGAGGCCGAGCATCACCATTTCAAAGACGGAAAGGCGGCTTGCAACCTGCGTGAGCTGCGGGAGGTACGCTATGGCGCTTTTGGGAAGAAGCTCGCCGTTTTCCTTGAGCACGACATTCCCGACGCGGGGCGCGAGGCCGGCAATGGCCTTGAGGAGCGTTGTTTTCCCTGCCGCATTGCGGCCGGTGACGGAAACGAGCTCCCCCGCCCCGACGGAAAAAGAAATGTCGTGAAGAATCTTTTTCGGTCCGAAATCAACGCCGAGGTTGTCGATAGTGAGCGTGAGCGCCATCAGAAGTCCCTCCGGCTTTTCAGCAGCAGAACAAGAAGGAAGGGCACGCCCGCAATGGACGTGACGATGCCGATCGGGAGCATGGCGCCCGCGGAGAGCCACTTGGCAATCAGTGAGGAGAGAAGCATGATGAAGCCCCCCGCGAGAATGCTCCCCGGGATGAGCCAGCGCTGATCGTCGCCGAGGAGGAGCTTTGCGCAGTGAGGCGCGACGAGCCCCACGAAGGCGATGGTGCCGATGAAGGAGACGGCGGCGGCAACGAGAAGAGAGGAGACGGCGAAAACGAGGATTCTCAGTTTTGCGACGGGGACGCCGAGGCTCTTTGCGCGCTCCTCTCCGACGGAGAGCGTGGTGAGCTGCCAGGCGGCAGGCGCAAGAAGGAGAACGCCCGCGAGAAGCGCGCCTCCGGCAGCGGCAGCTGAGAGCCAGCCGGCACGCTCGAGGTTCCCGAAGGTCCAGCCGTTGATGAGCTGGGCGGTTTCGGGCGACGCGAGGTAGATGAGAAGCTGCTCGAGCGCGATGAAGAAGAAGTTCATGATGATGCCCGCGAGAATCAGCGTCGAGGGCGTCATTCCGCGCATGCGGCCGAGGGCGAGGATCAGACTGCAGATGAGAAGCGCGGAAAGAAATGCGGCCGCAATGGTGCCGGTCCAGAGTTCTCCAGCGATGGTGAAGCCTGATGTGATCGCAAGCGCCGCGCCGAAGCTCGCGCCCGAGGTGATGCCGAGGGTCGAGGGGCTCGCAAGCGCATTGGCGGTGATCGTCTGAATCGAAAGGCCGGCAAGCGAGAGCGACGCGCCCACAAAGAGCGCCGTCACCGACATCGGCAGCCTCAGCTCCCAGAGAATGAGGGCCTGGGGATTCTCGGCCGAAGGCCCTGCTGCGAGGGACGCGAGGAGCTCTCCGAGCGGAATGCCCGAAGATCCGGTGGCAAGGTCAAGCGCCAGAAGAAGAATCACGGCAGCGGCAATGAATGCCGTGACGACAAACCGGCTTCGCTGGCGCTCCCGGTAATGGATGTGGCAGGACATGGGGGAAAGAGGAAGAATGTATGAAGATTTTAAAAATCATCATACGATCATTCCATCCATCCCGCCTCCGCAAAAAGTTGCAGAAAACTGCCTTTTTCACTCAATGCGTGCGGCCTAATCCTTTTGGTCTTTTTGGTCCTTTTGGTCCTTTTGGTCCTTTTGGTGCCGGGTTATTTCCTTAGGCTGCGGTACGCCCGGACGGACCGGAGGAAATTCTCAAACTGCTCCATGCCCTTTTCAGAAAGGACCGACTCCGGGTGGTACTGCACGCCTTCAATCGGCAAAGTGCGGTGGCGGATTCCCATGATTTCGCCGTCATCCGCCGCGCGGGCGGTGACTTCAAGTTCGGGCGGGAGCGTCTCAGGGTCGAGCGCGAGCGAATGGTAGCGGATGACGGAGAGCTTTTCGGGGAGCCCTGCGAAGATGCCGCGGCCGTCCGTCGTGATGTCGGAGGCTTTGCCGTGCATGACGCGCTTCGCATGAATCACCTTCATGCCGAAGACTTCGCCGATTGCCTGGTGGCCGAGGCAGACGCCGAGCATCGGGATCTTCTCTCGGGCGCCCGCCCGGATGAGATCCGTGAGGATCCCGGCTTCGGAGGGTTTCCCCGGACCGGGGGAGAGGACGAGCGCATCCGCGCCGAGATGGAGCACGGCGTCCGGAGTCGTCCGGTTGTTGCGGAAGGTTTGAACCTCGGCTCCGAGCATCTGCAGATACTGCACGATGTTGTAGGTGAAGGAGTCGTAGTTGTCGAGCATGACGAGCTTCATGATTCTTGTTCCTCAGTCGTTGGCGTCATTTCCGGTGCGCTTCAGAGCGCGAGGCCGCGGGCGGCGAGTTCGATCGCCTTCATCATGGCGGCGGCCTTATTGCAGGTTTCGAGGTATTCCGCATGCGGAACGGAATCGTGCACGATGCCCGCTCCCGACTGAATTTCCATGTGCCTGCCGTCGAGCACGATCGTGCGGATGGTGATGGCAAGGTCCATTGCGCCGTCGTAGCCGAAGTAGCCGGCTGCCCCGCCGTACATCCCGCGGGGCGAGGGTTCAAGCGCATGAATGATTTCCATCGCGCGCACCTTCGGGGCGCCCGAGAGCGTGCCCGCCGGGAAGGCGCTCCGCACGAGATCGAACGCGTCCCTGCCTTCCCCGAGCTCGCCCTCCACCGTGCTCACAATGTGCATGACGTGGGAGAAGCGCTGAATCGACATGAAGTCGGAGACCTGAACGGTGCCGGGGGCGGCGATTCGTCCGAGGTCGTTGCGCGCGAGGTCGACGAGCATCAGATGTTCGGCACGCTCCTTCGGGTCGGCGAGAAGCGATTTTTCGAGCGCCGCGTCTTCTTCCGGGGTCTGCCCTCTCGGACGCGTGCCGGCGATCGGCCGCAGAAGGGCTTTGCCGCCCGCTTCCGTCCGGCAGAGCGTTTCGGGTGAAGACGAAATGAGGATGAGCTTTCCCATCTTCATGAAGAAGGTGTAGGGAGAGGGATTGATGAGCCGCAGCGCCCGGTAGAGCGTGAGCGGGGGAATATCCGTTTCGCCCGAGAATTTCTGCGAGAGCACGACCTGGATGATGTTGCCGTCGCGGATCTGCGCCCTGGCTTTTTCGACCATTTCTGAGAACGCCGTTTCCGTGCAGTTGGAGCGGAGTTCCGGAACGGGATGGCTTTCGGGGGTTGCGGGAAAAGCCGGCCGGGCGAGCTTTTCCTTCATGACGCCGACGCGCCGCACGCCTTCGTTGTAGGCGGCCTGGAGCGTCTCAAACTCATCCGTCCGGACGGCCGCCGAGAGCATCAGCGTATGTCGGAAGTTGTCGAAGATGATGAGGTCGTCAGCAATCATGAAGGAGGACGTGGGCCCACTGAGGCCGGGCTTCGGCGCGGGAAGAGTTTCGAATTCGCCGACGGCTTCGTAGCCGATCGCGCCCACGGCGCCGCCGATAAAGGCGGGCATGTCGGGGGAAAGTGCGGGCGTGAGGCCCTGCATGAGAGTTCTCATTGCCATGAGCGGGCCGTCTGGTGCCGGGAGTTCGCGTTTCTTTCCATCCGCGGGCGCGTAGAAGGCTTTCCCGTTCTCGACGGTGAAGACGCCCCGCGGGTTGAGGCCGATGAAGGAATAGCGCCCGAAGCGTTCTCCCGCTTCGACGGATTCGAGGAGAAAGACGTTTTCGTCATCCTTCAAACGCGCGAGGACGGTGACCGGCGTCTCCATGTCGGCGCAAAGTTTTTCGGTGACGGGAACAAGGTTGCCCTTCAGGGCAAGGTCGGAAAATTCCTGGAAGCTCAGCATGGCGGATTCGACTCCGGGCGGAAGAAGGAAAAGGAGAAAACAAAAAATCGGGACGAAAAAAAGCGGACCGGAAGCCAATGGCCTCTGGTCCGCTTTCAGGGCAAGGACTTTGACGAAAAGTCCTCTTGGGTTCAAGCGTTCGTCATGCTTTCCTCTGATGGAGCACTCTCAGACAGCAGAGCGCCTCGTCAGTACGATTCCCGGAATGGACGCACGCGAACGCGGGCAGCGGACCGAAGGACCGACGCCAGCGCCAGGCGGCATTGAGAATCGAGACGAGGAAAAGCATGGGGTGAACGAAAAAAGAATGTATTGAGGGTTAGCTTGACAGATGGAGGGATTTCCCGCGCAGGCTGAATCACCGTTTCAAGTTGATGCAGATCAATATTTAATCCCATCCTGACCGGAACTGAGGTCTATCGGGCGGGAAGCGGCCCATCCGTGCGCCGTACCTGGAGAGCGCGCTCTGAGGTTCATCCGGCTGCGAGGCTTAAGCCAATCGGGGCGATAGAATCGCTTTTTCGGAACTGCGGGATGGTGCGCGTCATGCAGAAAGAAGAAGTCTTCAAATTGCCGCTGGGCCATTCCGATTTTGCGAGGCTCCGCGAGGAAAACTGCATCTATGCGGACAAAACGGAAGCGATCCATCGGCTCTCATCCGAAGGCGGCCGGATTTTCGTCGCGCGTCCGCGCCGGTTCGGGAAGTCGCTCCTCACTTCAACCTTTGATTCCCTGTTCCGCTATGAGTTGAGGGATTTTCAGGGCCTCGCGGTCGAAAAGCTCTGGAAAGAGAAAACGCATGCCGTTGTTCATCTCGATTTCTCGGAAGTCTGCGAGTTTGCGGATGCGGAGGATTTTCGCAGCCAGTTTGAAAGTCTCCTGATCAGCAGCTTTGCCGCTGCAGGTCTTCCTTGGGAAGAGAAGATAGATGGTGCGCTTGCGCAGATAGCCTCCTGGCTTAATGACATGGACCACCCACTGCATCGAACCCGTTCGAGCGAATGGGCGCGACAATAGGTGTATCTACCTCTAATACCGCAGGAGGCCATGCCATGACAAAGAA
>OBXA01000495.1_pt1 | contig 31053 bp, 22 predicted proteins | sample 1538121 | NCBI WGS metagenome assembly OBXA01 (sample SAMEA2580133, study PRJEB22360) | human gut metagenome | biome: human gut; feature: human-associated habitat; material: faeces | place: Denmark | collected 2008/2010 | reverse complement strand
CTCGCGCATGGGGCGCCGGGGCGGCCGGCGACGAGAGCGGCGGCGACGCTCTCCGGAGGGCTGAGAAGCGTCTGAACCCTCTGCAACCCTGCCCCTTCGAGCCTGATCAGCCGTCTGCCTCGCTTCTGCCTGCGCTTCGCGAATCATGGCGATGCGCGTATCGTCGTCGGCATTTGCAAATGCATCCCACCATTCCGGGAGAGATTCCGGCACCTCTCCCACCTGACTGCGCAGAAGCAGAAAGTCGTAGCCCGCCCGGTAGCGCGGATGCTGCACCACCGAATAGGGCGTCTTTCCGGTACGGCGCTCAAGCCGCCCCTGCATGAGCCAGAGGTCATGCATGTCTGCCTGGAAGCGCCTTTGAATCGAAATGGTGTGGCATTCGGTCTCAAGCACTTCAACCGCAGCCTCATGGAGCGCGGCAATGCGCGAAAGCCCTCTTGTTTCCTCGTTGTACTGCCAGCGGCGCTTCACCTGCGGCCAGAGGAGCGTGCCGAAAAGGAAGAAGGGAGAAATCTTTTTGCCGATCGCCAGCCGCTCATCCGTGCGCCTCAGGGCAAGCATCAGGAATTCCTCGCCTTCGGGCGACGAGAGCAGGTGGTCGAGGACCGGGAGAAGCGCGGCCGAGAGCCCGTCATCACGAAGGCGCTTCACGCATTCCACAGCATGACCGCAGGTAAGGAGCTTCAGCACCTCATCGACCAGGCGCGCCGTCGGCACGTTTTTAAGGAGCTTCGCCATGCGGGAAATCGGCTTTTCCGTTGCGGGTTCAATCTGAAACCCGAGCTTTGCGGAAATGCGCACGGCTCGGAGCATCCGGACCGGATCCTCGCGATAGCGTTCCGCGGGCTCGCCGATCATTCTGAGGCGGTGCCTGGCGATGTCCTCAAAGCCATGGTGATAGTCGTAGACCTCTTCAGTCGCCGGGTCGTAATACATGGCATTGATGGTGAAGTCGCGGCGAGCCGCGTCCTCCCACATTTCGCCGAAGACGTTGTCGGAAATCACGCGGCCGCTGCCGTCCTTTCTGACGCCCGCACCTTCAAGCGCCCGGAAGGTCGAGCACTCAATGATTTCCTGTCCGAAGATCACATGCACGAGACGGAAGCGCCGTCCGATGATGATGGCGCGGCGCTGGCTTCTCTTCACTTCCTCCGGCGTCGCGTCGGTCGCCACGTCAAAATCCTTGGGCGTCACGCCGAGGAGCAGATCGCGCACGGCGCCGCCCACAATGTACGCACGATAGCCCCGGCGCTGCAGAGCTTCGCAGCAGCGCTTCGCCTGCCAGGACACAAGCTCCGGATCAATGCCGTGCTCGGATTTCGGGATGATGCGCGGCTCGCGCACCAGCGTTTCCCGGGATTCTTCCGCGCCTAAAAAAGACTTCACGCGGCTTACGATAGCGTCAAACATTGAGGTTTTATTCCTTCTTCTTGTCAAAGAGCTCTACCTGCTCCCAGCCATGCCTGCGCGCAGCTTCGTGCGTACATTGGTCAGCATTGGCGGCAACGGCTCTTCCGGCGGGTTCAAAGCCCGCCGCAAATTCTAAAAGCGGAAGATCGTTAATGGAGTCGGACCAGGCTTCGAAAGACGTGGTTTTTCCATATTGGAGCTCGAGCTTTTCGATCCACTCCCGAACAAGAAGGAGCTTCCCCTCGCCATAGGAGTCCGAACCCACGATCTCTCCGGTAAAAGACCCGTCAGGGCGCTCCTCGGGCGTCGCCGCCGCAAGCCACCGGATGCCGAAAAGCTCCGCAATCGGTTCCGTCACAAAGCGGTGCGTGCCTGTCGCCAGAAGCAGTTCGTAGCCCGCACGGCGGCGCTCCATGAGAAGCGCAAGCGCTTCCGGGCGAATCGCCGGACGAATAATCCGGTCGATGAATTCCGCTCTCCAGGCATCAAGATCGCTTCTCTTCTCTGCCGCAAGGAGCGAAAACTGAAAGTGAATGAAGTCAAGCGGAACAAAGTTGCCCTGGCGATAGCTCTCGGCATAGCCTTCAATCCGCTCATCAAGGATCTCACGATCAAGGCCGGCCTTCTCTACAAGCCAGTGAGACCAGGCATCTCCGGAGTCGATCGGCAGGAGCGTATGGTCAAGGTCAAATACAGCAAGCTTCATTGAATGGGATTAGTCAGAGTTCAGGATCTTTTTCTTCAACGCCGGACACCTTCACGGCCTCGCGGATGATCTGGAGCGTCACCCGGCGCTTGGAGTGCAGCGCAATCTGATTGGCCACATCCATAATGCGCGTGAGCGAACGCATGTCGCGCGGCAGGTGACGCGACATCCACTGCGTCATGTCGGGCGTAAGCAGGATGCCGCGCAACGCGGCCTGACGGGAGAGCTCCCTGAAGCGGTCCTCTTCGTTCAACGGTGCGACAAAGTAGCAGGGACCTCCGAGAAGGCGGTTCTTCACGCCCTCAGGCAACGGGAGTTCCTTGGGCGGGAAGCGCCCGGCGCAGACGAGTCTCGCATCCGGATCTCCGTACACCGCATTCTGCAGCTGCAGAAGCTCCCGGGAATACCCTTCGTCGAGCGTTTCAATGTCATCGACCGCATACTTCGCAACGCCCGGCTGATAAAGCGGCACGCGGAAATCCGACTCCGTAGAGCCCGGCAGAAAAGCCTCCAGAAGATGCGTGAGTCCGGCTCCCCGGGGACCGTAGATATAGAGAAATTTAGGGCCTCTCCCGGCAGCCATGCCGCAGAGCACGGCGAGCACTTCAGTATTCTCGCCGGGTATGAAATTTGCGAAAGTCGGCCGATCCCTTCCCTGAAGTTCAGGAAGGTCAAGAAGATATTGATCCGGCGGCAGGCTTGAAGATTCCACAGAGAGGAAGAGAGAACGAAAGAAAAAAGAAACGGGATGCAGAACCGGCCCTTCAGGGAACCCCTCGAAGCGGCAATTCCAACGCCTCGAGAGTGTACTTCTTTTGACCGTTCCTCACGGCATTCCGCAGCTCATCCGATACGCTTCCAAACGCCCTATTTTCCCTGCCTTCCGAAGGCGCCTGACTTATACTTTCGCAACTCTTTTTTCCCTGATGGCCTTCTCTGTGAAGAAGAGTCCGCACGAACGGATCATTTCGCCGCAGAAGAAGTACTTCATTCTCTCTTGACTGAGTGATTCCATGAGCCAGCTTTCCTATGCCGCCGCCGGCGTTTCCATTGACAACGGCGATGAACTTGTCGAACGCATCAAGCCCGCAGCCAAGCGCACCCTGATTCCCGGCGTGCTCGGCTCCATCGGCGGCTTCGGCGCTCTCTTTGAGGTGAGCCGCGAATACCGCAACCCCGTGCTCGTTACCGGCACGGACGGCGTGGGCACCAAGCTGATGCTCGCCTTCCAGCTCGGCCGTCACGACACGGTCGGCCAGGACCTCGTGGCGATGAGCGTGAACGACATTCTCGTTCAGGGTGCCAAGAGCCTCTTCTTCCTCGACTACTACGCCTGCGGCAAGCTCGATGTTGATATCGCCGAGCGCGTCGTCAAGGGTGTCGCCAAGGGATGCGAACTCGCCGGCTGCGCTTTGATCGGCGGCGAAACGGCTGAAATGCCCGGCATGTACCCGGAAGGCGAATACGACCTTGCCGGCTTCGCCGTCGGCGTTGTCGAAAAGGACGAAATCATTGACGGCACGACGATCCGTCCGGGCGATGTTGTGCTCGGCCTCGCCTCAAGCGGCCCGCACTCGAACGGCTTCTCGCTCCTTCGCAAGGTGGTTGAAGTCGCCAAGGCCGACTGGGATATGCCCTTTGACGGCGCGACGCTCGCCGACCGCGCCATGGCTCCGACCCGCATCTACGTGAAGCAGGTCCTCAATGTCATGAAGCAGGTGAAAATCAAGGGGATGGCCCACATCACGGGCGGCGGCCTCATCGAAAACGTGCCCCGCGTTCTGCCCGAAGGCACCCAGTGCCGCATCGACGGCAAGTCCTGGACGCGTCCGGCCATCTTTGAGTGGCTCGAGGAACAGGGCAACATCGACCGTCACGAGATGTACCGCGTCTTCAATAACGGCATCGGCATGGTCGTCATTGTTTCGGCCGAGGATGCCGACCGCGCGATGAAGGCCTTTGAAGCGGAAGGCGAAAAGGTCTTCCGCATCGGCACGATCGAGACGCTGCCTGAGGGCGAAGCCCCCTGCATCGTGAAGTAAATCGTCGTTGCTTAAATCTTCATTACAAAAGCCTCCTTTAAGGAGGCTTTTTAATGTCATAAAAAATCTCATCAATTAATATGTTACTACAAAATTTTCGCAAGCCTCGGTTCCCCCCCCCCCTCCCCCTAATAACCACAATCCTTTCATATTTTACATTATCCTTATTATTCTCAATTAGTATAAACATTATAACTTCTGGACTCTGCTTTTTTTTTCATTTGGGAAATTAGGGCACCTATTAATTACAACTATAACTCTCGCCCTGTTCTTATACACTCAACACAAACGCAGCCTAATTAGTACCATTGGTTTTTGGATATTCATCGCCTTACCCATATTAGTCATTCAAAATATAGGTCAGCCAGATGGCAGAACAGTAAAAGAGGTTGTCACAGCTACAACCGAAGGCAATTTATTTACTATTAATATATCTATATTACTAGCCACACTTCTTGCCGTTTCCTCTTATTTCTCATCTCCCTTCAGCAGAAAAGTAGCTCGAGCCTTTACATGCTTAGCATGGAGTATTGCATTACTACCTCCTGCATCATTTTATTGTTATTGGTTATTTGCAGACTCAATCATTACAGCAAATACTCTTATTGCCCTATTTCAAACAACACCGGCCGAAGCCATCGAATATGCGTCCTTTCGAGGAATTAAATTCATTTCCGGGTTAATTACATTAGCATTATTATTTCTAACAGCAAACATTACCCTCTTTCTATTAAGAAAGGAAGAACCACCGAAAACAAACCACCTTATATTACTAGCCATAATAATCGCCAGTTCTTTCGGGATATATAAAACATCCAGTAATTATCTTACCTACCCCATAACAGATGCAGTAATTGGCATCCAAGAGTTTAACTCATACAAAGAAGGCTTTCTGCATCGGGAAAAGAACATACAACCTCAATTACAGTCAACAAAAAAACAAGGAGATGATGGGTTGTTTGTCGTAGTTATTGGAGAATCACAAACTAAAACCCACATGTCAGCATATGGATACGACAAAAGTACCACACCTTGGCTAAAAAGTAAATTAAACTCAAACAATTTTATTATTTTAAATAATACATACTCCAGCTACATTGCCACAGTTCCTGCACTTAGCCAAGCGCTAACAGCGTCCAATCAATATTCCTCATTGCAATTAGAAAAAGCACCTTCCATATTAGAAATTGCAAATACAGCAGGCTATGAAACATGGTGGTTTAGCAATCAAAACAAACTCGGAGGCTGGGATACCCCCACCACCATAATAGCAAATCAAGCAAACCATACAGAATGGATAAACACGAGCATTGGTCAAATTATTCGCAGCCAATTTTTTGACGAAGAGCTCATTAAACTTATAGATAAAATACCAGATACTTCCAAAAAGAAACTAGTTATTTTGCATACATTAGGATGTCATACCAATTACCACTCTCGTTACCCAACATCATTCCAAAAATTTGGAAACAACAATAAAACCAACCATTACGATAATGCAATCCTCTATCAAGACTTCGTCATGAAAACATTGCACGAAAAATTAATTAGCAGAAATGATTTTAAAGCATTAATTATGATTTCCGACCATGGCGAAGATCCCAACATAGGACATGATCCTGACAGATTCCGATGGGATATGGCTGAAATCCCCTTCTGGATATCCTTCTCCCAAAATTATGCAGAAAAACGCTCGGATACCATTGCAGCCTTAAAAGACAATCACTCAAAAGCTTTTACGAACGATATGTTCTTCGACTTTTTATGCGGCTTTCTTAATATTAAAGACAATCCATATTATGACGCCAAGAACGATATTTCTTCTGACTCATACAGCCGTTCAGAAGATGATATGACCATTCTTGGAAAATCCAAAAGCATCAAAGATGCTAAAAATTGATTTTTATCTCTTTTGAGACTTGAGGATTTTAATTATTTGCTCACATATGGAAAGGGATTGAGTTGAAAAGGGATCGACCCGGGTGATGTTTTCCATCGAGCGAAGCCACGTCAGCTGTCGTTTGGCAAGCTGACGCGTTGCGGCGATGCCGGCAAGCCGGAATTCATCGTACGTGCGCCTGCCCCCGAGATATTCGATGGCCTGACGGTAACCCACCGCACGCATGGCCGGGCTTTCGGGATCGAAATCCGGCCTTGCCATCAAGCCTTTCACTTCATCGAGAAAACCTGCGGCCAACATGGCGTCGAAGCGCTTTTCAATCAGCTCATGAAGGCGCTTGCGGTCCTCGGGCACCAGTGCCACCGTCGCCATCGGGAATGCCGGGCGAGCTTCGCGCCGATGAAAGCTCGAGAGGGGCTTACCCGTCATGCGGAAGACCTCGAGTGCACGGCCGATCCGCTGCTTGTCGTTGGGCGCGAGCCGCGCCGCCGTCTCCGGATCACAGATCCTCAGCATTTCGTGCATGGCGGGCCAGCCGAGTTTTTCCGCCTCTTCGGCGACGCCTGCCCGAATCTCAGGCGACGTCGTCGGCATTTCGTCTATCCCCTCGCGAAGCGCTTTGGCGTAAAGCATGGTTCCGCCCACAATGAGCGGAATCCGTCCTCTTCCCTGGATTTCGTGCACAAGCCTTGTGCAGTCCGTCACGAAGTCTGCGGCGCTGTAGGGTTCGTTGATCTCACGGATATTGATGAGATGGTGCGGCGCTGCCCGGAGTTCTTCCTCTGTTGGCTTAGCGCTCCCGATATCCATCCCCCGGTAGACCAGAGCAGAGTCAATCGAAATGATTTCCACGGGGTACTTTTCCGCGAGCTTCAAGGACAACGCGGACTTTCCGGATGCCGTGGGTCCGAGCAGAAGCAGAGCAATCGGCTTTTCCGTCATCAGCGCCCCCTCATGAAAAGACGATCCAGCTCTTCCATGGAAAGCGCCGTCCAGGTGGGGCGTCCGTGGTTGCACTGATCCGCCCGCTCTGTTTTTTCCATATCCCTCAGAAGCTGATTCATTTCAGGGATGGAGAGCCTTCTATTCGCGCGGAACGCACTGTGGCAGGCCATCGTTGAGAGGATCCGATTGCGGAGCACTTCAATTGCTTCCGACTGGTCGTACTGATGGAGGTCGTCGAGCACCTCCCGCAGCAGTGCCTCAAGCTCAGGCACAGGCGTGTCCGAGAGCATGGCCGGAATGCTCCTCAGCACCACCGCCTGCTGATCAGCCCCCGTGGCATCCAGACCTAATTTTCCTAATTCCTCGACATGCTCCTCAAAGGCCGCATACTGCAGAGGCGTCACGCGAACGACGAGCGGAATCAGAAGCGGCTGCACTGCCATGCGGCTTTCATCCATCGCTTTCTTCAAGCGCTCGTAAAGCACTCTTTCCGCAGCCGCATGCATGTCCACGATGACGAGGCCTCTCGCGTTTTCCGCAAGAATGTAGACGCCCCCGATCTGCGCCACGGCGTGACCAAGATCGCCCGCGCCGTCCGTCTGTGCGCCGTCGCTGCCGTCGGCTTCTTCGAAAATGTTCGCGCTCGCAGGCTGCAGCTCCTGAACCTTTGTCGGCTCAAATGACGGGAAAGGAGGAACGACTGGTACGTCACGCCTGGGGCTTTCCTCTCGTAAAGGCATTTCAGATTCGGACTCGGCCTCTCCCTTGTCCGGCGTCAGAGTAGTTTTTGCGCCGAAAAGCGCCATCGCACGATCCACCGCCTGCGGGGAAGGTCTTTGTGCGGACGGATAGGCAAAGGGCATCGGCGCTGCGGCGAGTTGCGGTTCCGGCACTTCCTCCGGCGCACGCTCTCCCCTGGCAGTCCCGCCCAAAATTGAGCTCTCGCGTCGTTCCGGAACGGCCCCGGACCTGGCAGAAAAAGCGCTGTCGGCAAAGGCCGGCCGTCCTTCATCGGACGAAAGCGGCGGCGCAATGACGGCCTTCACGGCCTGCGTGACAAACTGATGCACCCGACCCGATTCCCTGAAGCGCACTTCCGTCTTTGTCGGATGCACATTGGCATCGACTTCGTCAGGAGGGAGCTCGAGGAAGAGGCAGTACATCGGCTGCGCCTGACCGTGAAGCACGTCCTCATAAGCAGCCCGCACGGCATGCGCCATCACGCGGTCGCGGATAAAGCGGCCGTTCACAAAAAAGTACTGCGCCTCCGTGCGCGTTCTGGAAATGGTGGGAAGCCCGATCAGCCCGGTAAGCCGCCATTTCCCGGACTGCGCATCCACTTCGCGCGAAGCCCCCCGGAAGTCCTTCGGCATCAGATCGGCGATGCGTGCGGCGTGCGACGCCCCGCGCTCGAGACGCATGGTCTGCCGGCCGTTCGTGAAGAGCGTGAGCGAGACCGACGGGTTCGCGAGTGCAATGCGCTCGAGCTGCGTCACCACATGCGCATTCTCAGTGCTCTCCGACTTCATGAACTTGCGCCGCGCCGGCGTCTTATAGAAAAGATCCTTCACTTCAATGCGCGTGCCGGGCTCCATGCCGGGGGCGGGCTCAACAGCTCCCTCATGAATCTGCCACGCCTGATTTGCCTCGGGCGTTCTCGACTGAATGCGCAGATCCGCCACGGACTCGATCGATGCGAGCGCTTCGCCGCGAAAGCCGAGCGTCACCACATGTTCGAGCTCTTCGAGCGACTTCACCTTGCTTGTCGCATGCCGCTTCAATGCCAAAGAGAGCTCATCCTTCGGAATGCCGCAGCCGTTGTCGGAAACGAGTATGCGCTGGAGCCCCCCGCCCTCAATGCGCACTTCAACGCGGTCGGCTCCGGCATCGACGGAATTTTCAACGAGTTCCTTAACAACGGAAGCCGGACGCTCAATCACCTCGCCTGCGGCGATCTGACTGATGAGCTGAGAGGAAAGTTCTTGAATGGAACGGCGGGGCATTGATGTTGAAACCAAGAGTACGCTGCCCTCAGGGCAGCAAATGCAAAGTGTTACGGGTGTTGCATGTGAGGATTAAATCCTGGCATGCGGTAAGGAGCGCTAAAGCGTCATCCCGTTATGATAGGGGGCCCGACAGGGAATCCTTCGGGATTCTGGCTTTTTCCTTTACAGAAATTTTGACGTTTCCGACCATGGACATCTTCGGACTGATTGTTGAGCTTTTCACCAATGCCGACCATTTTCTCGTGTCGCTTGCGACAAACTACGGCACGCTCATCTATGTCGCGATGTTCATCATCTTCTTTCTGGAAACGGGATGCGTCGTCATGTCGTTTCTGCCGGGCGATTCGCTCCTTTTCGTCGCCGGCACCGTTGCTGCCGCGGGTACGGCGAGTCCCTGGATGATCATGCTTGCCGTCATTCTCGGTGCAATCTTCGGCAATTCCGTAGGCTATGCGACCGGGAAATGGCTGGGAAACAAAATTTACGACGGCAACATCCGTTGGCTGGATGCGAAAAAGCTTCAGCATGCGCACGAGTTCTACGTCTCGCACGGCGGCAAAACCATTCTCCTCGCCCGTTTCGTGCCCATCATCCGCGCCTTTGCGCCGCTGGTTGCCGGTGCGGCGCGAATGGACGGACTGCGCTTTGAACTCTTCAGCGGCGCGGGCGCGGTCCTCTGGGCCGTTTCCATTGTCGGCGCAGGCTACCTCTTCGGCAACATTCCCTTCATTCAGCAGAATCTTTCGAAAATTCTGCTCCTCGGCATCCTCGCCGCCATCTCCGGTCCCATCATTGTGGGCTTTGCCTGGAAGTGGTTCCAGAAGTTCCAGGAATCCAAGGCGGCAAAGTTCTGAAAGGCCCCTCCTCTCAGGGATAATCGTCATTATTCCGTCATATTTTTGAGCCTAGAATAAGAGGAAAATCACATCATTTTCTCTTCTTCTGCAGAATGCCGATGACGGAAAAACAAAATCAAGAAGCCGCTGCCGCCGACCCGAAGACGGCTGCTGAAACGCCCGCTCAACTTCAAAAAACGGCTGCGCCCGAAGTTCCGGCGCAGGAGGATTCTGCTGCGCCTGCAGCGGCCAGGAAAACAGCCAAAACGACGAAGCCCGCGGCGCAGAAAAAGCGTGCGCCTGCGAAAAGCCGGACGCCCCGCCGCACGCCTCAGACGCAAAGCGACGACGTTCCGCCGCCGCTTCCTCCCGTTGAGGGCGTTCCGGACCTGAACGACCCGCTTCTATACATCAATCGAGAACTCAACTGGATTGAATTCGACCGCAAGGTGCTCGACGAAGCTTGCGACCCGAAAACGCCGCTCCTTGAGCAGCTCAAGTTTCTCGCAATCTTCCACAACAACCTTGACGAATTCTTCATGGTTCGCGTGGCAAACATCATCCGCCAGTTCAAGATCGGCGCACCGTCGACCTCTGCGGACGGACTCGCGCCCGTGAAGCAGCTTGCCGAAATCCGCCGCCGCGTTCTCGGCATGCTCACGCGCGCCCAGAACCATTGGAAGATGAAGCTCCTTCCGGAGCTTGCCAAAAAGGGCATCAACATCGTCCGCTACAAGGATCTGACGGTCAAGCAGAAGGATTTCCTTGAGGGGTATTTCTTGAACGAGATTTATCCGATCCTCACGCCGCAGGCAATCGACGCCGGCCACCCGTTCCCCACCATCTCGAACATTTCGATCAACATCCTGATCGAACTCGAATCTGAGGACGGCAACGTCCGCTATGCGCGCCTCAAGTGCCCGAACAACATGCCGCGCTTCATCTTCGTGCCGCGCACGAAGGAATCCGCCTATGCAGAGCTCGGCTTCAATTCGAACGGGCGCGACGACGACATCATCCTGATTGAGGATCTGATCCGCGAGCACCTCGACAAGCTCTTCAGCGGCCACAAGGTGAAGAAGTCCTTCATCTTCCGAATCACGCGCAACACGGACCTCGAGATTGAGGAAGACGAAGCCGACGACCTTCTCGCCGCGGTGAAGGACTTCATCGATCAGCGGCGCTTCGGCGACGTGATCCGCCTTGAAGTGGAGCACGGGTCAGACCCGGCGCTCACCAACTTCCTTACGGAAAAGCTCGATCTGCTGCCCTTCCAGGTCTTCCGCATCAAGGGCCCGCTTGCCATGAGCGAATTCATGCCCCTGATCGGACTTGACCGCCCGAATCTGAAGGATGCGCCCTATAAGGGGCTTGAACCCGCCTTCATTGCCGAAGGCGACGTTTTCCCGACCATCAAGAGCCACGACGTCTTCCTCTACCATCCGTACGAAAGCTTCAACGGCGTGCTTGAATTCATCCGCGAAGCGGCGAGCGACCCGCAGGTCGTAGCCATCAAGCAGACGCTCTACCGCTGCGGCAGCAACAGCCCCATCGTCGCGGCGCTCATTGACGCGAGAAGACGCGGCAAGCAGGTAACGGCCGTCGTTGAGCTCAAGGCCCGCTTTGACGAAGAGCGCAACATCAACTGGGCGGAGGAAATGGAAAAGGCGGGCGTCAACATCGTCTACGGCTTTGCCGGCCTCAAGATTCACGCGAAGCTCTGCCTTGTCGTGCGCCGCGAGTCGGAAGGCATGTGCCGGTACGTCCACATTTCCACCGGAAACTACAACCCGGGAACGGCGAAGATCTACACCGACTATGCGCTCTTCACCGCCAACCGCGACATCTGCTCGGACGTCTCCGACCTCTTCAACGTCATGACGGGGTATTCCGATCAGACGAAGTACCGCGAGCTCGTGGTGTCGCCCCACAGCACCCGGAACGCGATCATTGCCCACATCGAGCGCGAAATCGAGTGCCATAAGAAGTCGGGAAAAGGCGAAATCATCCTCAAGTGCAATCAGCTCGTTGACCGCGCCATCATCCGCACGCTTTACGCTGCAAGCCAGGCGGGCGTCCGGATTTCGATCGTCGTGCGCGGCATCTGCTGCCTGCGTCCCGGCATTCCGGGGGTGAGCGAAAACATTACGGTGAAGAGCATCGTGGGGCGGTTCCTCGAACACGCCCGCGCCTACTACTTCCGCCATGGCGGCAATCCCTTCATGCTGATTGGGTCTGCGGACCTCATGCCCCGCAATCTGGACGGCCGCATTGAGGTGTTGACGCCCGTGCTCGACAAGAACATCCGCGACCGCATCAAGGCAACGCTCGATCTGCAACTTGCCGACAATGTGCAGAGTTGGGAGCTCTTGAGCGACGGGAGCTACAAGCGCCTTTCGGTCCCGAAGAACGGCAAGGCCGTCGACTCCCAGTCGGTGCTGGCGAAGCATTACGGCTGGGCGGAATAACGCTCCATAAAAGCCAGACGGCGCGTCTCCCCGGAAGGAAGCGCGCCGCCAGAAAATTTCAGAAGAACGCGCCGGATGACTTTCCAGCGCATTCTTTTTTCGTCTGAAGCCCAGAATTATTTGGCTTCAGCCGTGAGCGCCACGAGGCGCAGCGTCACAGCAAGGCTCTTCACCCAGGAAGACATCGGCATGAATTCGCAGGAACTGTGGAAGTTGTGCGCGCCGGTGAAGTAGTTGGGGGTCGGGATGCCCTGCGTCGAAATGAAGGAGCCGTCCGTACCGCCGCGCATGGCGAGATTGATGGGCTTCACGCCTTCAATCGCCATTGCTTCGCGCAGGAGATCCACGCAGGCGCTGTTCTCGGGCTTGATAGCGTCGGCGATGTTGCCGTAGACGTCTTCAAAGGAGAGCGCAAACTTGGCGCGCGGATAACGAACCTTCAGGTATTCAACGGCAGCGGCAATAAGCGCCTTCTTGGCCTTGTAGCCTTCGAGGTTGTGGTCGCGGATCTTGAGCGAAACCGAGCAGCGCGAGGGACCGCCCGAAATGCCGTTCACCCAGACGAAGCCCTCGGTACCTGCGGTGCATTCCGGGGTCTGCGTGCGGTCGAGCATACCCATGAAGTCATGCGCAGCCAGAATGGGATTGACGAGAACACCCTTCGAAGACATCGGGTGCGCCGTCACGCCCTGGATCTCGAGCTTTGCGCTGCCGGCATTGAAGGTCTGCCAGACGATTTCGCCCAGTTCGCACGAGTCGATCGTGTAGGCAAAGTCGACCGGGAACTTCGTGAAATCGATCTTCTTCGAGCCCATGAGGCCGATTTCCTCGTCCGGAACGAACGCCACCCAGATGTCGCCGTGCGGGCGCTTTTCTTCCTGAATGACGTGGAGCGCCGTCATGATGTTGGCGATTGCGGACTTGTTGTCGGCACCGAGCACCGAAGTGCCGTCCGAAACGACAAGGTCGTCTCCCTTATAGCGCTCAACCTCAGGATGCTCAGACACGCGCAGCCAGAGATCCTTCTCCTTATTGAGGCAGATGTCGCCGCCCTGGTAGTTGTGAATCACCTGGGGATGCACTTCTGGCGAGAGGCCCGCATCCACCGTATCGAGGTGAGCGCACCAACCGACCTTAGGGGCCTTGCTGCCGGCAGGGAGGTTCGACGGCAGATGCGCCGTCACGACGGAGTATTCCGACACTGCGATATCAACGAGACCCAGGCCGTCTAGCTCCTTCGCGAGAAGTTCGGCAAGGGTACGCTGGCCCGGCGTGCTCGGCACAACCTTCGCCTTCGGATCGCTCTGGCTCGTTACCGCCGCATAACGCAGAAAACGTTCAAGAAGCTCCTTCTTGACATCAATCATTTTTGTCTCCTCTTGGTGTCACCCAAAGAGAAAACGCGCCCCATCCGGCAAGCCGCCCTTCAAAACGAAGGGCGGTCTGAGATCCGGGCGCGTCTTCCGATTTGGGCTTTATTTACTTATCCGCGCGCTCTTCTAGCACGGCTACCGCCGGAAGCGTCTTCCCTTCAAGGAATTCAAGGAAAGCGCCGCCGCCCGTGGAAATGTAGGAAATGCGGTCTTCAACGCCGAACTTGTCGATCGCGGAAACCGTATCGCCGCCGCCCGCAATCGAGAAAGCGCCGTGGTCGGTCGCTTCGGCAATGGCGTAGGCGAGCGCCTCGGTGCCCTTTGCAAAGGGAGCCATCTCGAAGACGCCCACCGGGCCGTTCCAGACGATCGTGCCCGCAGAGCGGAGTTCCTTCGCGAGGAGCTTCGCCGTTTCGGGGCCGACGTCGAGAATCATCTCATCGGCTTCGACGTCGTCGACGCCGCAGACGCGGTTGGGCGCATCTGCCGCAAAGGCCTTGGCGGCAACAACGTCAACCGGCATCGGCAGCGCTGCGCCCTTCTTTTCCAGAATGGCGAGCACCTTCTTGCATTCGTCCACAAGGTCGGGCTCCGCGAGAGACTTCCCGATCAGATGACCCGCAGCCAGAAGGAACGTATTGAGAATGCCGCCGCCCACGATCAGGCGATCCACCTTTTCCGCGAGGTTCGAGAGAATCGTGAGCTTCGTGGAAACCTTGGAGCCCGCGACAATGGCAGCGAGCGGGCGCTTCGGGGCTTCAAGGGCCTTCGTGAGCGCATCAATTTCCTTCGCCATCAGGGGACCCGCGCAGGCAATCGGCGCAAAGCGGGCAACGCCCACTGTGGTCGCTTCCGCACGGTGCGCCGTGCCGAAGGCGTCGTTCACATAAACGTCGCAGAGCGCCGCATACTTCTTCGAGAGCGCTTCGTCGCACTTCTTTTCGCCCACGTTGCAGCGGCAGTTTTCCAGAATCACCAGATCGCCCGGCTTCACATCGACGCCGTCAACCCAGTTCTGAACGAGCGGCACCTCGCGTCCGAGGAGCTCGCCGATGCGGTCGGCCACTACCTGCAGCGAATCGGCAGGCAGAAGTTGACCTTCCTTGGGGCGGCCGAGATGGCTCGTCACCATCACGGCAGCGCCGGCAGCGAGCGCCATGCGGATCGCCGGGAGGCTCGCCTCAATGCGGGCGTCGTTCGTAATCGCGCCTTCATCGTTGCGGGGCACGTTGAGGTCGCTGCGGATCAAGACGCGCTTTCCGGCAAGAAGGCCCTTCTCAGCCAGTTTTTCAAGAGTATTTACATGCATTCTGCATTCTCCTCATTTTTGAAAAATATGATCAATCCAAAGAGCATGATCTCGAACGTAAGATGATCTTAAATGATTGTCATCCTGATACATATAAGATGGACAAGCAAATGACGGGCAAACGTCCTTAACTGGATCAATAATTTTTATTTTTGGATAAGCCCTGCCAATCATGCTTACCATTTCATTACCTTCTCTCCAATGGGAATTCACAGTCCCGTCGATGGAGGGAAGCTTATTGAAAAACATCCTATTTTTAATATGGAATTGATTTTTCCAATCATCCATCCACGGCAAATCCAATATCACATAAACATATTCTGCGATTGGATCGCCATTTATTTTCACGAAAAGCGAATTAATGGCAAAATCAAATCCACCTTCATCTAAAGGAATAGTATTTTGTCCATCAATACTAACTAAAGAATCTTCATGCAAATAGCGTCCGAACATATTTGCATAAACAATCTTTCTAAATTTTTTCGTCCCAAGTAAGATATCTAACTGTCTACCAAATTGCCGACAACTTTCGGTTCGACTTAAATTAATTTGGCCTAAAACAGCTGGAGAAGTCAGACAGCCTCGCTTCGTCAAGAAAACGCCGCCTATGCCACTGGTACGTGCCAAACGAGCAACCCTAGGAGCGTATTGCTCTATATGAGAATCTCCAATAAACAATATTTCAGGTTTTCCGTCTCTCGTTTTTTTAAGGGGAATTCCATTAATATTAAAATCCATTAAATCTTCGTTATAAGACCAATCCTTATCAGCGTCTCCAATCATTTGCACAAAAGCAACTGGGCGATCGGGCAATCCTTTGGTAAACCTTAGAGTCTGACCTACAGCAACGCAAGCAAGCAACGCACAGGCCAGTCCAGCTACGACTCTCTTCCCGAGAATACCGGCGCTCATTCTTCTGATCGGATTTTCAACCCAAACATAAGTTGCTGCAGCCACAAGAAAGGACGCCGCAACCGCACAGATGGTTTGCAGAACAGTAGGCTCGTCGATCGTAATATTCAGGAATGAAATAAAAGGCCAATGCCAAAGATATAATGAATAACTAATAAGCCCTATAAACACGACGGGCTTCAAAGTCAGCCACCGATTAACCACAGCCTCTGATCCAGCTGCAATCATCAGCATTGCGCCACCAACGGGCAGCAACGTACTTATCCCAGGAAATACCGTTGCATGATCAAAAAAGACGTATGCGCAGGCAATCATGCAGAATCCAATAATAGACATTGAATTCGTCGCTGCTGACGTCAGTCTATTACTGTGAAAATTCCAGAATTCCGTTGCATATGCAAGAAGTATGCCAGCCCCTAATTCCCAGAACCTAGTCAATGGAAAATAAAAATTAAAGGTCTGATCCCGGACCAAAAGACATCCCACCAAGGATGCCGTGGTAATGCCAAAGACTAAAAACCCGATTCCTGCCGTTCCCTTTCTTAGCTTCCAAACAGCCCAGCATAATAATGGGAACACAATATAGAACTGCTCTTCGATGGCTAAGCTCCATAAATGGAGCAGCGGCGTTTCAATGACATTCGGAGCGAAGTAATCTCCGATCGTCTTCAGTAATCTGAAATTCTGATAGAAAAATGCACTCGAATATATAGACTTCCCCAAGTCTGAATATTCCGACGGCAACAGAACAAACCACCCGGCAACTGCGACCGCCAGCAGCAGAACAATTAAATTCGGGAAAATTCTTCGAACGCGCTTGGCATAAAAATCGAAATAATCGATTTTATTATTTAATTTTAATTGCCTGAATAGTATTCCAGAAATCAAAAATCCTGAAATAACAAAGAAGATATCAACACCAACGAAACCGCCAGGCAATAAATCAGGAAATGCGTGATAGAGCACTACTGGAATCACTGCCAGTGCTCTCAGCCCGGTAATGTCTGCACGCCAGTAATGCGGTTTCGGAGTCGTCATCAACAAAAAAGTAAAAAAGCCGCACTCTGCCAACAGGCGGAATGCGGCTTGTGGCAATTCAAAGCATCAAAACGCGCTTATCTGAATTACTTCGCAGCCATCATGGCGCAGGCCGTATCGAGCATGCGGTTGGAGAAGCCCCACTCGTTGTCGTACCAGGCCATCACCTTGACCAGACGCCCCGACACCTTCGTGAGGGTCGCGTCGTAGATCGAGCTGTGCGGATTGTGATTGAAGTCGCAGGAGACGAGCGGCAGATCGTTGTAGCCGAGGATGCCCTTCAGTTCGCCTTCGCTCGCTTCACGCAGGATCGAATTGATTTCATCGATCGTGGTGTCGCGCTTCGCGAGGAACGTGAGGTCAACGAAGCTCACATTGATCGTCGGCACGCGGACGGCGAAGCCGTCGAGGAGGCCGTTCAGTTCCGGAAGCACAAGGCCCACAGCCTTCGCGGCACCCGTCTTCGTCGGGATCATGGAGTGGGTCGCAGCGCGGGCGCGGCGCAGATCCTTGTGGTAGACGTCGGTGAGCACCTGGTCATTCGTGTAGGAATGAATGGTCGTCATGAGACCGCGCTCAAGACCAATCTTCTCCTGCAGGGGCTTCACGAGCGGAGCGAGGCAGTTGGTCGTGCAGGAGGCGTTCGACACGACGATGTCGGTCGCCTTGAGGGTCTTCTCATTGACGCCGTAGACGATCGTCGCATCGGCGGTCTTGCCCGGAGCGGAGAGAAGCACCTTCTTCGCGCCCTGCTCGATATGGGGCATCGAAAGCTCCTTCGAATTGAAGGCGCCCGTGCATTCCATCACGAGATCGACGCCGAGATCCTGCCAGGGAAGCTCGCGCGGATTGCGCGTGCCGAAGACATGGATGCGATCGCCGTCAACGATCATGTCCTTGCCGTCGACCTCAACCTTGGAGCCGAAGGGGCCGTGCACGGTGTCGTAGCGAAGGAGATGCGCATTCACCGTCACGTCACCCGGGGAGTTGACGGCCACGATTTCAATGTCGTGCTTCTTGCCGTACTCGTAGTGGGCGCGAAGAACATTGCGGCCGATTCGGCCGAAGCCATTGATAGCGACACGAATTGTCATGTTTTCTGTTTCCTAATAATGGTGGTGGTGACGGTTGAATTACTTGAGAAGCCCTTCGACCTTGGCGACAACGTTTTCGACCGTGAAGCCGAACTTCTGCCAGAGGTCCTTCGCGGGCGCGCTTTCGCCGAAGGTATCGACGCCGAGCACGTCGCCGCGGCCGGTGAAGTACTTCCACCAGAGGTCCGTGCGGCTCGCTTCCATCGCAAGGACGGGCGTGCCGGGCGTCAGGATCGACTCGCGGTATTCCTTCGTCTGACGGTCAAAGCGCGACGTGCAGGGCATGGAGACCACGCGGGCCTGGATGTTGAGAGCCGCAAGCTTCGCGCGGGCTTCCATGGCGAGACCCACTTCAGAGCCGGTCGCAAGGAGAATGACCTGCGCCTCGCCCTTCCCGAGCGGCGCTTCCGCGGCAACGTAGCCGCCCATCGCGATTGCGTCGGCATCCACTTCATCGCGGTCCACAAAGGGGAGGTTCTGACGCGAGAAGATGAGGCAGGAAGCGCCGTCGCGGCGCTCGATGGCGCTCGCCCAGGCAACGACCGTTTCAACGGTGTCGGCCGGACGCCAGACATCCATGCCCGGAATCAGGCGCAGGGACGGAATGTGCTCGACCGACTGGTGGGTCGGACCGTCTTCGCCGAGACCGATCGAATCGTGCGTGAAGACGTTGATCGCGCGCAGATTCATGAGGGCCGACATGCGAAGCGCATTTCTCGAATAGTCGGAGAAGGTGAGGAAGGTGGCGCCGTAGGGGATGAAGCCGCCGAAGAGCGCAATGCCGTTCAGAATCGCCGACATGCCGAATTCTCGCACGCCGTAGCTGATGTGGCGGGCGTGGAAGTCGCCCGTGTTGAGGCTCTTCACGTCCTTCCAGTTGGTGAGGTTCGAACCCGTCAGGTCGGCTGAGCCGCCGAGGAGTTCAGGGAGGGCGGGCGCGAGCGCATTGAGAGCCTTCTGGCTCGCCTTACGGGTTGCAACCGTTTCCTGCGCTTCCTCGGCCGCGCAGACGGCGTCCATCACGACCTCGTCCCAGTTTTCGGGGAGGTCGCCGGCAAGCCGGCGCGCGAGTTCCGCGGCTTCCTTCGGATAAGCCTTTTCATAGGCCGCGTACATTTTGTCCCACTCGGCTTCAACGGCCTTCCCGGCTTCGCGGTGATCCCAGGCCTCGTAGACCTCTTCGGGGATCTCAAAGGGACCGTAGTTCCACCCGAGCGCAGCCTTCGTGGCGGCGATTTCCTCGTCGCCCAGCGCTTCGCCGTGCACCTTCGCCGTGCCCTGACGGTTGGGAGAGCCCTTGCCGATCGTCGTCTTCGCGATGATGAGAACGGGCTTGTCTTCCGAGGTCTTCGCTTCAGCGATCGCGCGGTCCATGGCGTCGATGTCGTGGCCGTCGACGGGCCCGATCACCATCCAGCCGTAGGCTTCAAAGCGCTTTCTCGTATCGTCCTGGAACCAGCCGCGGACGTCGCCGTCGATCGAAATGCCGTTGTCGTCATAGATCGCGATGAGCTTGTTGAGATGCCAGACGCCGGCGAGCGAGCAGACTTCGTGGCTGATGCCTTCCATGAGGCAGCCGTCGCCCAGGAACACATACGTGCGGTTGTCGATGACGGGGAAGCCCTCGCGGTTGAATTCCGCGCCGAGAAGCTTCTCGGCGAGCGCCATGCCGACGCCGTTCGCAATGCCCTGCCCGAGGGGCCCCGTCGTCGTTTCGACGCCCGGGGTTACATGCACCTCAGGGTGACCCGGGGTTTTGCTGCCGAGCTGACGGAAGGCCTTGAGGTCATCCATCGAGAGGTCATAGCCCGTCAGATGCAGAAGCGCATACTGCAGCATCGAGCCGTGGCCGTTCGAAAGGATGAAGCGGTCGCGGCCGAGCCACTTCGGATCAGCGGGATTGAAGCGCAGATGGCGCGACCAGAGCGCCGTGGCGATATCTGCCATGCCCATCGGCATGCCGGGGTGGCCGGACTTGGCTTTCTGAACAGCATCCATGGCGAGCGCGCGGATCGCGTTCGCCATCATCTGGGGAGAGACCTTTGACATGTGAAGTCGTTCTCGGTGAGTAGAGAAAATATGGCAGGGGCCGCTCAATGAAATAGAGGCCCCTCACTGAATCTAATATTTTAACATTCAGGGACCTTTTTCCCGAATCCTGTTTTCTCCCAGTCCGTCATGTCATTGCCGCGCTTTTTCGTTGATGCCCCGACCGACGCCTTTGCTTCAGGCGCCTCCTTCACGCTTCCCGCCAAAGCCGCTCACCATGCCGGCCGGGCGCTGAGGCTTGCCGCCGGCGAACGGGTCGAAATCTTCAACGGATCCGGATTCGCCTGGTCGGGGCCCATTCGCTTTTCTGCCGATGCCGCATGGGTGGAAATTGATGCCGTGACGGAAAAGGCAAACGAATCCCCGGTCTTCATGACCCTCGTTCAGAGCCTTGTTGCCCCGGAAAAAATGGAGTGGATCGTGGAAAAAGCCGTCGAAACCGGCATTTCCGCCATTCTTCTGGTTCCGGCAGAACGATCCGTCACGAAGCTCGCGGGCGAAAGACTGGCAAAGCGCCTCTCAAGACTCACGGACATCGCGCGCTCAGCCGCGGAACAATGCGGAAGAAATGTCGTTCCGACAATCTCGGCAGCGCCGACGCTTAAGGCCGGACTGGCTGAAGCGGAGGCTGAAGTACGCCTCATGCTCGCCCCGGGCGCAGAAGCCGGGATCCCGGCGGCCATTCGACCGGGACTTCATTCCGCCGCTTTTGCCGTCGGCCCGGAAGGAGGCTTCACCGACGCGGAAATTGAACTCGCTAAAGCTTCGGGCTGGGTGCCGATGCTTCTCGGGCCCCGGGTTCTCAGAACGGAAACGGCAGGACTCGCTGCCGCCTGCTGGCTCGAATCGATTGCCGGAGACTTCCCGCGTTAGGCGCTCCGCCCCCCTCAAAAGATCAATTGACCCGGGTTTTGCCGCTCTCGTCGGGAGGCAGATTCTCCATCGGCGCGGCGGGCCGCTTTTCGCCTGCGGCGCTTGACGCCTGGAGCTGACGAACCTTGCCTTCCTTTTGAGCAAGCTTCGTCTCCACTACGCCCGTCACTTCCGTCCACTCCTCAAAGCCCAGCTGCTTCACGCCGGCGCGATTTCTCACGAACTCCGGTCCCGTACGCTTCCTTCTCGAAAGCTGCACGGCGTGATCGGAGTCGCCTCCGGCCGCAACCAGCATGCGGCTTCTTTCCTTAAAGACCCTCTCGGAATACCCGCCGTCGGAAGGCTGATTCGCCGCGCCGAAATAGAATTTAAGCGCTTTCTGGACGCTTCCCGTACGCGTGATGAGGCGCGAAAGAATGGAAGTACCCACAACCAGCGACGGATAGGGCTCAAGCGCCGCTTTAGAGCCGCCGAAAGCATGGAACTTTTCGGCATGCACGCGCGTCATTACCTGCATGAGGCCTTCCGCACCTGCACGGCTCTTCGCCTTGGGATTGAAGCTCGATTCCACAGCGGCGACGGCGAGAATAAGGAGCGGGTCGACATCAAAGCCTGCGCCGATTTCCACTGCCCAGGTCGTAAGCTGCTCCGCTTCGGCCATAGGCACGCGATAGCTGCGGGATATATAAGTCGCAACTTCCTTTTCAGAGACGCTGAGCGCGTCTTCTTTTTCCGCCGGCACCCCATTCGGGTGAGCCTCTTCCCACTGAGCGATGAGCGCATCAGCGGCTTCGGCGGACTGATCTGCGGGCGCTTCAACGGCAGCCTCAGTCTTCACGGGCTCTGTCGTATAGCCCGCGAAATGAAGACCGATGGCAGCCGCAACGCCGAACGAAGCGAGGACGCCCGTCGGCCAGAAGCGCTCCAGAACGGGCGCTTTCTTCTGGGAATTAATAGCGGATGAGAAAGCGTTGACTTTTTTCTTCATAAATCTGGGCGGCGGCAGACTCCCCTGAAGCGACGCGACGAAAAAAGCTCAGCTTCACCAGAGAGACAATGATGCGTTCCTGCGGGGACAGGGAAAAAACGCATCTGGTCTGCGTGTAAGCGGTTTCAAGGCCTGTGATGCGCGCTAGGCGCATCCGTTATGTCAAGCCGAACCACTTTTGCCTGGGTTCTTCAAATGGATATCCAGTCCGTTGTTCTTAGGGTTTTCTCGCATAGTAGAGACTGGAACTGCCCGGAGATTAGCAGAAAACCCATTGGAAGTGGACAACAATAATTTCATTTTCTTTATAAATCAAACTATTTCGCTTTCCCAATCCTGTGCACCCGATTTTGCCGGCAGCATTCCGCCTGGATTCCCCGGGCATAGAATGAACGGATATGCCTTGCATCACAAGCCTCCCGGAGGCGGCAGGAGAAAGAAAAAATGAAGCGCAAACCCATTCATCGCGGAGGCATTGTCTCTGCCGGCTACGACCCGACGCGTCGCTATCTTGATGTGGAATTCGACACGGGAAGAATTCTGCGCTGCGAGTCCGTAGGCTCCGAAGTCGCAGACCGCTTTCTGCATTCCGGTTCCCCTATGACCTACTGGCGCGAGGAAATCGAAGACGTCTACACCATTCACGAGGTGTCCGCGAGGGAGAGCGACGAGGAGAAGCCTGTCGCCAAAAAGAGCATTGACGATCTGAAGCGCCTTTTCGGCGATCTCTGAAAAAAGCTCCTTTGGGGTATAGAGAATTCTGTTTCTCAGACGCGAAGCGGCGCTTCAATGGAGCGCCGCTTTTCTTCTGCGCGTTAGTGCGCAAAGAAGATTGTTGCGAGACCGAGGAAGATCAGGAAGCCCCCGGAATCCGTCGTAAAGGTAAGAAGCACCGAGCCGCCCATGGCCGGGTCGCGGCCGAGGCGCTTCAGAATAAGCGGCACCGCCATGCCGACGACCGCGCCCTGAATGATGTTGAAGAACATCGCGAGCGCCATCACGCACCCAAGGAGCATTCCCTGCGGAGAATCCCAGTAGAGCGCCCAGGCGCAGGCGCCGGCGATGCAGCCCCAGAGAATGCCGTTGATGAAGGCGACGCCGATCTCCTTCTTCCAGATGTCGATGGTGTTGGCCATCGTCACCTGCCCCATGGCGAGCGACCGTACGAGAAGCGTCAGCGTCTGATTGCCGGAATTCCCCGCCATGCCGGCGACGATCGGCATCAGGGCCGCGAGCGCCACCACGCGCTCGATGGTGCCGTCAAAGGCGGAAATCACGCGTGAAGCAAAGAACGCCGTGCAGAGGTTGACGCCGAGCCAGAGCCAGCGGCTCTTGGCCGAAGACCAGACGCTCCCGTAGATATCCTGTTCATCATCAAGACCCACCGCACCGAAGGCATCCTCTTCGCTTTCCTCGCGGATCACGTCGACCACTTCGTTGACGGTGAGGCGGCCAACGAGGCGCCCTGCTTCATCCACCACCGCCGCGCTCACAAGGTCGTAGCGTTCGAATGCCTGCGCGGCGTCGCTCGCGGAATCAAGCGGATTGAGCGTGAAGGCCTCCGTCTGCATGATGCGCTTCACCTGCTTGGCCGGGTCGTTCGTGAGCATCTCGACCAGAGAGAGCGTGCCCTTCAGTCTCCCCAGACGGTCGACCACGAAAATCTGGTCCATATGGTCTGGAAGCGTCTTAAAGCGCCTCAGGTACCTGAGCACCATGTCGACCGTCACTTCCTCGCGGATCGAGACCATCTCGAAGTCCATGCGCGCACCGACGGACTCCTCCGGGTACGACATGGCGGCGCGCAGCTGTGCGCGCTCTTCGTGCGAAAGCCCTTCCTGAACCTCCGCCATCACGTCGGGCGGGAGGTCGTCCACCAGGTCGGCGATCTGGTCGGTATCGAGCGTTTCGACCGCGTCGACGAGCTCGTCGCGATCCATCGCGTCGATCAGGGTTTCGCGAACGCCCTCGTTGACTTCAAGAAGAATGTCGCCGTCAGACTCGCTCTGGACCTGATTCCAGACGGCGAGACGGTCATCGAGCGGCAGGGCTTCGAGCACCCAGGCAATATCCGCAGGATGGAGGGGTTCCAGGATGTCCCTCAGTTCCTGCGCAGCCTCGGGCGTAATGGGACGCGCCTCTTCGTGCTCGCCTCCGCGCGCCTTCAGAAGCGCCTTCGCCTTGTCCTCATCTTCTTCGAGGATTTGCTCGACGCGCGCGAGCGCACGGCTCGCTTCATCCGAATCGAGCGTCGGCGTGCTTTCGTCCTCTTCAATGAGCTTTCCGGCTTCTTCCTCACGGCTCATTGTCAGATCCCCCTGATTGGGCTTTAAGCGGTTGATTCGGACTGCTGCGTCGCGCGTGGAGGAAGAATGTTCGGCCGGCACGCACGCCGCAAAAATCCCCCGTGAGGGCGCCTCGGAATGGACTTCCTGAGGCGCCGCTCCTCAAGGGGTGCAGAAATTCGCTCGAGAGGTTATCACACGGATATGACGCCGGCGAGAAAAACCTCTCTTTTGCGCTTTTGGATTGAGAGCTGCGCTTATGGTCAGGCCTCAGTTCCCTCCGCGGTCTTCTCCGCTGCCGCCTCCTTGTCGGATTCTTCCGATGCGCTTTCGTCCGGCGCATCGTCGAGCGCCTCCTCGAGCGCGCCTTCTTCTTCAGGCGTGAGCGCTTCGTCGAGAATCCGCACGAGCTGAGCATCCATCACCAGGTCGACGAGATCGCATCCGAGAATGCGGAGCTCCACCTTGCGCCCGCGCGGAAGATCCTCGGGGAGCCCCGGCACGCGCTGCATGAAGGGGAGCCGATCGATGCGCACAAGGTCGCCCTTGACGACGATCGCCTCAATGGTCTTCAAGCCTTCCTGCAGAATCCAGCGAAGCGACCAGTAGCGCTCCATCCGGGTCTGGAAGTCGGAATAGAGCCCGTAGATGTTTTCAAACTGGCTCACGATGGCGAAAAGGTCGACATCGTTTCTCGCATAAGCAGGCGGCTCGCCCTTGAGAACCGTAATCATCTGACGCTGGTTCACCAGGTCTACGTAGCGGCGGAGCGGCGACGTGCTCCAGGCATAACGCAGAACGCCCAAGCCGTCGTGGGGCCCGGGAGACGTGCTCATGCGCACGCGTCCCATTCTCTGGGAGCGGTAGATGCCTGCGGTATCGTGCTCCTCGAGCCAGAGTCCCCAGGTGCTGTTCGCAAAAATCATGAGTTCAGCAACAAGGAGGTCGAGCGGTGCGCCGCGGCGGCGGCCGCGCACGTGAATGACGGCATTTTCGCCTTCGCCCTCAAGCGCAAAGTACCAGTCGACCCGTCCGACAGGTTCCGGGCGGCCGCGCACTTCCTCGCGGCCTTTCTGCAGGTGCTTCGCAAAGTGCCAGAGCCAGGCGATGTCGTCCGCGAAGGGAAGTTCGAGCTTTCCTTCCTCAATGGCCTCTTCGGTCACGAGGTCGTCGATCTTGTCGTAGCGGAGGTTGGCCTTGAGCGCAATGCGCTCGAGCCGCGTTTCCGTCTTTTCCACGGCGAAGGTGTCGTCCTTCACCCAGGCATAAAGCGAGAGGCAGGGAACCATCACGCCTTCGTCTAGGGACGCCGCCTTGATCCAGTTTTCCGGCAGCATCGTCGTCTTGAGGCCCGGTGCATAAACAGTGCTCATGCGGGCCTTGGCGACGTCGTCAAGACGCGAGCCGCGCTCGATCATGAGAGCGGGTGCAGCGATATGAATGCCCACGCGCGTGACGCCGCCCTCGAGATGCTTCACGCTCGCCGCGTCGTCCACTTCGGTCGTGTCCGAATCGTCGATCGAGAAGGCGTCCACATCCGCGACGGGAAGATCGTCCCAGGCCTCCTTAGGAGGCTCCGGGAGGTCCGCCGGGAATCCGCGGCCGCGCGGGAAATTGGCCGCATAGAAACTATCGACATGCCAGCGCCAGGGCGACGCGATGCCGCCCAGCGCGAGCATGAGGCGGAGCGGCGTCTGCCGCGTCTCGGCAGCGGCGTCGGAGAGCGCCTTCCATTCGATCGAATTTCTGTCGGGCGACACCAGAAGCATGAGCGCCTGGCGTCCGATCGCCTCGGGGAGCTTCCCTTCGACCATCTCTTCAATCCAGGCCTTCTTCTGCTCTTCCTGCCGGCGGCGGCGCTCAAGGGCCTCGAGCGCTTTCTGAAGAATGTCTTCCGGAGCCTTCCGGTAGACGCCCCGGCCCTTCCGGTAGAAATAGACGGGATTGGCATGGAGCGTCGTAATGAGCGCCGCCTTTTCGACGGGGCCCGGGTTTTCGCCCCAGTATTCCTGAGCGAGGTCGAGGTAGGAAAATTCCTCCTTGGGCGCGGCTTCCCAGAGGAAGGCCGGATCAAGTTCCTCAGCCGCCTCCGGAATCCGGGCGATCAGCTCCGACGCAGACGGAGACTCAAAGGAAAAAAAGACGTGCGACGCCTTGATCTTGCTGCGGCGGCCGGTCGTGAGCTCCACCTGATAGGCGCTTCCCGCCTGAGAGAGCACCGTACCCGCCTTGAAGGCGCCGTCATCTTCAAAATAGAGATACATAACGATTAAACCTGCATCCCGCGCCCTTATCGCCCGTATCGGAGGTGAACGCCGGAAAAACTAAATGCTTTGAAATTTCCTGAGGGCGTTATTGTGCCCGAACTTTTGCCGCCATCCGTCTTTCAAAGAAGGCTCTGACGTGAGGAAGATAGCGCGCGAAGCGCTGCATTCTGTGGTCGTCGCCGACGGATAGGATCGCGGGCGACTCCATAAGCGCCTTGCTCTCTCAGCGCCCCCCATAGGCGCTTTTCCGGGGAGCCGGTAATCGAGCACCTCGTCGGCCGTGGAGAGGAGCGTGAGCGCATCCGCGGGATCCCGGGGCCTGGGCGGAACTTCACGGCTTAAAGCGAGAAGTTCCCCGGCAAACGTGTCCATGACGAACACTTTTCTCCCAGTCCCGTAAACCTCCCGCTCGCCCGTCTGCCCGGCAACAAATTCCCAGGGGTTGAGGCAGGGATTGACCGCAGCCGCCGAAAGCGCAAAGCGGTTCGCAAGCCTCAGCGCATAAAACCCCCCGAGGGAGGAGCCGAGAACCAGGGTTCGCCCGCGCCTCTCCTCTGAAATCGAATCCATCAGGCCGGTCAGGAGCCGGTCAGCCTCCCGGGGCGAGAGATTGAGGTCGGGAGCGAGAAAATCCCAGCCTGAGGCCAGAGCCTCCTCGCGGAGCTCCCGGCCCTTGGCCGAACCGGGAGAGGAAAGAAAGCCGTGGAGATAGATGACGAGGGGTTTAATTTCAGTCATTCCTCTGACCCCGGAATCCCTGAAGGCGGAGCGACTTCTCGGCGAGCTTCGCGAGGAGCTTCCCGTGAATGCCGCCGAAGCCGCCGTTGCTCATGCAGAGAATGACATCCCCGGGCTTGGCTTCCGCCACGACCGTGTCAACGAGCACATTGAAGTCGTGCGTTACGAATGCGCGGCTTCCGAGCGCCTCGAGCGCTTCCTCGGGCGACCAGCGCACGCCCGCGCCCGCAAAGCAGAAAATTTCGTCCGCGTCCTTGAGCGCACCCGCGAGCTCGCCCTTCATGGTGCCGAGCTTCATCGTATTGCTCCGGGGCTCGAGCACCGCAAGCACGCGCCGGCCGCGATACTTCGAGCGAACGCCCTCGATCGTCTCGCGGATGGCTGTCGGATGGTGCGCAAAATCGTCGATGACGACGCAGCCGTTTTCTTCGCCGCGCACTTCCTGTCGGCGATGAACGCCGGGGAAGCGCTTGAGCGCTTCAATCGCCGCCTCGGGCGAAACGCCGGCAGCATGCGCCGCAGCCACGGCCGCAAGCGCATTCAGTTCGTTGTAGCGCCCGGGCATGGCAATCTCAATATGGCCGACCGCCTCGCCCTCGAACGCCGCTTCGCCGCCCTCGGAAAGGGACCACCCGTTTTCCGCGCCGAAATCCGCATCAAAGCGCTCAAGCCGCGACCAGCAGCCGCGCGCCAGAACCCGGTCAAGCGCCGGACTTCTGGCGTTCGCGATCACCGTCCCTTCGCCCGGCATGATTCTCACGAGATGATGAAACTGCGTTTCAATAGCCGCGAGATTGGGGAAGATGTCTGCATGATCGTATTCGAGATTATTGAGAATCGCGATCCTCGGGCGGTAGTGCACGAATTTGCTCCGCTTGTCGCAGAAGGCCGTGTCGTATTCGTCGGCTTCAATGACAAAAGGTGCGGAAAGGTCGCCGAGCTCGGCGGACTTTTCGCCCCAGCAGGGCAGCCCCCCGATGAGGTATCCCGGGCGGAAGTCCGCTTCCTTCAGAATCCAGGCGAGCATCGACGTGGTCGTGGTCTTCCCGTGCGTGCCGGCAACGGCAAGCACCTCGCGGCCCTGAAGGATGTTTTCGCTCATCCACTGCGGACCCGATGTATAGGGGAGCCCGGCATTGAGAATGGCTTCAAGCAGCGGATTCCCGCGGGAAATGGCATTCCCCACGACCCAAAGGTCGGGCGAAAGCTCAAGCTGCTCAGCGCCGTATCCCTGGGTGATTTCGATGCCGTTCGCAGCGAGCGCGTCGCTCATCGGCGGATAAACATTCTGGTCGCACCCGGTGACGCGGTGGCCTGCCGCGCGCGCGAGCTGCGCGACGCCGCCCATGAAGGTGCCGCAGATGCCGAGAATATGAATATGCATTTATGCCTCTCGCTGAAGAGAATTTTTCTTTGACGCGCATTTTCGCCCATCCGCCGGACGGCTGCGTTCTTCCTCTTAGAATGCAATGTTTCCAGGACTTCTTTTTTCGCGCAGGTTCTTCCATGTCCCAATCTTCAGACCGCCAGAGCCAGGAGGCCGCGGCGTTTGCCGCACGCCTCATCTGCGCCGACCTCAGCACATGGAAGGAAGCCTTCCGAGCGGCGAGAGAGGCTTACGGCTGCACCCCGGAGGAAAAGCGCGTCGCCACCGAAATCCGCCGCTGGCAGGCGTTGTTTGCGCCTGAAGCCCATGCGGAAACGCTGCTCAGAAAGCGCCGTGCGGCGCTCTCCCTCATGCGGCGCGTGCCCGACCTCGATCTGAAGCTTGTGGGCGTCGTGCTCTCGGGCGCGGCCACGGAAAATTCGCTTCCCGAAACCGTCGCCCGGGGCGAAAGCGAAAAGGATGCCGCGATTACGCTTCTCAATGCGGGGCTCATGGCCGAACCCTTTGAAGCTTCCTACCCGACCGCCTTCATGCGCAGGCGTAAGGACGCCCTGACGCTCCTGACGGAGATGGAAGGCGAGGAGATCCTCATCCGCATCGTCCCCTTCGGGACGACGCTCCCCGCGCCGGAAAAACCGGACGACTGGCAGCAGGAAGCCGAAGCGCTCGGGAGTGCCGGCCCGGCTGAGCTCGAGACGCTCTGCTTCGGAAAATACCCGGAATGTCATCCTTCCGGAAGAAAAGGATTAGCTCATTAAGGGCATTCCGGAGAACCATTCAATCAATAAACTGCGAAGCGGATCATTCTGAGTTTCCAGAATTCCGGAAATATGCCCGTTTTCCAATCCGATAGCGGCAATTTCCCGAAAGAAAGGACTGAAGGCATGTGTAAAAACCTTTGACAAGGTGAATGCCGTTTCCTCAGAATTAGAATAATTTGTCCGCTGATGAGCATTCATTAGAGAATTTTGAGGCCGCGGACGCGGCCTTTTTCTCTTTGGCGGGCCGGAATCCGGAAAGTGAGGGCGCGCCTCGCGCTCGCTTTCCCCTGCGGCCCCTTCAAGCTCGTCCTCTGCAACCAACCCGTCATCAAAAATATGGATCTGCGTAAACTCAAGACACTCATTGACCTCGTGAGCGAAAGCGGCGTGGCCGAACTGGAAATCACGGAAGGCGAGGATCGCGTGCGCATCGTCAATCGTACGAGCGCCCCTGCGCAGCCCGTGCAGAGCACGATTGCCATCGCTCCCCAGCCTCAGGCTGCCGCTCCGGCCGCCGCTCAGCCTGCTGCCGAGCCCGCGCCTGCCGCCGCTCCGGCACCCTCGGCCGCGCTTTCCATCACGAGCCCGATGGTCGGCACCTTCTACCGTGCGCCTTCGCCCGGCGCTGCGCCCTTCATCGAAGTGGGCGACCATGTGAAGAAGGGTCAGGTGATCGGCATCATCGAAGCCATGAAGCTTTTGAATGAGGTTGAAGCCGATCAGGACGGCGTCGTCAAGGCCTTCGCCGCTGAGAACGGTCAGCCCGTCGAATTCGGTCAGCCCCTCGTGATTCTGGAATAAGGACGACGGGGAAAGACCCACATGTTCGGAAAAGTTCTCATCGCCAACCGCGGCGAAATCGCCCTGCGCATCCAACGCGCCTGCCGCGAAATGGGCATCAAGACGGTTGCCGTGCACTCCACCGCAGACGCCGACGCCAAGTACGTGCGTCTCGCCGACGAGAGCGTCTGCATCGGACCCGCCTCCTCTTCGCTCTCCTACCTCAACATCCCGGCCATCATTTCCGCGGCGGAAGTAACCGACGCCGAAGCGATTCACCCCGGATACGGGTTCCTTTCGGAAAACGCCGACTTCGCCGAGCAGGTGGAGCGCTCGGGCTTTGCCTTCATTGGTCCGCGCGCCGAAACCATCCGCCTCATGGGCGACAAGGTGAGCGCCAAGCAGGCCATGAAGGAAGCGGGCGTCCCCTGCGTTCCGGGCTCCGACGGCGCATTGCCTGAGGATCCTGAAGAGATTGTCAAGATCGCCCGCAAGATCGGCTACCCGATCATCATCAAGGCTTCGGGCGGCGGCGGCGGCCGCGGCATGCGCGTCGTCCGCACGGAGGCCGCGCTCCTCACGTCCGTCAGCATGACGCGGGAGGAAGCCCGCGTGGCTTTCGGGAACCCCACCGTCTACATGGAAAAGTTCCTCGAAAATCCGCGCCACATTGAAATTCAGGTTCTCTCGGACAACTTCCAGAATGCGGTCTACTTAGGCGAGCGCGACTGCTCGATGCAGCGCCGCAACCAGAAGGTGCTCGAGGAGGCTCCCGCCTGCGGCATTCCCCGCCGCGCGATTGAAAAGCTCGGCAGCCGCTGCGTTGAAGCCTGCCGCCGCATCGGCTACCCCCGCGCGGGGCCCGTCCGGGTCGCCAGGCCGT
>OBXA01000492.1_pt1 | contig 31181 bp, 23 predicted proteins | sample 1538121 | NCBI WGS metagenome assembly OBXA01 (sample SAMEA2580133, study PRJEB22360) | human gut metagenome | biome: human gut; feature: human-associated habitat; material: faeces | place: Denmark | collected 2008/2010 | reverse complement strand
ACGTTGACCATGCCGCCTGTTTTGGGGGGGGGGGGGGGAGCCGCAGCATCAAGTCCGATCCACAATTCATCGCCATGCGCGAATATGTTTTAAGCCGCGTATTTGAGCAACGGGAGGCGTTCTCATGAGTGTGCTCATTAATGAAAAACTGCATTCGCGGCGGCTGAAATGGCGCTGGCCGCTCTCGCGTCAGGTGACCTTAAGCATTGGCACGTTAGCGGTTTTACTCACTGTATGGTGGACGGTGGCGGCGCTGCAACTGATTAGCCCGCTGTTTTTGCCGCCGCCGCAACAAGTACTGGCAAAACTGCTCACCATTGCCGGACCGCAGGGATTTATGGACGCCACGCTGTGGCAGCATCTGGCAGCCAGCCTGACGCGCATTGTGCTGGCGCTACTCGCGGCGGTGGTGATCGGTATTCCGGTCGGGATCGCCATGGGGCTAAGCCCGACGGTGCGCGGCATTCTGGATCCGGTAATCGAACTTTATCGTCCGGTGCCGCCGCTGGCTTATTTGCCGCTGATGGTGATCTGGTTTGGTATTGGTGAAACCTCGAAGATCTTACTGATCTATTTAGCGATTTTTGCACCGGTGGCGATGTCGGCGCTGGCGGGGGTGAAAAGCGCGCAGCAGGTTCGCATTCGTGCCGCCCAGTCGCTGGGTGCCAGCCGTGCGCAGGTGCTGTGGTTTGTCATTTTGCCCGGCGCGCTGCCGGAAATCCTCACCGGATTACGCATTGGTCTGGGTGTGGGCTGGTCTACGCTGGTAGCGGCGGAGCTGATTGCCGCGACGCGCGGTTTAGGATTTATGGTTCAGTCAGCGGGTGAATTTCTCGCGACTGACGTGGTGCTGGCGGGGATCGCGGTGATTGCGATTATCGCCTTTCTTTTAGAACTGGGTTTGCGCGCGTTACAGCGCCGTCTGACGCCCTGGCATGGAGAAGTACAATGAGTGAACGTCTGAGCATTACCCCGCTGGGGCCGTATATCGGCGCACAAATTTCGGGTGCCGACCTGACGCGCCCGTTAAGCGATAATCAGTTTGAACAGCTTTACCATGCGGTGCTGCGCCATCAGGTGGTGTTTCTGCGCGATCAAACTATTGCGCCGCAGCAGCAACGCGCGCTGGCCCAGCGTTTTGGCGAACTGCATATTCACCCTGTTTACCCTCATGCCGAAGGGGTTGACGAGATCATCGTGCTGGATACCCATAACGATAATCCGCCGGATAACGACAACTGGCATACCGATGTGACATTTATTGAAACGCCACCCGCAGGGGCGATTCTGGCAGCTAAAGAGTTACCTTCGACCGGCGGTGATACGCTCTGGACCAGCGGTATTGCGGCCTATGAGGCGCTCTCTGTTCCCTTCCGCCAGCTGCTGAGCGGGCTGCGTGCGGAGCATGATTTCCGTAAATCGTTCCCGGAATACAAATACCGCAAAACCGAGGAGGAACATCAACGCTGGCGCGAGGCGGTCGCGAAAAATCCTCCGTTGCTACATCCGGTGGTGCGAACGCATCCGGTGAGCGGTAAACAGGCGCTGTTTGTGAATGAAGGCTTTACTACGCGAATTGTCGATGTCAGCGAGAAAGAGAGCGAAGCCTTGTTAGGCTTTTTATTCGCCCATATCACTAAACCGGAGTTTCAGGTGCGTTGGCGCTGGCAACCGAATGATATTGCGATTTGGGATAACCGCGTGACTCAGCACTATGCCAATGCCGATTACCTGCCACAGCGGCGGATTATGCATCGGGCGACGATCCTTGGGGATAAACCGTTTTATCGGGCGGGGTGATACGAGTGCGGACGGTTCCCTCGCCCCCTTGGGGAGAGGGTTAGGGTGAGGGGGCGTTCACCGTACTTTCAACAGGTTAACTCCCCCTTTCTGAGAGGAAAAAAATTAACGCAGAATCTTCTTCTCAGCCAAATCCAGCGCAAAGTAGCTGAAAATCAGATCCGCACCCGCACGCTTAATCGAACCTAAGCTTTCGAGCACGACTTTCTCTTCATCTATAGCACCCGCCAGCGCGGCGAACTTAATCATCGCGTACTCACCGCTCACCTGATACGCGCCAATCGGCAATTCAGTACGTTCACGCAGCTCACGCACGATGTCGAGGTATGCTCCAGCAGGTTTAACCATCAGGCAGTCTGCGCCCTGGGCTTCATCCAGCAGTGATTCACGAATCGCCTCGCGACGGTTCATTGGGTTCATCTGATAGCTTTTGCGGTCGCCTTTTAATGCGCTTCCGGCAGCTTCACGGAACGGACCATAAAAGGAAGAGGCGAACTTGGTCGAATACGACATAATCGCCGTATCTTTAAAGCCTGCAGCGTCCAGCGCCTGGCGAATAGCCTGTACCTGGCCATCCATCGCGGCGGAAGGGGCGATGAAGTCTGCGCCTGCAGCAGCTGCAACCACGGCTTGCTTGCCTAAATTTTCCAGAGTTGCGTCGTTGTCGACGCCATGCTCGCACAGCACACCGCAGTGACCGTGAGAAGTGTATTCACAGAAACAAGTGTCTGACATGACGATCATTTCTGGCACAGTCTGCTTGCAGATGCGCGACATACGCGCCACCAGTCCATCTTCCCGCCAGGCGTCGCTGCCGGTTTCATCGGTATGGTGAGAGATGCCAAAAGTCATTACGGAACGGATACCGGCGTTGGCGATGCGTTCAATTTCGCGTGCCAGATGTTTCTCTGGAATGCGCATCACGCCTGGCATGGCTTCAACGGCTTTGTAGTCGTCAATTTCTTCTTCAACAAAGATCGGCAACACCAGGTCGTTAAGGCTAAGTGTTGTCTCTTCAAACATAGCGCGCAGCGCAGGAGATTTGCGCAGGCGACGAGGGCGTTGGATTAAGTCTGTCATGGTCTGCCTGATGTTTGTGGAATTAAGGTGCACAGTATACCTGAAGCGGGGCAGGAGTGTTTTACGAAAGTTGTCGTGATGTTGACAAGAAGAGAATGAAAGAGAGACCAGGACATCTTTGTAATAGAAATAGCAATAATTTCATATTCACTGAAAATATTTTTAATCTTTATTTATAGCTCTTGGTTATTATTTTTTTGGCGTTTGGTTGTGCTGCTATAAATTGAATAATTCAAACTTTGTTGTATATTGATAAGATATTTATCTGGTTTGTGTTTTTGATATTTATAACGCGTATGTATCAAAAATAACATTATCTGCAACATGTTGAAATATCGCCCTTTTATCAATTTGATGCGTGTTTTTCTCCATAGGTTATATATGTCCACATTCGGACTTAGGGGAAAGAATAATTGAACCATTCGTCTGTAACGCAGCATAATCATTAGCGCGAAACATAATATGTTTTCTATGCATTGATAATTGATGGATCAACTTATTACGTCCCTGAGGAGGGATGACAAATGCACTCCTGGAAAAAGAAACTTGTAGTATCACAATTAGCATTGGCTTGCACTCTGGCTATCACCTCTCAGGCTAATGCAACTACTTATGACACCTGGACTTATTACGACAATCCAACTACCGCTCTTGACTGGAGCAATATGGATGCACCGGGTACTGTAGATGGTAACTATGTGAATTATAGTGGCTTTGTCTACTATAACAACACAAACGGTGATTTCGATACCACCTTTAATGGTGACACTGTTAACGGGACTATCTCTACATATTACCTGAATCATGACTTGATCTTACCCAGCAATAGTGGACACGCGGCTAAGTGAGTAAACTCTCAGTCAGAGGTGACTCACATGACAAAAACAGTATCAACCAGTAAAAAACCCCGTAAACAGCATTCGCCTGAATTTCGCAGTGAAGCCCTGAAGCTTGCTGAACGCATCGGTGTTACTGCCGCAGCCCGTGAACTCAGCCTGTATGAATCACAGCTCTACAACTGGCGCAGTAAACAGCAAAATCAGCAGACGTCTTCTGAACGTGAACTGGAGATGTCTACCGAGATTGCACGTCTCAAACGCCAGCTGGCAGAACGGGATGAAGAGCTGGCTATCCTCCAAAAGGCCGCGACATACTTCGCGAAGCGCCTGAAATGAAGTATGTCTTTATTGAAAAACATCAGGCTGAGTTCAGCATCAAAGCAATGTGCCGCGTGCTCCGGGTGGCCCGCAGCGGCTGGTATACGTGGTGTCAGCGGCGGACAAGGATAAGCACGCGTCAGCAGTTCCGCCAACACTGCGACAGCGTTGTCCTCGCGGCTTTTACCCGGTCAAAACAGCGTTACGGTGCCCCACGCCTGACGGATGAACTGCGTGCTCAGGGTTACCCCTTTAACGTAAAAACCGTGGCGGCAAGCCTGCGCCGTCAGGGACTGAGGGCAAAGGCCTCCCGGAAGTTCAGCCCGGTCAGCTACCGCGCACACGGCCTGCCTGTGTCAGAAAATCTGTTGGAGCAGGATTTTTACGCCAGTGGCCCGAACCAGAAGTGGGCAGGAGACATCACGTACTTACGTACAGATGAAGGCTGGCTGTATCTGGCAGTGGTCATTGACCTGTAGTCACGTGCCGTTATTGGCTGGTCAATGTCGCCACGCATGACGGCGCAACTGGCCTGCGATGCCCTGCAGATGGCGCTGTGGCGGCGTAAGAGGCCCCGGAACGTTATCGTTCACACGGACCGTGGAGGCCAGTACTGTTCAGCAGATTATCAGGCGCAACTGAAGCGGCATAATCTGCGTGGAAGTATGAGCGCAAAAGGTTGCTGCTACGATAATGCCTGCGTGGAAAGCTTCTTTCATTCGCTGAAAGTGGAATGTATCCATGGAGAACACTTTATCAGCCGGGAAATAATGCGGGCAACGGTGTTTAATTATATCGAATGTGATTACAATCGGTGGCGGCGGCACAGTTGGTGTGGCGGCCTCAGTCCGGAACAATTTGAAAACCAGAACCTCGCTTAGGCCTGTGTCCATATTACGTGGGTAGGATCACCGCACTCTTGACATAAGAGTGCGGTCCGTGGAAAACGGAGTTGAAAAAATGGTGTCTGAAAGAAGGTACCATCATTGCGATGACAAACACTTTGGCGTGGATAATGTAATTAATTGCTGAAATTGACCGTATATGCGGTAAGACTCATATCAGTATCAGGTCCGGTTAATTGCTGATACTGACATAAACTTTTTACAAAAGGATGAATGCAGAAGGTTACTCTAATGGCCAGAGTGATGACAATGATGGTCAGACGTTGACCTGCAGAAACTGCATTTTAATTGGTCTATAAAGTCTGCAAGAGGAATCAGGGTCAGATCAGTGAGTCTTATCGCGGCCCGAAGCTATGACTGAAAGAAGGCTGGATACAGAATTGCAACAATTTGGCAATGTCAGAACACAGAAGCTTTGCAAGCAGGTGAAAGGTTATGTCTAGCAAAAGGAGTATATCAGAATATATCTACTGATGTACAAAACACAACAATAGCTTCATGATATATAAATACGTGATGACGAGTGGTACTCCGCATGGTTATTTAACTTCTCAGCACCACTAATGATCCTGAGCAACTTCGTATTTGGGCCATTACCATGGAGTAGAAAGCTGTGTCTGAGAATGCAGAATTTGAGAAAAGAATTCGCTTTCTTGGAGAGCTTCTGAAAATGGCACGCTAACAACGTTTTGTTAAAAAATGTGAATCACTTGCCGGGGCTGCATTTTCTATTCGAGGAGAATGTTGACGTAGATATTACAGAAATCTCAGCGCATCAGGATAAACTGCTACCTTAGGTCAACCACCAAAAGAAAATACAATACGTCCAGTTTGTATGCCTTTAATAACACATCTTCTAAATGTTGAAGAATTATCCCGCCTGCTGAAGAACGTTGCTCTGAGTGTGATAAACCTTTTTATTCTTGATGATGTCAGCGAGAAGATGGAATATATCCCCGACTGGGTCGTGGTTACCCGGTTAAACATCTGGTGGCGCTAATAAATCTGGCAAGTCACATTCTGTTGAATGCTGTGACAGTGCCTTACCGAGAGAGCGAAATTGTGGTGTTCTAGTGCATAGTCGCCACCATTCCGGATAATTCTATTACGTTGTTTTACAAGTTCTTTTACAGCGCAGATCTGTCGCTGACGTTGAATCAATAGCCTGGATTTCAGAACACAATGCCCGTTTGCTGGTTGTTCCGGCAGTAGCATTAATTCATTATCTGAATGAAATGTGTCAATCCACAGAAACCGCTGTCAATGACGCATTTTGTCGGACGTTAACACGAGAAAGTCTGGCTATTCCGTAATGCCATCTTATTTCGTAATGGATTGAGAATGCTGGATTTTTAATTATATTACGCGCAGTATTAATCGCGTAAATGTTTTGCGGTCAGCAACGGTGGGGGATCCATTGTTCTGTTCAATGAATACCATCATACATTTGAATCAGGAGTCGGTATGATGATTTTGGTGACGGGGGGCGCACGGAGCGGGAAGAGTCGCCACGCAGAGGCGCTTATTGGGGACTCTTCACAGGTTCTGTATATCGCTACCTCGCAAATCCTTGATGATGAGATGGCTGCACGGATAGAACATCATCGGCAAGGCCGCCCGGAGCACTGGCGCACAGTGGAGCGCTGGCAACATCTTGATGAATTAATTCATGCAGACATTAACCCGAATGAGGTTGTGTTGCTTGAATGCGTTACCACAATGGTGACTAATCTGTTGTTTGATTATGGCGGCGATAAAGACCCTGATGAATGGGATTATCAGGCGATGGAACAGGCGATTAATGCTGAGATTCAGTCGTTGATTGCTGCCTGCCAACGTTGCCCCGCAAAGGTTGTATTAGTGACTAACGAAGTGGGAATGGGGATTGTGCCGGAGAGTCGTCTGGCACGACATTTTCGTGATATTGCCGGGCGGGTAAATCAGCAGTTGGCCGCTGCGGCAAATGAAGTATGGCTGGTGGTTTCGGGTATTGGAGTAAAAATCAAATGAGTAAATTATTTTGGGCGATGCTCTCATTTATTACGCGTCTGCCTGTACCGCGTCGCAGGTCCCAGGGACTGGAGTTCGAGCATTATTCTCGCGGTATTATTACTTTTCCTTTAATTGGATTATTGCTTGGCGCGATTAGCGGGCTGGTCTTCATGGTGCTGCAGGCATGGTGTGGCGTACCACTGGCGGCACTGTTTAGCGTACTTGTGCTGGCGCTGATGACCGGGGGATTCCACCTAGACGGCCTCGCCGATACCTGTGATGGCGTATTTTCTGCACGTAGCCGCGATCGCATGTTGGAAATCATGCGTGATAGCCGTTTAGGCACCCATGGCGGTCTGGCATTGATTTTTGTTGTACTGGCAAAGATTCTGGTATTAAGCGAGTTGGCTCTGCGTGGCGAACCGATCCTTGCATCGCTGGCGGCAGCATGTGCGGTCAGCCGCGGGACTGCCGCATTATTGATGTATCGTCATCGTTATGCCCGGGAAGAAGGGCTTGGCAATGTGTTCATTGGCAAAATTGATGGGCGACAAACCTGCGTCACACTCGGCTTAGCCGCTATTTTTGCTGCCGTATTATTGCCGGGTATGCATGGTGTGGCTGCTATGGTGGTGACGATGGTGGCGATTTTCATCCTCGGTCAGCTTCTCAAACGTACGCTGGGCGGGCAAACCGGCGATACGCTGGGAGCTGCTATAGAGCTTGGTGAACTGGTCTTCCTGCTGGCACTGCTATAAAGAGACGTGACATGCAAACACTTGCCGATTTACTGAATACGATCCCTGCTATCGATCCTGCCGCTATGTCGCGTGCACAACGGCATATTGACGGGTTACTCAAACCTGTTGGTAGCCTGGGAAGGCTGGAGGCGCTTGCCATACAACTGGCGGGAATGCCGGGGTTGAATGGCATACCGCATGTGGGCAAAAAAGCGGTACTGGTTATGTGTGCCGATCACGGCGTCTGGGAGGAAGGGGGCGCTATTTCCCCAAAAGAAGTGACAGCCATTCAGGCTGAAAATATGACCCGCGGAACAACCGGCGTGTGTGTGCTGGCAGCACAAGCGGGCGCTAACGTCCACGTAGTTGATGTTGGTATTGATAGTGCTGAGCCTATCCCCGGGCTTATCAACATGCGTGTCGCACGAGGTAGCGGCAATATTGCTTCAGCTCCGGCAATGAGTCGCCGTCAGGCTGAAAAGTTGCTTTTGGACGTCATATGTTATACGCGGGAGCTGGCAAAAAACGGTGTCACGCTGTTTGGTGTAGGTGAACTGGGGATGGCAAACACGACACCGGCAGCGGCAATAGTCAGCACAATCACTGGCCGGGATCCTGAAGAAGTGGTTGGGATTGGCGCAAACCTGCCGACAGATAAACTGGCTAATAAAATTGATGTTGTGCGCCGGGCGATTACGTTGAATCAACCAAATCCGCAGGATGGCGTTGATGTTCTGGCAAAAGTGGGGGGATTTGATTTGGTCGGAATGGCTGGCGTGATGTTAGGCGCTGCTTCCTGCGGTTTACCCGTGTTGCTGGATGGATTTCTTTCTTATGCTGCTGCGCTCGCAGCCTGCCAGATGTCTCCTGCAATCAAACCGTATCTCATTCCTTCTCACCTGTCGGCAGAAAAAGGGGCGCGTATAGCGCTGTCGCATTTGGGGCTGGAGCCTTATCTCAATATGGAGATGCGTTTAGGTGAGGGGAGTGGCGCAGCTCTGGCGATGCCCATCATCGAAGCTGCCTGTGCGATATATAACAACATGGGCGAACTTGCTGCCAGTAATATTGTTCTACCGGGGAATACGACTTCTGATTTGAACAGTTAAAAACGAAAAGTCTGATAAAAGCTATACTTAACGGATAGCTTTCGCGACATAGGAAAGGGACATGATGCGTCGTGTAAATATTCTTTGCTCATTTGCTCTGCTTTTTGCCAGCCATACTAGCCTGGCGGTAACTTATCCATTACCTCCAGAGGGTAGCCGTTTGGTGGGGCAGTCGCTTACTGTAACTGTTCCTGATCACAATACCCAGCCGCTGGAGACTTTTGCCGCACAATACGGGCAAGGGTTAAGTAACATGCTGGAAGCGAATCCGGGCGCTGATGTTTTCTTGCCGAAGTCTGGCTCGCAACTCACCATTCCGCAGCAACTGATTTTGCCCGCCACTGTTCGTAAAGGGATTGTGGTTAACGTCGCTGAGATGCGTCTTTATTACTACCCGCCAGACAGTAATACTGTGGAAGTCTTTCCTATTGGTATCGGCCAGGCTGGGCGAGAAACCCCGCGTAACTGGGTGACTACCGTTGAACGTAAACAAGAAGCTCCAACCTGGACGCCAACGCCGAACACTCGGCGCGAATATGCGAAACGAGGGGAGAGTTTGCCCGCATTTGTTCCTGCGGGGCCCGATAATCCCATGGGGCTGTACGCGATTTATATTGGCAGGTTGTATGCCATCCACGGTACCAATGCCAATTTTGGTATTGGACTTCGGGTAAGTCAGGGCTGTATTCGTCTGCGCAATGACGATATCAAATATCTGTTTGATAATGTTCCTGTTGGAACGCGTGTGCAAATTATCGACCAGCCAGTAAAATACACCACTGAACCAGATGGCTCGAACTGGCTGGAAGTTCATGAGCCGCTGTCGCGCAATCGTGCAGAATATGAGTCTGACCGAAAAGTGCCATTGCCGGTAACCCCATCTTTGCGGGCGTTTATCAACGGGCAAGAAGTTGATGTGAATCGCGCAAATGCTGCGTTGCAACGTCGATCGGGAATGCCTGTGCAAATTAGTTCTGGTTCAAGACAGATGTTTTATGAGCGTTGGTAATTAGAAAGCAAAAATCCTGCTAGAAAGCAGGCTTTTTTGAATTTGGCTCCTCTGACTGGACTCGAACCAGTGACATACGGATTAACAGTCCGCCGTTCTACCGACTGAACTACAGAGGAATCGTGTGAACGGGGCGCATATTAATGGCAGTGCATGGTGATGTCAAAGGGTGAAATGCATTTTTTTGTTTGTTTGCTGCCAATTTCAACAAAGTGATGAGATTTCAATCTTATTGGTAATGAACCATCGTGGTGCATACCCTCCTTTTATAGGGCAGGGGAACGCGACTGCTGGTGAAAAGAGCCAATGACGAATCTATCATAATCTCTTATTTGACAGTTGGTTAGCTTGTACATCAACGCCAAAATAAAACTGGCAAGCATCTTGCAGTCTGGTTGTAAGTAATGGCGGCACTTGGGCCGATTCTCAAAAACCGGAGGCAACATGAACTTCAGACGCCTGAAATACTTCGTAAAAATTGTAGATATTGGTAGCCTGACTCAGGCTGCTGAAGTATTGCATATCGCACAACCAGCGCTCAGCCAGCAGGTTGCCACACTGGAAGGTGAGTTAAATCAACAACTTTTGATTCGCACAAAACGGGGCGTTACGCCAACAGACGCCGGAAAAATTCTCTATACCCATGCGCGGGCCATTTTACGTCAGTGTGAGCAGGCCCAACTGGCGGTGCATAACGTTGGTCAGGCATTATCGGGGCAAGTCTCGATTGGCTTTGCGCCAGGAACCGCTGCGTCATCTATCACCATGCCCTTATTACAAGCGGTTCGCGCTGAATTCCCGGAGATCGTTATCTATCTTCATGAAAATAGCGGTGCAGTGCTTAACGAAAAACTGATAAATCACCAACTCGATATGGCGGTGATTTATGAGCATTCCCCTGTGGCTGGGGTATCCAGTCAGGCTTTGCTGAAAGAAGATCTTTTCCTGGTAGGAACTCAAGATTGCCCGGGGCAAAGCGTTGATGTTAATGCTATTGCGCAAATGAACCTCTTTCTCCCCAGTGATTACAGTGCTGTTAGACTTCGTGTTGATGAGGCTTTTTCCCTACGGCGGCTCACGGCAAAAGTCATTGGTGAAATTGAGTCTATTGCCACGCTTACCGCAGCGATTGCCAGCGGCATGGGCGTTGCAGTATTACCCGAATCGGCCGCGCGTTCGTTATGTGGCGCAGTAAATGGGTGGATGTCACGCATTACCACGCCTTCCATGAGTCTCTCTTTGTCATTAAATTTACCCGCCAGAGCGAACTTATCGCCACAGGCACAGGCAGTGAAAGAGTTGTTAATGTCAGTGATTAGTTCTCCAGTGATGGAAAAAAGGCAGTGGCAATTGGTGAGCTAAGCGTTATATCGGGATGGAATAAGATGCGGGTTTTTATTATTTGTTATGCCGGGCATTAGACTTTAACAATAACGGGAAATCTGAGCTGCCCGGAGTTTACCGTGAATTTCCAACAACTAAAGATAATCCGCGAGGCTGCACGTCAGGATTACAACCTGACAGAGGTTGCGAATATGCTTTTTACCTCACAGTCCGGCGTCAGCCGTCATATTCGGGAACTGGAGGATGAACTTGGCATCGAAATATTTGTTCGACGAGGTAAGCGACTGCTGGGTATGACTGAACCGGGCAAAGCATTACTGGTCATTGCAGAACGTATTCTGAATGAAGCCAGTAATGTTCGTCGGCTTGCAGACCTGTTTACCAACGATACGTCTGGCGTTCTCACTATTGCAACGACGCATACTCAGGCACGTTATAGCTTGCCTGAGGTCATTAAAGCTTTTCGCGAACTTTTCCCGGAGGTTCGGCTGGAGCTAATCCAGGGTACGCCACAGGAAATTGCGACGTTGTTGCAAAATGGCGAAGCTGATATTGGTATCGCCAGCGAGCGTTTGAGTAATGACCCGCAGCTCGTCGCCTTCCCGTGGTTTCGTTGGCACCATAGTTTGCTTGTTCCACTCGATCATCCCTTGACGCAAATTACACCGTTGACGCTGGAATCAATAGCGAAGTGGCCGTTAATCACTTACCGATAGGGGATTACGGGGTGCTCACGTATTGATGACGCATTTGCCCGCAAAGGTTTGCTGGCAGATATTGTATTAAGTGCGCAGGATTCTGATGTCATTAAAACCTATGTTGCTCTTGGGCTGGGGATTGGATTAGTTGCCGAACAATCCAGCGGCGAACAAGAGGAAGAGAATTTAATCCGTCTGGATACGCGGCATCTTTTCGATGCCAATACTGTATGGTTGGGACTGAAGCGAGGGCAACTTCAACGTAACTATGTCTGGCGCTTTCTGGAACTTTGTAATGCAGGACTGTCAGTTGAGGATATCAAGCGCCAGGTGATGGAGAACAGTGAAGAGGAAATTGATTATCAGATATAGCAAAAAGCCCGCTATAAAAGCGGGCTTTTCAGAAATTTGGCTCCTCTGACTGGACTCGAACCAGTGACATACGGATTAACAGTCCGCCGTTCTACCGACTGAACTACAGAGGAATCGCTGTTGAGGCACATCTTAACGGCGAAAAATCTTTTGTCAAACCCGATTTTTAAATTTCCCAACTGTTTGCCGTTTCTATCAACAGTTTGTTGCATTTGCAGACAATTTGTTGGCGAAAATCTTTGCAGCTTTGCTGATTCTCCCTCATTATTTGAAATGTGGTTTCACTTTCTGCAATTAAGGTCGGCTTTGAATATCTCCTCTGCTTTACGCCAGGTTGTTCACGGCACTCGCTGGCACGCTAAACGCAAGAGCTACAAAGTGTTGTTCTGGCGCGAGATAACCCCGCTTGCTGTTCCTATCTTCATGGAGAATGCCTGTGTCCTGTTGATGGGTGTCCTGAGCACTTTTCTGGTCAGCTGGCTGGGAAAAGATGCGATGGCCGGCGTGGGATTGGCGGACAGCTTCAATATGGTCATTATGGCTTTTTTTGCTGCTATCGATCTTGGTACTACTGTCGTTGTGGCATTTAGTCTCGGTAAGCGGGATCGACGACGAGCGAGGGTGGCGACGCGGCAGTCATTGGTGATCATGACGTTGTTTGCCGTACTGTTGGCAACGCTTATTCATCATTTTGGCGAACAAATTATTGATTTCGTCGCGGGTGATGCCACGACAGAAGTTAAAGCACTGGCGTTGACTTATCTGGAGCTGACGGTACTCAGTTATCCAGCAGTTGCCATCACTTTGATTGGTAGCGGGGCACTTCGTGGTGCAGGGAATACGAAAATACCGCTACTGATTAACGGTAGCCTGAATATTCTTAATATTATTATTAGCGGCATATTGATTTACGGCCTTTTCTCCTGGCCGGGACTGGGATTTGTCGGGGCTGGGTTGGGTTTAACCATTTCTCGTTATATTGGCGCAGTTGCAATTTTGTGGGTGCTGGCGATTGGTTTTAATCCTGCGCTAAGGATTTCGTTAAAGAGCTATTTTAAACCGCTGAATTTTAGCATTATCTGGGAAGTCATGGGGATTGGTATTCCAGCGAGTGTCGAATCAGTGTTATTTACCAGTGGTCGGTTATTAACCCAAATGTTCGTTGCCGGGATGGGGACCAGTGTTATTGCCGGAAATTTTATCGCGTTTTCAATTGCGGCTCTTATCAACTTACCCGGAAGTGCGCTCGGCTCTGCTTCTACGATCATTACAGGCCGAAGGTTAGGGGTAGGGCAGATAGCGCAAGCAGAGATTCAGTTGCGGCATGTCTTCTGGCTGTCCACTCTTGGATTAACGGCCATCGCCTGGCTAACGGCTCCCTTTGCCGGGGTTATGGCATCGTTTTACACCCAGGATCCACAGGTTAAACATGTCGTTGTGATTCTGATTTGGCTAAATGCTTTATTTATGCCTATTTGGTCCGCCTCATGGGTGCTACCCGCTGGATTTAAGGGGGCTCGTGACGCCCGTTACGCTATGTGGGTTTCTATGTTGAGCATGTGGGGTTGCCGGGTTGTCGTCGGTTATGTGCTGGGCATCATGCTTGGCTGGGGTGTGGTTGGTGTCTGGATGGGAATGTTTGCCGACTGGGCTGTGCGGGCCGTGCTGTTTTACTGGCGAATGGTTACTGGACGTTGGCTATGGAAATACCCTCGACCCGAACCGCAAAAGTGTGAAAAAAAGCCAGTTGTGTCGGAATAAACAACAAAATGCAGATTATTTCAGCAAACGATTTCAAATTTAAAAAACAGGCTTTGACATTGTGGGTGGGCATCGCTAATATTCGCCTCGTTCTCACGATTCCTCTGTAGTTCAGTCGGTAGAACGGCGGACTGTTAATCCGTATGTCACTGGTTCGAGTCCAGTCAGAGGAGCCAAATTTTAGTTTTGAGACATCTCTATGAGTCTCAAGGCAGTTAAAAAATAAAAATTATTTTTACCCGGTCAGTTTGTAAAAAAGTGGCCGGGTTTTTTGATTTCTGTGTTTCGTGCGCTTAATCGAGTCTCACGCTTCAGTGAGCAAATTGCTCCTCCCCAACAGACATCACGATTCACAAGGTCAAAAATTCTGTTCCATGAAGTACCGTACAAAGATAAAGAGAAAAATGCCTTATGCGGGATGTAGCTGTCGCGTCTTTATCGGGAAACTATACGTAATTGCCACTTTGTCTTCGGTAATCAGAAAAAGCAGACCTGCCATTTTAATAAATATTATTTCTCTGGGGACGGGGATTTTTATAAGCAATATGACGAGTTAAACATTATATTTTTTATAAGAATTATATGAGATTAAAGAAATCTGCCATAAAGACAGATTTCTTTAAAATATCATTAGAGATTTGCGACGTTATGATAAACTTTTTGTACATCGTCGTCATCTTCAAGGGCATCAACAAGCCCTTCAAAGATTTCTAAATCTTCTGGGGAAAGCTCAACTTCAGATTGAGCAATCATTTCTAATTCTGTTGTTGAGAACTCAGTGATTCCAGCTGCTTTTAGCGCCGCGATTCCTTTATGAAGGTCAGTAGGTTCAGTATAAATAACAATATTACCTTCTTCTTCAGTTACATCACGAACATCAACTTCAGCTTCAAGCAAAATTTCAAAAATATGGTCAGGGTCTGTTCCTTTAAATACAATCACACCCGTATTGTCAAACATATAGCTGACAGAACCTGCCGCTCCGATATTGCCGCCTTTTTTATTGAAAATTGTGCGAACGTTAGCAATCGTACGGTTAACATTTGAAGTCAATGTCTCAGCAATAATCATTGAGCCATTAGGACCAAAGCCTTCATAACGTCCCTGTACGAACGTTTCATCTCCGCCGCCTTTGGCTTTATCAATTGCTTTATCAATAACGTGCTTTGGAACTTGTGCCTGCTTTGCACGTTCAATAACGAATTTTAAAGATGTGTTTAATTCTGGATCGGGTTCACCTTGTTTGGCAGCAGCATAGATTTCTACACCGAATTTTGCATAAATTTTAGACGTTGCACCGTCTTTAGCCGTTTTTTTAGCAACAATATTGGCCCATTTACGTCCCACTGGAATGATCTCCTCGAAAATTTATTTACATTACTGGTAAATCGTTAACATGTGTTAATTCGGCATATTATATCATAACAGGAAAAATCTCGTCTATTAGAAATAAAAATATTCTAAAGTCATAATCTTATATTTAATTTTATAAAAACTTATAATGTTGGTGGGGTTTTTTATAATTGTGTTTTGAAAGCATACTTGCTTTTAATATGTGGAAATCATTAAGACGATAATAAAACTCGTATCCGCCCAAGGAAGCAAACAGCCCGCGTTTATTGCGGGCTATTTGCCAGATGTCTTACTTAATCCTTCACATCTATTTTTGATAAGAAGGTTCAGAACTTATTATCGGAACGGCGGCTCATTAAAGGTTCGTAATTTACGTGAATGCAGTCGGTCGCCTTCTGCGCGCAGCAAATCGATTGCCCGAATGCCAATTTGCAGGTGTTCGGAAATAGCGCCTTCATAAAAACGGTTAGCCTGGCCGGGAAGTTTAATCTCGCCATGCAACGGTTTATCTGAAACACACAGTAGTGTCCCGTATGGCACGCGGAAACGATATCCTTGCGCGGCAATGGTTGCACTTTCCATATCAATTGCCACGGCCCGGCTTAAGTTAAAACGAAGTGCAGAAGCTGAGTAACGTAATTCCCAGTTCCTGTCATCTGTGGTTACCACAGTACCTGTACGCAGCCGCTGTTTGACTTCCTCACCGGGCCTGCCGCTGACTAACTTGGTAGCGTCATAAAGCGCACGTTGCACTTCAGCAATGCTTGGAATAGGAATATCGGGCGGCAGAACCGCATCAAGAACGTGATCATCGCGTAAATAAGCATGTGCAAGTACATAATCGCCAATGGCCTGGCTTTCACGTAAGCCACCACAGTGACCAATCATCAACCAGACATCCGGGCGTAGTACTGCCAGATGATCGCAGATGGTTTTAGCATTTGACGGTCCCACGCCAATATTCACCAGAGTAATACCCTGACCATCGGCGGTAATTAAATGCCACGCGGGCATCTGGTGTTTTTTCCATGCAAGGTCGGAAATGGCTTCTTCTGGCGCTTCGGTTTCGGCGGTGATCCAGTTCCCGCCAGCACAAGAAAGGGCAATGTAGGGACTATCAGGATCGAGGATCTGGCTGCATCCCCAACGAACGAATTCATCCACATAACGTGTGTAGTTGGTAAACAAGACGAACGGCTGAAAATGTTCAACTGGCGTACCGGTATAATGGCGCAACCGCGCGAGGGAAAAATCGACGCGGCGCGCATCAAAATGCGATAGCGGGGAGAATTCAGTTGGATGATAAATGCCGTCTGCAGTTTCATCGCCAATTTGCGCCAGTTCTGTTGTCGGGAAATAGCGAGTTAACCCAGCGCTCATTGAGCGATCAAGTGTCAATTCAGAGCCATCAATGACATAAGGATAAGGGATTTCATGCTGCGAGGGTTGCACCGAGATATGCGCACCATAATCCTGATACAGCAACGTAAGTTGTTCATTGAGATACGAACGAAAGAGAGTAGGGCGAGTAATCGTGGTGGTGTAGCTGCCTGCGTGAGTAAAACGACCAAATGCGCGCGTTTTAGGGGGATTGGTTGTGCTACCGTCCCAGGTTACGGTCAGTGATGGATAGACAAAAAGACCTTGTTTGCGGGCGTTTTCATCAGGTAATTCGCCACTTGTAATATAGTTGCCAATGGCGTTGCGTAAAGCAACTACAGATTGCTCATACAGCGCGTCGAGTTTATCCAGTGCCTGAGCTGGGGTCAGACCGGAGCCCTTATTATTCATGTGTGTCTCCTGTTCCATACAATTACCGCACATCCGATAGTATGTCACAGGAATGTGAAACAAAAGTGTAAGGCGAAGATCGGATGATCTTCGCCAGGCTATCAAGCGCGTTGATTGTCTTTCATCAACAAAGCGGTTATTGCGGAAATCAGGCATCCAGCCAGCAAATAAATGGCGACGCTATGCCAGTTCCCGGCAAAGTAAGTGATGAGTGCAGCGGCAATAAAAGGTGTAAATCCACCACCAACCACACTGGCAACCTGATAACCGACTCCAGCGCCACTATAGCGATAACTGGCACCAAACATTTCGGTAAACATCGGTTGTTGCACACACACCACCATGTCATGCGCAATGTTTGCCAGCATTATGGAGAAGAAAACTATCCAGAAAATAGATTGTGCTTCAAGCGCCATAAAGAAAGGAAATGCGCTCAACATTCCGATTAACGCACCTGTGATATAAACCCTGCGGCGACCAAAACGATCGGCAAGCCTGGCAAAACAGGGAATTGTCAGGCAGCTTAATCCACCTACCAGCAAACCAATATTAAGGAAAAGTTCGCGCGGTAACCCCATATTCTGGGTTGAATAATTAAGTGCAAAGGCGGTAACGATGTACATCGTCAGCAACTCGCACAGTCGTAGCGCAATAATCTTCAGGAAAGCACCGGGATGTCGTAACAGAGCTTCGATAACCGGGATGCGTTTTTTCGCGGCCGCTTGATTATGTTGCTGTTGTTCAAATTCCGCGGACTCCTCCATGCCATTGCGCACCCACAATGCTCCCAGAACCAGTACGATGCTAAACAGGAAAGGAATGCGCCAGCCCCAGCTTAAAAACTGTACGTCAGTCGTCATCATACTGATCAATGAAACCAGTCCGGTTGAAAGCAGTAAACCTACTCCGTAGCCAACTTGTACACCGCTACTGTAAAAGGCTTTTTTATTTTTCGGCGCACTTTCAACGGAAAGCAACGCTGCGCCTCCCCATTCGCCGCCGACGGCAAATCCCTGAATGGCACGCAGTGTCACCAGCAAAATAGGTGCCCACCACCCAATGGTCGAGAATGAAGGAAGAATACCAATCAAGGCTGTCGCGATGCCCATCATCCAGACGGTCAGCATTAACATGCGCTTACGTCCCAGCCGGTCACCAAAGTGACCGAAAATGACACCGCCGAGCGGTCGGAAAAGGAAGCCGACACCAAAGGTGGCAAATGCGGCGAGCGTTCCCATCGCCGGGCTTACTTGCGGGAAAAACTCGCGATTAAACACCAGTGCGGCGGTAATGCCATAGAGTAAAAAATCATACCAGTCGACGACGGCACCAGCGAAACTGCCTAACGCAGCTCGTCGGGCGCGACTTAACGAAAGCGTCCCTTCATCGGGACGAGTGGAGATGAGCGTGGAGTCCATAATGATCCTGTTTGTACTGTCTTTTTATAATTAGTATGGAAAAGGTAACTCACATTGCCGTCGATCTATAAACGAACCTTATGAGACTACCTCGACAGAGCGCATCTGCAAATGATTTTATGGCTGATTAGCGGCAACATGAAAAATTCGATGGAAGATAAAAGCGCAGGAGTTGCTGGTGTTGTTTAAGGATTAAGCAGAGGGCCCACAGGTTCGAGATATGAAACATAAAAGTCCGCATATGCACAAAATTGCACCCTGATGATTCTGATAGACTGCATTGCATTATAACCAGTAGGGAGGCGAGGTTAGTTATGTTTTTAGTATCATTGTTGAGACGTATTGCATTTAGTTACTACGATTATAAAGCTTATAATTTTAATATTGAAAAAACAGACTTTGTTGTCATACATATTCCCGATCAGATTGGCGATGCTATGGCCATCTTTCCTGTTATTCGGGCGCTTGAATTGCATAAAATTAAGCATCTATTAATTGTTACGTCGACAATTAATTTAGAAGTCTTTAATGCGCTCAAACTTGAACAGACTAAATTAACATTAGTCACAATGACTATGCAGGATCACGCAACATTAAAAGAAATAAAAGATTTAGCGAAGAATATAACACTGCAATACGGTACGCCGGATCTTTGTATAGAGGCGATGCGTAAAAAGAACCTGAAAACGATGATATTTATCAGTCAGTTGAAAGCAAAAACGAATTTCCAGGTCGTCGGTTTAACCATGAAGTGCTATTCCCCTTTGTGTAAGAACGCGTCCCGGATGGATCAGAATCTCCGGACTCCTGTACCCATGACATGGGCATTTATGATGCGTGAGGCGGGTTTTCCGGCAGTCAGGTCAATATATGAATTGCCATTAAGCGATGATGTACTCGATGAGGTACGCGAGGAAATGCGATCGTTAGGATCTTACATTGCGCTCAATTTAGACGGTAGCTCGCAGGAACGTACATTTTCATTATCGATTGCAGAAAATCTAATAGCAAAAATTCAAAGTGAAACAGATATTCCAATAGTGATCGTTTATGGACCCAAAGGGGAAGATAAAGCCAGGGCATTAGTGGATTGTTATAATAATGTCTACCGTTTATCCTTATCACCCTCGATTAAACGTTCAGCAGCAATCATAAAAGATGCTTATATTGCAATAACTCCTGACACCTCAATATTACATATGGCAAGTGCCTATAATACCCCTGTTGTTGCAATTTATGCTGATTACAAAACGCGATGGCCCGCAATGGCCGATGTTTCGGAGTCAGTCGTCGTTGGGCAAAAAATTGACAATATAAGTCTGGATGAATTCGCAAAGGCATTAAAAAGTGTTTTGGCGAGAATTTGAGGCAGTACTTATGCATAGTAATGCCGATCTGTTATGAACGGTGGTGTCATCAATACTCTGAGGCTGGTCAATCATCACAGAAAACCAGCCTTTGGATCAAAGCAATACTCACCGAAAATGATCATAGTCACACCGAACGCGATTCAGGAGGAACTGTTTGGTAAATAGCACCACCGGATCTTGGGGGCGCTGTGATTATTACTGTATTGCTATCACCGTCATTTTTGAATGTCACTTTACCAGTAGCATCAACGCCTACCCAGGAGGCCGAGCTTGAAAACGAATAATCAGCCGCCGTTTTTCCTGGTGCAAAGTTGTCATTATTCAACTGATAATACGCCCCGGTAAATCCCTGCGAAGGGAATGAAGCTGTCGGTAGGTTTGCACTATTCACTGACACTGTACCCGTCATTGGTCTGGTTTCCGCGCTAATGAATTCTATCGTGGTACTCAGGCCCGCCTGATGAACACCATTCAATACGGGGATCAGCGTTGCGATACCCTCTCCGTCTCCTGTAACAGTAGCTTTGTAATCACCATTGATATTTTGACTGTAATCAATTGCGCTAATTTTCATATAGGGCACGTTTGTACCTGATTGCACAAATTCCATCCCTTCAGAAACTTTGATCGGATTGCCTGATATATCGTGCAGAACAAGATGTAGCTCAGCACTATCGGTAAAGTCCCCTTTCAGTGATGACTGGTTGTTCTTAAGGATGGACTGCGAGGCGTCTGCTGGGCCTGCCACTAGCGATATATCTACTGTTTGCATTCCACCTGCGCTTATGACTGCGCTTACAGTGACGCTCCCTGTTATCGCTCATCTCACGTTTGTTGTCGCGATTCCGTTTTGATCGGTCACCGCTGTTAATGACGTTAATGTGGTGGAGCCGCTTTTTAAGGCGAAGTACACAGTGAGACCTTCGATCAGGTTACCACTGCCATCCTCAACCGTTGCCTTTAAGGTACTTAAATCACTGTTGGTGGCGGCGATAGTCGACGGATCAGCGATAAAGCTAGCAACATGTGCGGTGCTTGGGTTGCCAGTAACCTTCACGGTTGTCTGTGTCTGTATTGTGACGCCGTTATGGAACGATGCAGTCACCGTATATGTACCGACTTTATTGCTGGTCAGAACGACTGGAGCCTGACCTGAAGAGTTGGTTCTCACTTTTCCGCCACTTAACGTCGCACCTTCTAGCGTTACGCTAAAGTTGATGACCTGACCCTCCACTGGAGTGCCATTTGCAGAGGTTAGCGTTGCCGTCAGAGTAGCGCCTTTAGGAGCATTGACACCGATAAGCGGACTGGACGTGAGTGTCAGTTTTTCATCAATAGCCTCCAGTTGTTTCTCAAGTGAAGCTCCATTCGCTAGGGATGCTTTTACAGTATACGAGCCGTTTCTTTCAGACGTCATGGTGACCTCGGCTACTCCCTGCGTATTAGTAGAGACCGTGTTCTGGCTGATGATCATTTGCGAGGATGGCGCTGCACTGAATGTCGCGGCTTGATGCGTCACCGGGTTGCCAAACTGGTCGTTAACGTGAGCTTTAACTGCTATGTCTTGTGCGACCATGACCTGACCTTCAGGTATCTCCTGACTGGTAATCGTCGCAGAATTAACATCTACCTTGGCATTCAGTAATCGCGAGATGACTTCAGTAGGTTTATCTGCCAGAGAGGCTGAAACTGTTTTTAGTCCGACCTCGGTGCTTGTCACAAGAATTTCAGCAAAAACCTGATCATCCGTTTCAACGCTGGTGCTGCTTAGCGTGACGGAGGTTCCACGGAAATTAACTTTTATACCTTCTACTGGGTTGCCGTTTCCATCAGTCACTATTGCTTGTAGCCTGGTCATTCCAATGTTATTGGCGATGAAATTGTCCTCGGTAACGTTAAGATTAACCTGCGCAGTGAGCGTATCCGCAGTAAAGTTCACCACTAACTGCTCACTCTTACCGCCAACCATCGATGCTGTCACGGTATGAGCGCCTGCTTTTGTACCTTTCAGCGTGACTTTCGCTTTGCCATCGGCATCAGTAACCGCTTTGTCGCCATCGCTCAGCGTGAAGTTCGCCTTCACATCTTCCGGTAGAGTAAATGTTACCTCAGTGTTGGCTATCGCATTGCCCTCTGTATCAGCGACGGTGCTGTTAGTGTCGTGAGATCGTTATTGTCGGCAATCACCGGATCCTTCAAGGCTGCCAGCGTGATTTCAGCATTCGTGACGTTCGGCACATAGTTCACTGTTTGTTGCATCGAATCGCCATTTTCGAGGGTTGCCGTCACGGGAGTTCTTCAGGCTGAAATCTTCATCCACGCCCAGCGTGATTCTTGCGGTACCGAAGCGGCTTAACCAGTCTGTCATTACCCCTGAAGTCTGAGAAGAGGCCCATCCACGTGCTATGTTTGCCGCTTGCTCGCTGTTCATATCTTCGGCGAGCAGAGATCCAATTAGCTGTGAAGTACTGGCTATCTGTTGCTCAAGGTTGCCACTGCTGTTACCCGGCGGCGGGGTTAAATTTTTTTCACTAACTTGTGCCTGGACATCCAGTTCATCACCCGGGCGGACATTACGAACAAACGTACGAAACTGGTTGAGTTTGCGTAACAGGGGGGTATCTATAATTTGTTGCACAGGACAAATATATCTGGCTTCTGTACAGAGTCTTAAATTTTGACCATAAATAAAACCGTCCCTGTCAAGCATGCATAGTTTATCAAGTAGGTCTCCCACAAACTGCCTGAATTTTATTTTTCCATTAAAAGTTTGTATCTTCTTAAGTATCACAGGAGACTGGAAATAGACCAATAGTAGGATGTTGCCACTCAAGGCATGACGATAAATATCGCTAGGAGTAATTTTTTGTTTTATGGCTTTGGTAGTGATCTCAACTGCTTCCGTTATAGTGACCCATGTTGACATATAATGAGTTATAAGCAATAGCTGATATTTTTTTGACATAATATTATCTCCTTCTACACAACAATTCGTTCCGTTAAGGAAAAAGATTGGTGTCACAAGTATTTATTTATGATTAATCAGAGGGTTTATGACAGAGAAAAGGATGTATATTTCTGAGTAAACATGTACAGGCCTATGGGGTGACTATTTAATGAGTAAATGCCGAATGATTTTCGGGGTGATGATTATAACTTGAGGAAAAATCCCAGCGTGGTTTGAGTAGTGTACCTGAGTGATATTTGTGTTATGTATGCATTGATTGCAGCAGAATAAATATAGTTCAGGCTAGTATAGTTTATGGTAGCTATGAGAATATATAATCTATTTTACCTATAAAATAATTTATATGTATGGGGTTGTTTTTTAGGTTGTTTGTCTGTGCTTTTATATTCTGGAGATGTGCCTTGTATATAGGATTGTTTGTTGGTTGTATTTTTTAATGTTGCACTGTTGTGAATTTTTATTTTGATATGATTATTTCTTTAGTATAAGGAGAGAAAGGAACGAGAAAGTTAAATCTATTTATCCTAATCGCAATTTCATTGTTTAAATAATCACTATGGATTAATATTTTTTGCGACTCTGCTGAGTTACTGGTTTTAACTAGTGGTGTAAAAGGGATACCTTTTCGGTATCCCTTTTACAATAATCAGAAGAAATCAATTCGCGTATTGATACCGACGGTGCGACCCATATTGACCTGCGCGACGGCGCTGCTGCCGTTCATGTAGCCATAGGTACGGTAACGACGGTCGAACAGGTTATCGACATAGACGGAAATGTTCACCCGTTCAGTCGCCTGCCAGCCCAGGCTGCTGTCCAGGGTGGCATAGGTGCCTTGCCGCAACTGGTTGTCGCCATCGAAATAATGCGGCCCGACCAGATTAACCGCCAGTCGGGGCATCAGTGCGCCATAGCGCGTATCAATCACGCCGTTCACGCTGCTTCCCGCGCCATAACGTGGTACGAACGGCACCCGGTTACCGTGATACAACTCACTGTCATTGGTGAATTCGGAACGGATCACGTTGCCATTGATATCCCATGACCAGCCTGGCGCAAACCGCCACTTCGCTTCAAGCTCAACGCCGGTGGCGTCGGCTTTACCCGCATTGCTTAATGTCTGCATCCCGTCCGGGCCAGAGTAAAGCTGCATGTCTTTGGTGTGGGTATAAAACGTCGCGGCTTGCAGCGTGACGTCAGCGGTTTCGTAGCGGGTGCCAAGTTCATAGTTGATGGATTTCTCGGCGACGAACGGTTTGGCATCAAGACCCGCAGTAGGCACGATGTTGTACCCGGAAGGTTTATATCCCTGGGCTACACGGGTATACACTCTCCAGTCATCGGTCAGCATATAGCCTGCGGATAGCTGCCCGAGCACCTGATCGTCATTGCTCTTACCCTGGTCGCCAAACGGGTTGCCGAGCATGCTGCCGTGATATTGTGTACTGGATTTATCATGCGAGAAGCGCACGCCGCCGCCGATATCAAAACGATCGGTTAAATGCCAGGTCAGGTCACTGTATGCGGCCAGCGTTTCAGCGGTGGTATAGCCGGTACTGCTTAAATAAGGCATTGTCGGCATGTCGTAGGCTGAATTTAACTTCTCGCGGGTGTTCTGCCGGTACAGCCCAAACACCATATCAACGGTACGCGCATCGCCCAGGGTTGCGGCGCGCAGCTCCTGCACATCCTGATTCCAGCGCTGAGGCATATTGACGATTAACGAACCGGAAGGGAAGGTGCGCGAATAATGCTGCTGCTGCCAGGCGCTGATCAGGTTGAAAACCCAGTCATCGGTGGTGTATTTCCCACTCAGGGTTTGGCTGTCAGTGCAGCGCCGCATGTACGGGTCTGGTGAACCATCGCTGATCGACAGCTTACGGCCCTTAATATCATTCCATCCCACATAGGCATCCTGGGTGGCGCGAGTACATTCGCGTGAGGCGGCAAAGCCCATTTCCCAGGGCTGATCGTCCGGCGCCAGACGCAGTTTCACATTCCCTATGCTGGCGCGGGTGCCGCCTAAGTCATCGCTTCCCGTCGCGGGGTTAATCATGTCGCCGTCATCAACCTGGCGTAACAGGGTGACGCTGCCGTACAGCAGGCCATCCTCAATGGGGCCGCTCAGGTTGAACTTACTTCGATAACTGTCGCGGCTACTGACGCCGCCTTCAATATAGCCGCGCGGCGTGCTGTCCGGCTGCTGGGTGACGATGTTGATGATCCCGCCCTGAGCGCTTTTGCCATATAACGTTCCCTGTGGGCCTCGCAGCAACTCCACGCTTTGCACATCGGTAAGCGCCTGGATGGTGTTGGTGGAAAGCTGAGGGACGCCATCGACATACAGGGTGACGGCGGGGTTATAGAAGTCCTGCGCTGAAGAGACGCCGCGTAGCGAGATCGTCGAAAAAAGCATGTTGCCGCTATTTTCAATATTGAGCCCGGGCAAGACTCTGGGGAGTTTGTCGCTGGCGGTGACGCCGGCGTCGCTTAATTCCGGCGCGCTGACAACAGTAGACGAGACGTTGTTGGCTGATGCCGAGCGGGAAGATTGTTTACTGGCGGTAACCACCAGCGTGCTTTCGTCTTGCTGTGAAGTCTGGGCATTAGCAATGGCGGGGAGCAATAATCCCCCCAAGGCCAGAGGATAAAGCCGTGTCATTTTCATTGTTGTGAGTCCCTGTAAGACGGCGAAACGCCAAAAATACCGACAATGGTGAATTGAAAATGATAACTATTTCTAATAGTGGTGCTACCCGAAACGGGTTTATTTCAACCTGTTTCGGGTCGGTTTGCGCTTATTGGGCAGAATGGCGATAACGGTCGACGGCGAGAGCCGTCAGGCGTTTTTTGTCTATCTTGCCGACGGCGGTGAGCGGCCAGTGGTCCAGAAACTCGATTTGGTCAGGAATTTTCCACGCGCTGAGCCCCATACGGGTCAGTTGTTGACGCAACTGCTGATAGTCAGTTGGCACCTGCTGCGCGATGATAAACGCGCAAATCCGCTCGCCAAGCAGCGTGTCCGGCGCGGCGACCACCGCGCAATCTTGCACTTCCGCTAAACGCAGCAGTGCCGATTCCACTTCAGCCGCGGCTATTTTTTCTCCGGCGCGGTTGATCTGCTCTTTTATGCGTCCCTCAACGTGCAGGTTCCCCACCTCATCCAGCCTGACATTGTCGCCTGTGCGGTAAAACCCTTGCGCGGTAAAGGCCTGCGCGTTGTGGGCAGGGGCGCGGTAATAGCCCGAAATGGTATAAGGGCCGCGCGTTAACAATTGCCCGGTTTCGCCCGGCGCGACGTCGTTCTCGTCTTGATCAACGATGCAGATTTCATCCAGAGGGGACAACGGGCGCCCCTGGCTGTGGAGAATGGTGGCATGCGGATCGTCCAGCCGGGTAAAACAGAGCAGGCCTTCCGCCATACCGAAAACCTGTTGCAGGGTACAGTCAAAGGTGGCGATAACCTGCTCAGCAAGCGTCGGGTCGAGCCGGGCGCCGCCTGCCTGAATGACGCGCAGCGACGAAAGGTCGCTGTCTTCCCACTCCCTGGCCTGCACCCATAATTGCGCCAGCGCCGGAACCAGGGCGACGTGAGTCACTCTTTCCTGCGCGATTAAAGGCATCACCTCATCACAGCTGGCGCTGTCGGTCAGCACCACTTTTCCGCCGCAGGCAAGCGTTCCCAGAATACCGGGGCAGGCCAGCGGAAAGTTATGCGCCACCGGGAGGACGGCGAGATACACGCTCTGTTGGCTGATGCCGCACAGTTCAGCAGAAGCGCTGAAGTTATAGCTATAGTCGGCATGTCGGCGCGGGATGAGTTTGGGCGTGCCGGTTGTGCCGCCTGAGAGCAACAACAACGCGGTGGTGGAAACATCAGGCTGTCGCTCACCGTGAAGGGAGAAGAGCGGCGTAAAATCGTCGCTCATGGTCTCTCCAGCGACCAGAACATGACGCAAGCAGGCGTGTTTGTGTGCCATCTGTCGGGCCAGCTCTGCGTGGTTTTCCCCGTGAATAACGTAAGCGACGGGTTGCGCCAGCTCAATCAGCGCGTCGATATCCAGCGCCCGTTGCGAGGGCATCGCCAGCACGGGGATAACGCCCAGTCTTAACAAGGCGAACAGCAGGGTAACAAACGCGTTGTCGTTGGGAAGCTGCACAATTACATGCTCCCCCGAACGCAAACCCAGTGATGACAGACCTGCGGCAAGTTCGTCAACTTGTGCATCAAGCGCGCTGTAGGTTAACGACCCCTTTGCATCAACGACGGCAATTCGCGAGGCATAACGGGCCGCCCAGTGGCGCAACTGTTCGGCAATGGGTAAGGGATACTGTTCAATCAGAGATTCAAAGGAAGAATTCATGCGTCACCTTTCTGAAGTACTGGGCTGTTTTTGCCACGCGGTCATTGCAGAAAATGCGTGGGGAAAATGGCGGACAATCTGCGTAAAAAAGGACCGGGCTTGTTGAATGGGATAGAAGTGATCGCCGTCAATCACCACCGGGCCTGTAACGTGGCTCAGCCACTGACGCCAGGCATCGACCTGCTGCCAGGAGGCTTCGCGATCGTGGCTGCCGCACAATAACAGCGCAGGCGTGCGCAGCGGCGGACAGACGTCGGGCGAGTCGTAGTGATAGCTCTCGGTGGCGTAAAAATCAGCGCGCAGAAGAGGAAGAAACAGCGACATTAATTCCTGGTTTTCCCGCAGTTCAGGAGAACATCCGCCAATGTCTATCAGCTCAGCGATAAAGTCGGCATCATCGCGATGGCTGAGCTGGCGTTCAGAATGCAGATGCGGGGCATGGCACCCGGAAATAATCAGTCCTTGTGGCGCAAGCCCCCGTTGCTCCAGAAGTCGGCAGGTTTCAAACGCCACCTGCGCCCCCATGCTGTGCCCGGCGAGTAAAAGCGGCGTGTCAGGCGATACGGATGCTTCCAGCTCGTTCGCCAGCAGTGCCGCCAGTTGTGTAATGCTTCTGAGCGGTTCCAGATGGCGAAGGCGATCGCGCCCCGGCCAGGTCACCAGAGAAAGCGCGCAATCAGCCAGTTGCTCAGCTTGCCAGTGGCGAAACGCGCTACTGCTGCCGCCAGCGAAAGGGCACATGACCAGATGCGCAGTATTGCCGTTCCGGGCGGGCCACAGCGGGATGCACATTGCAGATTGCGTCACAGCGCCTCCTTATCATCATCGTTGTAGAAACCGGCTAACCGGTCGTGGTGCGGCGGCGTCAGACGTCTGATCTCCGCATTGCCGGTCTTACGTAAAATCTGCTGCCATAAACGTGATAACGCGATCTGATGTACGCTTTGGCAGGCCTCTGGTGGATGTTCGCCCGCCAGATTGCTGCGCAACTGGTGTAGCAACCAGCTGACGCCCTCCGGCCCGACGGTTTCGCAGCAGTCGCGCCAGCTCAGGGGCGCCGCGCTGCGCGTCAGACCCGGCAGATCGCGCAGGATCTCCGGTCTGCGCCAGAGACTGTGGGGGTTCTGCTGATGGTCTGCGACATACAGACTGGATGACCAGATGACGGGGCCGTAGCTCGCCTCCAGCGAAAGATGACCTTCCGGCCAGCCCAGCAGCAGGCGGTGCATGATAAGGCTATGCATATCTGGATCGTCAGGATCGAGATAGCGCTGAAGCAGCAGGCAGGCTTCTCCCTCCGGCCAGAAGAGTCTCAGACAGTGAAAATCGCTAAAGCTGCCAACCATGTCGCACTCCACGGCGGCGGCATCAACGCCCAGAGCCAGCAACAACAAATCCAGAGTGGAGTAGAGCAACTGTCGGCTGGTGGTGGCGTGGACTACCGGCGGCGTCTTAGCCAGGCAGCGACGCAGCTGCTGCGCATCGCGAAGCCATGTGCGTCCCGCGCGCGTATGCGGATAAAACGTGTTTACCCAATAGCAGCAGCCCTGTTCCTGCGCCAGCGTTTGTAAGGAACTGATGTCATCCGGGTGGAGGGGATGCTCCTGAATGACGTGTACGCCGCGCGTCAGAAAGTGTCTGGCAAGCTGCGTACCGGTTCCTCCGGCGACGGTCGAACGCACGACAATACAGGCGATATCCGGCATCCTGGTTATCTGTTCCGGCGAGGTATACAGCGGAATGCCAAACGCATGAGCCAGCTCTCTTGAACGGGCGCTTCCCTGCGCCAGCAGGCCGACCAGTTCCAGCCCCTCCGGGGGCTGCATAAAGGCATTCAGGTACATTTCGCCAAATTTGGCGCCCACAATCAGTACGCGTTGTTTTGGGGAGGCGGACGGCATCATAACGTGTTCTCCGGTTGCGTTGAGGTTGCGCAAAGCCAGCGCGTAATGTGTTGCGCACAAGCCTGAACGTGGGGGGCTTCCATCATGATTTGCCAGTGGCTGGCTTCAATCACAGCGTCGTCGGCGTTGTTTATCCAGCCCTGCAACTCGGTTTCTGCTGGCGTCCAGCGCGCGGGTCTCCCGGCGGCATACACCATGAGACAGGGGACCGGAACGCTTTCGCCCGGCGTATGCTCAGTCAGTAAACGCAGCAGATGCGCGATGTTGTCGAGCCACGTTTCTGCCGCTTGCAGCGTCAGGTTTTGCGACACCATACCGGCCGTTTTAGCGAGGCTGATAAAGTCGGCAAGCTGGCTGTCGGGCGTCTGCTGGTCGAAATGTTCGGGCAGTGCCAGAGGCGTTTCTCCTTCGGCTAACAGGCGCAGCAGGGCCGCCCGGTTTTCGCAACAGAAATCCTGTCGGCACACGGGATCGATTAACACCATCCGAACCTGCTTGCCTTTGGCGTACAGGCGCTGTGCGGCGCCCGCCGCAAGAAACGCGCCATACGACCAACCCGCCAGCACATAAGGGCCGTGAGGCTGCTGACGACGGATGCACCCGACATACTCATCGATCATCTGGTCGAGCGTAGCAAAGCGCTGCGGCGATTTTGCTTGCAGGCCGAAAACGCGCCTGTTCAACGCGCTAGCGAGCGGCAGCCAGGCGCTGATATCGCCGTCTGAAGCGTGGAAGACAAACAGGGTTTCCTCACCGTCGCCCTGGCAAAGGGGTATCGGGTTGTCCTCTCCTGACGTAGCCGCCTGTAGATGGGCGCAGAAGTCGCTCAGCGTCGAATGGTTGAACAGATCCTGAAGGTTAGCCCTGGCAATCCCTCTCCGGTTTAGCTGCGCGACCATCCTTGTCGCCATCAGGCTGTCGCCGCCCAGTTCGAAAAAGTCGTGATGCCTTGCCACGGGGCGAGACAGCAGCGATTGCCAGAGTTCAGCCACCTGTTTTTCCAGCGCCGAATTCCCCCCGGCAACTGGCGTGGGTTTGGCTGGCTCAGTCGGCGCATCAGACGGGGCATGCAGCGGCGTAAATAACGCTTCTCTTTGCCGGATCTGTAAAATGGGCAGACCGGTGCCAAAGCGCTGCTGTAAATAGCGGCTCACGGCTTTTTTATCCGGGCGATTTACGCCAGGCGAACGCGCTACCAGCAGATGCTGGCGCAGCGGCGACGATTCCTGCGCGGGCCACGCCAGCTCGTTTGCAAACCCGGCCTGAACGAGAACCTCCTGCCATGCGGAGCGGGTGAGCATCGGTTTCTCATCCCGGCGGCGGAAATCGCGGTATCCGCTTAATCCCTCAATAAAGCCCACGCTCGCCAGCTGGAATACGCTGTTTCGCTCCGTCGCTTCAACGATCAGCAAACGTCCGCCGGCTTTCAGCAACAGTTTTAATCTGCGCAACGTCTGGACGACATGGCTGGCGTCGTGGAGCACATTGACGGCAACGATCAGGTCGTAACCCGCCTCCGGGTGGGCGGTGAAATCCAGCGGCTGGTTGATGTCGAACAAGGCATAAGACACCTGCGATTCATCATGGAAACGGGCTCTGGCGTCATTGAGGAACTGCGCGGAGACGTCCGTGAAGTGGTACGACTGCCGCGTGTTCCGCGTGGCCTTCAGCACCGGCGCGGTAGTGGCTGCGGTTCCGGCGCCAACCTCCAGAATCCGTTCTGCGCTGCACAAGGCGGCAATCTGCGCGGTATAGCGATTCAGACAGGCGCTGGCGGGGTTGTCGCGATACAGCGCGTCGGTAACGCGATGCTGCTCGTTGAACAGCAATTCCAGCGGAGAACACTGCCCGGAGAAGAGGGCGTCGTGCCGGGCGATGCAGGTTTCCAGATACTGCGCCAGCGCCTGGCTCCATTGGCTTTGCGGGCACGCTTCCTGAGGCTCAGGAATCTCGCTGAGCGGAATGCGGCAGCGCCAGCTTTCACCTTCGCGGATTAACCACTCTCTTTCCGTCAGACACTGTAGCCACTGGCGCAGATCCTTCGCC